>Ga0073900_10000379_pt1 | contig 31261 bp, 32 predicted proteins | sample KloWWTmetKNB5Kit_FD_66666 | JGI IMG/M metagenome (GOLD analysis project Ga0073900, IMG submission 66666) | Active sludge microbial communities from Klosterneuburg, Austria, studying microevolution and ecology of nitrifiers - Klosterneuburg... | ecosystem: Engineered > WWTP > Aerobic digester >...
ACGCCCGCCAGTTTTTTGAACGGGTAGGAACAATCTGGGCGGTTGGGGTTCACTACCGCCAGCGCATCGGGTAGCAAGCCCGGCTCAAGCTCGTGGTGGTCGGTCACGATCAAGTCCAGGCCAATTTGTCTGGCGTGCTCGGCCTCTGGCATGGCCCTTGCGCCGCAGTCCACCGTGACCACCAGCGAGCAGCCATCACCCTTGAGCTTGGTCAGCGCGGCGCTGTTCAGGCCATAGCCTTCCTCAAACCGGTCGGGGATGTAGACCTCGCCGTGCGCGCCCAGCGCCTTGAGCGTGGTTTGCATCAGGGCGCAGGCGGTCACGCCATCGCAGTCGTAATCGCCATAAATGGCAATTTTTTCGCCGTTGGCAATGGCAGTCAAAATACGCTCCACCGCGCGGCGCATGTCCTTCAGCAAAAACGGGTCATGCAACGTTTCACCATCGCCATTCACAAACGCCAGCGCATCCGCGGGCAATGTGATGCCGCGGGCGAACATCACCTGCGCGACAAGCGGGTGCAGCGGCGCGGCTGCGCGGAAGAACTCGGCGGGGGCGTTGCCCGCAATATGCCACTCGTAACTCACGGGGCTGAGTATGCCTCATGTGCAAAGTGCAAAGTGCAAAGCAGTACTGCGGATTTCGCTTGTCGGCAAATAGCAAGTCTCACACGAATTGCTTTTGCTTGTTAAAACAAGGCAAATAAAAAACGTCTTTTATGCTACGATCATCTGCAATCGTCATGCGTGGGCAAATGTTGTTTTTAACCTGTTTGCTGATGGCCGCCTGCCAGAGCGGAATGCCCGCGACTGCCCCGCCAATGCCCATCGCGGTTAATACCCCAGCAAGTTCGCCGACGAATGCCGTTCTGCCAACCCCCGCGCCCACTGCAAAGCCGTCCCCAACGGCAATTCCCATTCTTCCAACAGAATACCGCCCTCATCCGGCGTTAAGACAGGTCGTTAGCCAAACCAAAGAAATTCCTTCTCAGCTCCGCTGGGATGACAACGAGCATATAAGTTTTTCCGTAATGTCAAGCGATCCGTGTCGTGAAATCTCTCGCGAGATTGTGCTCATAAATGATTTATCTTCTCAAGTAAAAACTCAGCCTTGCACTTCAGACAATTGCCCAATGGGGTGTCTGCCTGCTTTGCCCATTCCTTCCAGTTTGCAAAACAGAAAAGAATTTACGGGCGAAATAACCGAACTGATTACCTCGCCCAACAAAAGCAGCGCTTTGGTCGTTGAAGCAGTCTTAACCCCAACTATAAAAGCCCATCTGGGCGAAGAATATTCCCCACAAGTAACATGGCAAACATGGTTGCTCGACGCAAGAAATAATTTGCGTCCCCTATTTTCCTCATCAGATGGGTATCTGTTGTTAACATGGTCGCCAGACAGCAAATTTTTAATTGCCAGACATGTTTGCTATGGGGCATCGTATGGCAAGGGTCTATTCATCATTGATGTTGCCACTCGCTCTATTTATACAATTGACCCTGCGTATGTGTTTTGCGAGGGTGACCGCGAATTCCAAATCGCGCCAGATTCCAAACATATCATTTATCACTCTGGCATTGTGATAAATATGACTGGATCACTAAAGGCCTCAATCTGTGGAAAAGATGAATTTGCACGGAGCTATAGCTGGTCAGCAGATGGTCGGTATGCCTATGCTGCTTGTTACAAAAAAGACGAGACGGACAGCTTATGGCGTTTTGATACCAAAAGCCAAAAGACCGAAATAATTGCCGGCCCTCCAGACCTGGCTTTCAATGCACTTGAAATGGCACTCTCGCCCGATCAAAAATATTTTGCGTTTGCGTGGGGAGATTCATTTATGCACCCAGACTATCGCGGTATCTGGGTTATTGATCTCTCCAAACTTGATGTGCTACCTTGAAACTCCTTGAATCGGTTTTACAATCCCCAGCATGACCGCAAAAAACAAAATCATAGATGACGTTCTGCAAACCAGATTGCCCGCGTATCTGGATGAAATTTCTGTGTTGTGCGCCCAGCCCAGCGTGAGCGCCAAACACGAAGGCATAAACGAATGCGTGGCGCTTGTTCTGGCCGCGCTGCAAAAACATGGTGTGCAGGCGGCCATCTACCAAACCGCCGGCCACCCGGTGGTGATGGGCCGCGCGGCGGGCAAAAGTGACAAGACCCTGCTGTGCTACAACCATTACGACGTTCAGCCGGTGGAGCCGCTGGAGCTTTGGGAGACCCCGCCCTTCCAGCCCTCCATCCGCGATGGCAAACTGTTCGCCCGCGGCAGCCGCGATGACAAAGGCGAGCTGATCTCGCGGCTGGCCGCGCTGGACGCCGTGCGCGAGGCCAACGGCGGCGAGCTGCCGTGCAGCTATGTGTTTGTGGTGGATGGCGAAGAAGAAGTGGGCAGCCCCAACATGCCCGCTTTTGTTCAGGCGCATCTCAAAGACCTCGCTTCGTCTGGGGCGCTTTGGGAAGAAGGCGGGATAGAGAGCAGCGGCGCCCCGTATTGCTCGCTGGGGTGCCGCGGCATTTTGGCCGTCGAGTTATCCATCACCACCATGAAAACCGACGCGCACAGCGGGCGCGCCCACTTTTTGCACAGCGCGGCCTGGCGGCTTGTGCGCCTGCTCAACGCCCTCAAAGACGAGAACGACCACATCAACATTGCCGGTTTTTACGATGACGCCAGGCCGCCCCTGCCGCTTGACCTTGAGCTTTTGGATGCGTTACCCAGCGAGGTTGACCTGCACAAACAGATTTACGGCATCGAAAAATATCATCTCAACCGCACCGAGAGCGAAGTCCGCCGCGCCGTGTTTCAACCCACGATGAACATTGAGGGCATCAGCACCGGCTACACGGGCGAGGGAATGAAGACCGTGATTCCGGCCAAAGCCAGCGTGAAGATTGACTTCCGGCTGGTGCCAGACCAAGACCCCCAAGATTGCCTGCGCAAACTCAAGGCGCATTTGGTGGCGATTGGATACGGCGATGTGGACGTGAAATACATCGGCTCAATGGCGCCCAGCCGCACCCGCCCCGATGACCCGCTGGTCAAGTTGGTGGCGCAAGCGGCGGCGGAGGTGTATCCGGTTCCTGCCCTGCTTTACCCAATGGTTGGCGGCAGCAGCCCCATCTACGCCTTTAAACAACCGCTGGGCAACATTCCAGTTGTAAACCCGGGGATTGGCTACTGGGACAACCGCGCCCACGCGCCCAACGAGCACATCCGCATTGACGACTTTGCCCAGGCCACCCGCCACATTGCGCGGGTGATGGACGGCTTTGCGTCATTGTAGCCAGCGCGGTCAGGCGCTTTTCATGCGCCCAAATTCAAATACAGAGAAGGCAAAAGCCAGCGCGGCAAAAATAAACAGCGCCACAAAGCCAAGCTGATCCACAATCACGCCCAACAGGCTGGTGAGCAGCATCACCACGCCAAGCGCGGTGTTGGTGAGGCCAAAATACAGCGAGCGGCGTTCCGCGGGCGCAATTTCCATCACCAGCGGGCTGCCCGCCACGGTGATGGCGCTGTTGCACACCCCGCCCACCACAAACGCCGCGGCCAGGGTTGGCACGGCCAGCGCGGATTCCTTTGCCACCCCGCCCGATGTGAGCGCGACCGCCAGCGCGGCAAAGGCGATGCCCACACCCGCGCCCAGCATCATCGTCAGCTTGCCGCCCCGCCGGTCGGCCAGCCGGCCCCACAACATGTTAGACACCAGCGTGGTGATGAGCGTGAGAGGCACAAAACCGCCCAGCGTTGTATCAGGCACGTGCATTTGGCGTTTGGCATACACGGTGAGAAACGCCAGCGAGGCCGCGCCGGTGAGAATGGCGCTGCGGGCGATGAGATACGAGCGATACGTCGCGTCAGATTTTGCCACCAGCCACGCGCGGCGCAAATCCTTTAACATGGCGTGCCCGGCGCGATTCACCGGCTCTGGCTTCTCCACCATCAAGCCAAACAAATAATTGGCGATGAGGTTGGCCGCCGCCGCGCCAGCGAACGCCGCGCCAAAGTTCTGAGGGTAAGTCAGCCCAAGGCCGCCGCCCAACACAAACGCCAGCGCCCCGCCCGCCAACGCCCCCAGCAACGCGCCCGTGCTTTGGCGCAGGCCAAACAGCGTGCTGCGCTGGTTGGGCGGTATCAGTTTGGCGGTCACGGTCATAAACGGCAGCCCGGCCACGCCCGATGCGATGGCGAGGCTGAGCACGCACACCGAGAACGCCAGCAGCAGCAGGTTGGTATCGTGAATGGTGAACACCGCCGCCAGCAGCAGCCCCCAGGTGATGGCGCGGGCGACGGTGGTGGCTCGATACACATCCAGCTTAACCGGCGCGCGCTCCACCAACCCGGTGATGAACAATTGCGGCAAAAACCAGCCCGTGTCGCGCAGCGGGGCAATCAGGCCGATGAGAACGTTGCTGGTGGTGAGCTGCGAGAGAAACGCGGTGATAATCAGCCGCGAATCCATCAGCGCATCGCCCAACCCCGAAAGTGCGCCATTGATGACATGCAACACGAAGTTGCGGCGATAAATTTTTTGTTCCAAAATGCGTTTGCGGGTTTGCGAGTTTGCTTGTCAGCGCGCAAACGCTATCTCACAATTACGGTTGTGCCCACGCTGGCCCAGCGGTATAACCGCGCCGCAGAATCCATGCTTCTAATCACAACGCAGCCCAGCGAGTTGTAGGCGTATCCGCCGCCGCGCAGCATTTCTGGGCCGTGAATGCCATTTTGCACCCGCCCCACGTAATAAATACCCATCCAGTAGGGCAGCGTCCAGCCGCGGTAAATGGATGGCGCGGCGGCAATTTTGTTTTGCACCCGGAACGTGCCGCGGCGAATCCCGCGCACATTTACTGGCGCAGATAAAACAAGCTGACCATTGTTATACGCGTAAATTCGCTGGGCCCCCACGCTCACCAGAATGTATCGCCCGGCCGCAAAGTTATCTGCAGCTTGGGCGGGCTGGGCCGCGCCAAAAATGGCGATGGCGACGAGAAATGAGCTAAACAATCGGAAAAATGTAGTTGTGCGCATATTAATTCTTAATCCTGATTATGGCATCTTACATGCAAATTCGCAATCTGGAACGGATAAATTATTCCAGCCCCCAGCCCATGTCTTGAATTTGCTTGCGCAAAGCCGCACGTGATGGCTGGGACATGCGCCGCGCGGAATGCTCTGTCCAGCCGTACTGTTCCATTTTATCTGGATGACCAGGCACGGCCACCTGACGGTTGTCGTATATCCCCGTGGCAATCATGGCCTCGTCATACTCCGCCAGCGCCGCATCTTGATTTTGATCTGAGTAGACTTCGTGATGCAGCACGCCTTTGAGCGGCAGACGCGGGCGAACGCGCCCAGCCCGCGTTGGAAACCCAAGCGTCATGCCCACCAGCGGAAACATCAGCCGCGGAAGGTTGAGCAGTTTTGCCACCTCTGGCGGGTGGTTGCGCAGGCTGCCGATGTAGCACACGCCCAGCCCCAGCGATTCTGCCGCCAGCGCCGTGTTTTGCGCCATCAGGGCCGCATCCACCGCCGCGATGAGAAAGTGCTCGGTTGGCTCGCTCACAAGTGAATGATGGCGCAGCTCGGCGGCGCGGTTCAGCCTGCTGAGGTCGGCGCAAAAGGCCAAAAACAGCGGCGCCTCGGCAATATGCTCCTGGTCGCCGCACAAATGCGCCAGCGCGGCGCGGGTTTGCGGGTTGGTCACGGCGATGACGCTGTATGCCTGCAAATTGGATGAACTGGACGCGCGTTGCCCGGCGGCCACAATCGCCTCCAGCCATTCCTGCGGAACGGGGTCGGGTTTGTAGTGCCGCGCAGAGGCGTGCGCATGAATATGCTCAATGATTGAATTTGTGACTGACATGAGGGCAAGTTTAACTTGAATGCAAATTTCACATCTACGTATACTTTGTCTTGTGAGCGAGATTTACGAACAAATTTATCGCATCGTAAAACTAATTCCCAAAGGCCGGGTGATGAGTTATGCGGGCGTGGCGCGGCAGGCGGGCATTGCTCACGCGCCGCGCGTGCCGGGTTATGCGCTGTATGCCCTGCGCGACACAGCAAAACACCGCGCCGTGCCGTGGTGGCGGGTGATCAACTCGCAGGGCAGAATTAGCAATTCTTCCTCGCCAAATGCGCCAGATATTCAACGCGAGCTGCTCCGCGCCGAGGGCGTGGACGTGAGCGAGGAATACCGCGTGGACATGCGGGTGTACGACGCGGAAGATGTGGTGTATCAAAAACTTAAGAGAAGCAGAAAGCCTACTCAACACTAGAAAATGGAACAATGGAAAACGCGGTCACGCCGCACGCTTTACCAACACCTGCCCTGGATCACGCTGGAGCAGCGCGAAATTGAATTGCCAAATGGCAAAGTGATTCCCGATTGGACATGGGTGGACACGCCAGATTTTATTAACATTGCCGTCATCACCACCGAGGGAAAGTTTGCGCTGTTCCGCCAAAACAAATACGCGGTGGATGGCGTCTCGCTGGCGCCAGTGGGCGGTTACCTGGAACCCGGCGAAGACCCGCTGGACTGCGCCAAACGTGAGCTGCGCGAAGAGCTGGGCTACGAGGCCGCAACCTGGCTGGCGCTGGGCAAATATGCGGTGGATGGAAATCGCGGCTGCGGCAACGGCCATCTGTTTTTAGCCACAGACGCGCGAAAGACAACCGAGCGCAACGCCGATGACTTGGAAGAGCAGGAATTTGTGCTGCTCAGCCGCGAGGATGTGCAGACGGCTTTGCTGCGCGGCGAGTTTAAGGTGATGCCATGGGCCGCGGTGATGGCGCTGGCGCTGATGCGGGTTTAACCGCGCAGCAAACGGGGCAGCCACTTCCAAATGGCGCTGCCATCGCCAAAACTCACGGGCAAAAATACTTGCAGCGTCATCACCAGCAAATTGTCCAAAAAGAAAAACCGCAAAGCCCAGGCAAGCCAAAGCGGGGCAGAGACAGCCTGCATCAACCCAAACGCCATCACAGAAAGAATGGCGCTAAAAACCGGGCCGCCAATGGCGCGGATGAGATGTGTGCGCGGCGGCAGGTCTGGCTCATTGGGCGGGTATAGGTCTTGGGCAAAAACAAACCAAAAGGCGATGCCGCGCATGGGATGCCCGGTTAACCGCGCAAAAACAAAATGCCCGGCGTGATGCACGATGACCGAGAGCCAGTGCAAACCAACCACGCATAACGCAAAGACCATCGTCGCGCCCGGCGGCATGGCCATCGCCCCAACAACAACCGCAATGGCAAAAACGCCAATGACAGATGGAATGACGGAACGCCGAACCTGGATGATGTTTTGCATGGCGCGCAAAAGGTGAAAAAAGAAAAACCAGCCAGACTGTTTTTAATCTGGCTGGTTGATTGCGCTGAAAGAGACTAGCGAATGACGAACGAAAGCGCGACCATAATCAACGCCAGCGCCACGGCGATAATGAACGTGCGCTTCAAATCGCCAATCACATCGCCGTATTCCGCTTGCCAGTCCAAAACACGGGCGGTCATGTTCTGCCGCACGGCGGGTTTGCCATCCGCTTTTGCGGGTGAGGCAGCGGCTTTGGCCGTCGGCGCGTCAAACGCCTCGGCGGGGATGTTGTAACGGCGGTCGCGTCGTGATCTTTTGCTCATATCAAGCGAATTTTACACCGAACCAAAGAGCGGCAAAGTCGCCGTTTTATTCTCGCACCAGCACTTGTGATGAACAATGCGGGCCGCCGTAGCCGCCGGTGAGCGCGTCAAACGAGATGAATTGTGTTTGCACGCCCGCCTTTTGCAACCGCCGCTCAAATGACTTGCCCGATTGCTTCACGCCAATAAACTGGCGCGGGCCAACCAGCAGGCCGTTTGGCGCAAAATCTTCCTGCTCGCGTTTGGAAAATGGAATCACCCGGATGCCCTTCTCTTTGAGATATTCCGAGAAGCGCACTGTGCGCGCGAGCTGGTAACTGAACTTTTTGGGGCTGCCCACCGGCGCGTACACATCCACCAGCGGTTCTTCCTCGCCTTTCAAACGCGTGTCGCAACACGCGGCCAAATCTTTATCCAGCATGGCGAAATACGTGTCCAGGTGCATCTCGTCCATGTTGTTGCGCTGGTCTTTCACCACACCCACCTCAACAAAGCCATACACTTTGTGCTCAAGACATTGGCGCACACCCTCGGCGTTGGTCAGCAAACCCTGGCCCTGCAAAACAAAATCGCCGCACGGCAAAAAATCGCCGCCTTCCAGCGTGCCGGGGGCCTGCACGCGGTAGATGGGTTTGATGCCGATTTGTTGGAGCGCGCGCTCAACAATGTCATTCTCTGGCTTGCGTTTGCCCAAGCGCAGGCGCGTAATCACCACGCCTTTGGCGGTCGTAATCAACGGGTCACGGGTGTAATAACACGACGGCGGATCGTTCAACTCAAAGCGCGTGGTGAAACGCGTGGTCGGGTCAACCGGGTCGGCGTTGTAAGTCACGCGCATGGTGGGCCGCATCAAAATCACGTCCACCAGACTTTCAGCGTCCAACACGCTCAACGCTTTTGTTAAATTGGCTTCCAGTTGGGCGCGGTCTTTGGGTGTTATTGGGTGTGCGACTGAAGTCGCGCCTGGCGAGCCGCTGGCTGATTGTCGGCCTTCGCGGACATTTTGCGTCGGCGCAGGCCGACGCTCGGCTGAAAGCCCGCCAGATGCGACTTCAGTCGCTTGCTTGGGGCTGATGGCTGGCTCAAACGCCAGCGTGATGGCCTCCCGCGCCCACTTGCGCAGGTTGGTCATACCCGCGCTCCCGCGCTCGCGCAATGCCTCGCGGATGTCGAACACGAGGATGCCGCGCTCCTCCAGCGCCCTCCGGTAATTGCGATGCTCTTCTCGCGCCTGCGCCAGCGAAAACGGGCGCAAAAAGTTAGACGAGTCGGTCTGCAAAATAGAGTAAAGCGTCTCCAACCGCGGCTCACACAACATCACCACTTTGGCGGGCAGCCACTCGGCGGGCTGGGAGGGGATTATTTTGTTCATATTTGTTAAATAGACGGGAGACGGAGGATGGCCTAAGCGGTCTTCCGTCTCCCGTCTCATCGTCATCTTCCAATGCCCACACTTCCGCCAAACGCGGCGCTCATGTCCTGGTAAATCTGGCTGATATTTGCCTCGCTGCCAATGTATGACGTGCCGTTGCTTTGTTTGGCAAGGCTATCCAGTTGCTCGGTGTTGGCATCACCGCCATAGGCAATGGTGTAAAGCGAGGTGTTGTTGGCGGTGGCGTCTTTGATGAGCGCGGCGTCAAACTTGCGCTTGCTGGCGGTGTCCAGCCCGTCTGTCAGCACAATCATGATGTTGGTGCGGCTGGGCGAGTTGTATTTGGCGATCAGCGTCGCGCCCTGCGCCACCGCATCAAACAAAGCGGTGTTGCCATTGGCGTTAAGCCCCCGCACCGCAGAAATGGCAGTGTTTCGCGCCGCGCCCATTTTTTGGTTCTCCATAATTGTGCGGGCAGCCGTGGAAAACGAGATGAGCGAAATCACGTCATCGTTGCCCATTTGCTGGATGAATTGCGCGGCGGCGTCGCGCATGCCGTTAATTTTGTCGCCAGCCATGCTGCCAGACACATCCAAGACCATGACCAAATTAACGGGTTTTCGGGCGGCCTTCCACACATCTTGCGCGGCCAGCAGCGCCGCCGCGTTGGATGCGCCAAACACAATTTTGGGCTGAGCGGTGTCAAAGCCCGCATCCGCGCTGAGCGGCGCGCCCAGCTTGACCGCGTTATTCACCGGGCGCAGGCCATTTTGCAAAGCCAGCTTTTGCATATCCGCGCCCAGCAGCGCATCGCGCCAGGCTTTGGCGGCGGCTTGCTCTTCTGCGCTGGCGCCGCTGTTTATGCACGCCGGATGGGTCGCCACAAATGTGCCTTCATACGGATACACCGGCACGATGTCTTCTTTGCCCATTTGCACAATCGTGCTTTCGTACATCACCGCCGCGCCCAGATATTTGGCATCGCGTGAACTCATCGCCTGAGCCAGCGCGGCGGTGGACGAGGCGAACACGGCCACGCCGCCCTCAAACGCGCCAATGGAGGCCTTGACGATGGGCGAGGCCACATCGCTCGCGCTCACCGGCGCGGCGGATGATTTCGCGGCTTGCGCAACGGCCATCAGCGTGTTTGCGCCGGATGCCGAAAGCCCCGGGTTGGCGTGGGCGATGCGCAACGTTTTGCCAAATTGCCCGCCGGTGTAATACCCCCAAGATTGCGGGTCGGCGGTCAGGCTGCTGATGTCCAGCCAGCCCAGCGAACGGGCGGGGTAACCCAACGCGTCGGCGATGTCTTTCCACATCGCAATCACCAGCGGGCTGGTGGCTGTGCTCACGCAATTGCCCTTGAATGCGGCGTTCCCGCGCGAGGCCAGCACATCCGGCCACGCCTCGTCATCGGGTATCCACATCGTGGCGGTGGAGCGGGTAAATTCGTTCACCGCCTGGCCGGCCTCCATGCTGATGAGATCTGCGTAGACCGGTTTGTTGGCGCTTTTCACGCGGCCATCATTCAGTTTTTCTGCGGCCTGTTCCAGCCAGGGCATCGCGCCCGTGTTGGCCACAATTTGAATGCGGGTGGCCCCAATGGGCACACCGTTTTTGTCTTTGAGATTGACATTGCAGGCCGCAAGCGCCATCACCCCGACCAAAGCCGAGAGCGTGACGCGGAGAAATTTTGAGGTGTTCATGTTTGGGAAGACGGAAGACCGAAGACGGAAGACGGCTCATACCCCCGTCATCCGTCTTCGGTCTTCCGTTCTATTACCGCCCGCTGGTGACCAGCGTCATCTCCACGTAGCGGTCTTCGGCCTGAATATCGGCGTTTTCGGTTTCGCGGTGAGCCTCAACTGGCAGGGTCGCCTCCACGATGAAGCGGGCGCGATCCACCTTTTGCGAGACCAGATAATCCACCACCGATTGAGCGCGGGCCTTGGCCAGCTCCAAAATTTGCGCCTCGGTGTAGGTTCCTTTTGGCCCCGGCCACGCGCTGGAGCCTTTTACTTTGAGCAAAAGCCCCACCGATTGCTGGAGCGTGGGCACCACGCAATCATCCAGCACGCGGCGGCTTTCCAGCGTGAGCGTGGCGCTTTCTGGCAAAAAGGCGAAGCGGCGGCAAGGCAACACGGCCAGCGTGCTGGCATCACCCGCGTTGGTCGAAATTCCGCTCAGGTCAATTTTTGCGCCAATGGAAAATGTGTCGTTGATGGGCCGCGCGGCGGGCTGCAACTTGCTGTTTTGGGCGGCGGCCAGCACAAAACGCGGGTCAATCAGGTCTTCCACGCGGTCGGGGCTGGCCTGTGTGCCCGCGGTGGCCCACACGCGCCGCGCAATCGTCATGCGATTGAGCAACGGCGTTGGGTCGCGCATCACCACCGCGTTTGCGCCCAGGTCGGCCTGCGCGATGTTCTTCAACTGGTCTTTCAAATCTTGCGCGGTGCGGATGGTGGTCCAATCGTTGTAGCCCCATTTCACAATCGCGTCGCCAGCGGCATCGGGGTTCTCGGCCAAATATTTCAGCGCGTCAAACCACGCGTTGTGGAACATCTGCACCACATTTGGCTTGTCGGTGATGGCTTTCTTGGATGTGGCGACTGTGTCCACAATCAAACGCAATTGCGAGGTTGTAATGAGCGGAGCGCCGCCGCTTTGCCTGGCCTTGGAAAGTTGCGGCTCCCACGCGCTCACCACATCGGCCTTGCCTTCGTTAAAGGCTTTCACCGCCGCGTCGGGCGTGTCGTAGGGCAGCATCTTCACATCAAATTTGGCATTTAGCTGGGCGATGGAAAGCACGTAATGCACAAAATACTCCGCGCTGCTATCGCTCACGTAGGCAATGCGCTTGCCCTTCAAATCGTTCAGCGTGGCGATGCCTTTGGCGTACATGCCATCGCCACCCGCGCTTTCATCCACAATCGCCGTCACAACGCCATAACCGGTCACGCTGGCGCTGTCTGCGGTGTCCAGCAAGCAATCCCATTGGCCCTGCTCAATAAACGTGTCGGCCTGCTCGGCAGACAGCGCGTATTCGGGCTTGTTGGTCAACTGCAAGGGCACAATCCCCAGGTTAAAGCCGTTGGCCACATCTTTGCCAGTTTGTTGGATGAGGCTGAGCGTGAGATACGACGCGAACGCATCCGTGCCACAAATATACGTCGGCTTGCCATCTCCGGCCTTGTAATTTGGCCCCCAAAGCGGGTTTGGCGATTTGATGTTTTGCGGCTGTACCGTTTTTTGCACGTCGGGGCGCGGCGTGTCGGTTGGGTTTAAGCTGTTCACCGGCCTGCCTGTGATGGTGTTAAGGAGCAATCCCCCGCCCACCAGCAGCACGGCCAAACCAACAATCAAGAAAAACAACAACCGCGTTCGATTCATCTGCATAGTTTTCCCTCTTTATTTAATTACGAATTACGAATTACGAATGTTTCGCAATCCTCAGCTTGCAATGCAATTAGGAATTGCTTTTGTTAAATCCCGACCGGTAAAGTTCGTCCATCTCCGCCCGTGTGTCTTCCAGCGATTGCACCTGCTCCATCATGTCACTTTGCAGGCGGCTGGTGCGCTGGCTGTTCACATCGCGGCTGCTGAGCACTTTTACTTGCATATACATCGTGCCCATCGCGCTCAGGGTGTTGTTCAATTGCAAGCGGGCGCGGGCCATGGTGTCTTTTAGGTTTTGCAGCGAGGTGATTTGCTTTTGCTTCAGCTCAATCGTCCGCGCCAGCTCCATCTGCACATTTGACCCCAGCGATGTGCGCAATTGTTCTTTGAGCTGCGCCAGCTCCTTGGGCGCGTAAACCATATCCCGCATCACCACGCGGTCATTTTCAAACAGGTCAATGGTTTGGGCCAGGCGGTAAACCTGCCCAATCCAGTCCTCGGTGCGGCGGGCCGCGTCCATCAAGTGCTCATCCAAAACCGGGTTGTCTTGCCGCTGAATCTCCTTCACGATGAGTTCGCGGTAATCAATGGCCTGCTGCACCTGCGCCCGCAACTCTTTAGATTTGATCTTGCTCAGGTCGTATTGCTCGGCAAACGTTTTGTTCACCACGCTTTGGAAAAAGCGCGGGTCTTTGAGCGTGCTGAGCACGATGCCGCCAAAACCTGCCGCGCCGCCCGCCAGCCACATCCACCACTCACCGGGCATGAAGGGAACATGCAGCGCGGTCAGCCCCGCGCCAATGATCCCCAGCGCCAGCACAATGGCGCTCTCTGGGCGAAACAGCGCGTATTGCAGCAATTGCTGTTTGGCCTGCTCCACAACTCGGTCGCTGACAGACGGGGTGTCGGTTGGTGATGTGTTCACTTGAGTAGTTCAAAGTGACAAGTTCAAAGTGCAAAGTTATGCGAGGTTGCGAAGACCCGCGAATCTAAGCTCGCAACCACTTTGCACTTGCCACTTTGAACTTTGCACTTGTCATTCATAATCCAAAAGTATTGGAACAATATAATACCCGTGCTTGGACACAGATACAAGAACCCGGATTTTAGCGATTGAATCCTCGTGCGATGAAACCGCCGCCGCCGTGATTGAGGACGGACGGCGCATTTTGTCGAACGTGATTTCATCGCAAATAGATTTACACCAAAAATACGGCGGCGTTTTTCCAGAGATGGCCTCGCGGGCGCACGTGGAAGCCATCACCCCGGTGATTGCGCAGGCCATGGCCGACGCCAATGCCACCTGGGATTCCATCACCGCGGTTGCCGTGACGCGCGGCCCCGGCTTGCCCGGCTCATTGGTGGTGGGCGTGAACGCAGCCAAGGGCATTTGTCTGGCGCGCGGGCTGCCGCTCATTGGGGTGAATCACCTTGAGGGGCATATTTACTCGCATTTTTTGGAGACGGGAGACGGCGGACGGAAGACGGACGCGTTGGCCGTCGCCGGTCTTCCGTCTCCTGTCTTTGAGTTTCCCCTGCTCACCCTCATCGTGAGCGGCGGCCACACCGAGCTGGTGCTGATGCGTGGTCACGGCGACTACGAGCTGATTGGGCACACGGTGGATGACGCGGCGGGCGAAGCGTTTGACAAAGTGGCGCGGATGCTGGGGCTGGGCTATCCGGGCGGGCCGCTCATTCAAAAAGCCGCGCTGGCTGGCAACGCCGAACGGTTCAAGTTTGCCCGCCCGCGCATTTCGCCGCGCAAGGGCGGCGTGGTGCGCTCTAAATACGATGGCGCGTTTGAGTTTTCGTTCAGCGGCGCAAAAACCGCCGCGCTCGGCCTCATCCAGCAATTTGGCGGTAATGACAAAGTGAATGGCAAGCTTTCTCTCGCCGTGCCGGTTGAAGACATCGCGGCCAGCTTTCAGCTTGCGGTGGTGGACTGGCTGGTGGAGAAAACCGCGCTGGCTGTGCAACAATTTGGGGCGAAGGCTGTTCTGGTGGGCGGCGGCGTGAGCGCCAACAAACTTCTGCGAGAGAAGATGCGGGCCGCGTTCCCAGACCCGGCCTTTCCGGTGTCGTTCCCGCCCTTTGCGCTATGCACAGACAACGCCGCCATGATCGGCGCAGCGGCGCATTATGCCTACGTTCGCGGTGTGCGCGACACGCTGGCCATGGATGTCTCGCCAGATTTGAAGATTGGGGTGTGATGCATAACGTGTAAGATGTAATGCGTAAGTGTGGCTACACGAGATTACACGTTACACTTTACAGATTAAGTTAACCCTTTTTTGCGAAGCATAACCAACGCGTCGCCAGCAGTAATGCCCGGAGCGCCAATATAACTTTCCACAAAGAAGCGCATGATCAGCTCAATTCAGGATATTGTTCGGCAAAAATTTTCTTTCTCGCTTTCTTTCCAGCGGCCATCAAGTCATCAAGGGTAACGCCTTTGGCAGCCAGCTCTTTGCCCATCTCTTCAAAAAGGTTGACCATATTCTCAGGGCTGTCTGGCGCGGCAGGTTTCACTTTTTCAATTTCCACTTTGCCGTTGCCAACATAGGTGTAGATGAGCGCCGCGCCATTCTCAATTTGCAAAAGATCGCGGATTTTGGCAGGAATGGTGGTGATGCCGCGCCCATGAATTTTTGACATGGCCTGCGGGCGCTGTTTGGGCGCATTGTTTTTTGCGGCCGCGCGGGAGTTTTTTTTGGCAGGCATGGCTCTCATTTCAGTGATCTCAATTGAAATACATCAATTACATCATTTTAGCGCAATTATAGTAATCACAGCAAACAGCCATGCCTTCATCAAAAAATCGCTTCAAAAGATTGCTTGGGCAAATTGATTCAGCCTATAATCTCGCAGATTTGAGATTCTGAATGAACCATGTTGAGATGTAATCTTCGTGAGCCTAAATTGCAGGTTGCACCTTGCTTTCTTATTTCTCGTTTCTTATTTTTTAAACAATGACCACCTACGAAACCATCATCGGCATGGAGACGCATGTCGAATTTGACACGCGCAGCAAGATGTTTTGCGCGTGCAGCGCAGATTTTTTTGGCGCGGCCCCCAACACGCACGTATGCCCGGTGTGCATGGGCCAGCCGGGGGCGCTGCCGGTCATCAACAAACGCGCCGTCGAGTTCACCATCCAACTGGGGCTGGCCTTGAATTGCCAAATTGCGCCGCACACATTCTGGGAGCGCAAAAGCTATTGGTACCCCGACCTGCCCAAGGGCTACCAAATCACGCAATATCAGTATCCGCTGGCGTTTGATGGCTACCTGGACGTGGACGTGCGCGACACCTCGCAGGGCTGGAACGAGAAAAGCTACCGCAAGCGCATCCGCATTCGGCGGGCGCACCTGGAAGAGGACACGGGCAAGCTCACGCATGTGGGCGCGCTCTCGCATGTGGATTACAACCGGAGCGGTGTGCCGCTGGTGGAGATTGTCACCGAGCCGGACATCAACAGCGCGGATGAGGCCTATGCCTACGTGAGCGCCCTGCGCGACATTGTGCGCTATTTGGGCGTGAGCACCGGCGATATGGAAAAAGGCGCCATGCGCTGCGAGCCAAACATGAGCCTGCGCGTGGCGGGCACAACCGCCTTTGGCACAAAAGTGGAAATCAAAAACCTCAACTCGTTCAAGGCCGTGCGAGACGCGGTGGCTTACGAGGTGAAACGCCAGAGCAAGGCGTATGACGAGGGCGAAGCCATCCGCCAGGTGACGATGGGTTGGGATGACGCGCGAGGCGTGACGGTTGTTCAGCGCGAGAAGGAAGACGCGCACGACTACCGCTACTTCCCCGAACCAGACCTTCCGCCGCTGGACGTGAGCGAGGACTGGCTGAGCGCCATCCGCCAGAACATGCCCGAACTGCCTTTGCAAAAACAAGAACGCTACCAGCGCGAGTTTGGCCTGAGCGCCTACGACGCGGTGCAGCTCACCGCAGACCCAGCCACCGCGGCGTGGTACGAGAAAGCCGTGCAGGCAAGCGGCGCGGCGGGCGCAAAACCCATCGCCAATTTTGTGCAGGGCGAGCTGTTCCGGCTGATGCGGGCGGGCGGCGTGGGCGACATTGGGCAGGTAAAAGTTGCTCCGGCGCAATTGGCCGCTTTAGTTGGATTGGTTGAGCGGCAGGCCATCAACACCAACACCGCCAAAACCGTGTTTGAGGACATGTTCTCCACCGGCGCAGACGCGCAGACGATTGTGGACGCCAAGGGTTTGGCGCAGGTGAGCGACACGGGCGCCATCCAAAAAGTGATTGAGGATGTGATTGCCGCCAACCCGGGCCAGGTGCAAAAATATCTGGCGGGCGAGGAGAAACTGTTTGGCTTCCTCGTGGGGCAGGCCATGAAGGCCCTGAAAGGCAAAGGCAACCCGCAAGTGGTCAACCAATTGCTCAAAGATGCGCTGAAATAAAGCGCATCTCCAACCCTAACCCCTAATCCCCAACGCCCAGCCCCCCAGTTATTCCCCGGCTGGCTTACAATACCTGCAAGATATGACCAAACGCAAAAACACGCTGGATACAAAATCGGAGGCGGGCAAAGCCTTTTTGGTGGGCGTTCAGATTCGCAACATCCCATCGCGGCCAGCCAACGCAAAGTTGTCGCTGGATGCCTCGATGGACGAGTTGGAACTGCTGTGCAAAACGGCGGGGCTGGAGGTGGTGGGGCGCACCACTCAAAATCTGGATTCGCCCAACCCCAACACCTTCATCGGCCCCGGCAAGGTAGAGGAACTCATCACCTGGCGCGATGCCACCGATTTTGACGTGGTTGTGTTTGACGACGAACTTTCTCCGCGCCACCAGCGCGAGCTGGAGGAGATGCTGGGCGACAAGACGCAGGTGCTGGATCGCACGGGTCTCATTCTTGATATTTTTGCCCAGCACGCCAGCACCCGCGAGGGCGCATTGCAGGTGGAGCTTGCGCTCTACGAATACCGCCTGCCCCGCCTCACGCGCCAATGGACGCACCTTTCGCGGCAGGGCGGCGGCGGCGCAGGCCGCAGCGGAAGCGGCGGCGTGGGGTTGCGCGGCCCCGGCGAGACCCAGTTGGAAATAGACCGCCGGCGCATCGGAGAACGCATCAGCAAACTAAAGCGCGACCTGGAAGATGTGCGGGCGCAGCGGGCGCAGCACCGCAAACAGCGCAAGAAAAACGAGGCGCCCGTGGTCGCGATTGTGGGCTACACCAACGCGGGCAAAAGCACGCTGCTCAACGCCATTGCCAAAGCCGATGTGCTGGCCGAGGACAAACTTTTCGCCACGCTAGACCCCACCACCCGCCGCGTGCGCCTGCCGCGCGGGCACAACGTTTTGTTCACCGATACGGTTGGCTTTATTCAAAAACTGCCCACCCAACTGGTGGCGGCTTTCCGCGCCACGCTGGAAGAAATTGTGGAGGCCGACGCGCTTTTGCATGTGGTAGACATCACCCACCCCAACGCGGTGGAACAGTTTGAAACCGTGATGGAGACGCTGAAAGAACTGGGCGCGGGCGACCGGCAAATGGTGGTGGCGCTCAACAAAATGGATAAATTTGGCGCGGCAGAGTGGGGAACGCTGGCCCAAACCCTGCCCGGCTTGATGAGCGAGGGCGTGCCCGTGTCTGCGATGAACAAGACCGGCCTGACTGATTTGCTGAGCGAGGTGGAAGCCACGTTATTCGAGCGACTCATCCCCATCCGCGTGCGGCTGCCCTACAAAGCGGGCGACCTGATGGCGCTTTTGCGCCGCGAGGGCGCGGTGGAATTGGAAGTGCCAGAAGAGCGCAGTGTGCTCATCACCGGGCGCATCCCCGGCCGGTTGATGGATATTTTTGCGGGTTACATTGCCAAAGCAGATGAGGCGGCAAAGGCCTAGTTTTCTCTCGCGCTCACAAGTCTTTGCCCAGCATCACATACTCGCGGAAAGGCGCAAAACCAAAACCCGCATAAAACGCCAGCAGGTGGGTCCAGTCTATGATGCATCCGCGGATGCCCTGCGCCGCCAAATGCGCCAACGCGCAGTTCACCACCCGCGCCCCCAGCCCTGTGCCGCGCAAAGATTCGCTCACACCCAGCGGGCCAACATGCCCCCAGGGGTGCGGCAACCCAGCGTGAAACAAACGATCCATTGGCTGGGTTGAGCGTTCTGTGTTAAAACGGCAAAACCCCTCCACCACGCCCGCGCTTGTTTCTATGATGGCGCACTCAAGGACATCGTGGTTCGCCTGCAAATAATTTTCAAACTCGTAACGCCATCTGCCCGGAAAAGAGCGGCGCAGAAAATCCAAAATCGCGTCGGCATCATGCGGCGTGGCAATGCGGGCGCGGGGAAAGGTTGAGTCAAACGTTTTGGCGGGCGCGACAAACCCCGCCAGATCGCGAGACACATCCCACACATTTTCACGGCGGGGCACAAAACCGCGTTTCTCAAAAAAGGCATCGGCGCCCAGTTGCGCGGGCAAACCGGCCATAAAAGGCCGCAACCCGCCGCCCAAAGTCATGTTGATGCAGGCGTGTTCGCGCAGCCAGCCCTGCGCCTGCGCAAGCAACGCGCCGCCCACGCCCGCGTTGCGCGCATGTGGCAACACAGCCAGCGCGTCCAGCCATCCCATCCGCGAGGGAACGCGAACCAGCTCCGGCTCAAGCAGGGCGGTGGCAAACGCAAAACCCACCGGCGCGCCATCAACCTGAGCCAAAAAGCACGCTTTTGCCACGCCGGGCGCGGGGCAGGTGTTGTATTCCGCGCCGCGCAGGCCGATGGCTAAATCAGCGGGCACGGCCGCGTTCCACAATTGCGCCATTTCTGGCGCGGCTGCCTGAGCATCAACAAGCGTAATCAACTGCTTACAACCTCGGCTCAACGCCAACTTTCTGGCACAGCTCGTGATACCCATCAATACCCAGCGCCAGTGAAACTTCCTCGGCATAAATTTGGAACATGTGCTCTGGCTCGCACTTGCAGGCGTCGTAGCATCCGCCGCCGCGCTCAAACAAATCGTTCTCAGAATCAATCAGCAGCGTCTTGTGGGTGATGTGGTTTTGCTCGTCGTAGTCGTGCTCATCCACCACCGGGAACAAACAGCAATAATGCGGCTTTAGCGACCACGGGGCCTGGCCGTGCGCAAAGCTGGCATATTGAATCGCGCAAAAGTGATCTTCTGGGCGCAAAAAGCGGCAGCATGTGCCGCTGGGGTGGGCTTTGTCCTCAACGGTGGTGGTGCCGGTGTATTTGCCAGATGGAAACGAGGGGTCGTCGTCGTGAAGCTCGGCAAACCACAAACTGGTATCGCGCCGGTCGGCGGGCATAAACGGCTTGATCATCTCGGCGTTTTGCAAAATGCGCTCGGCCTGATGCACATCCAGCCACACCCCATCGGCGCAGCACGCGCCCTTGCACCGCGCCAGCTCGCACCGGGTGATCGCTTTTTTCTCCAATAGGTTTTGGTGAATTTCAAAACCATTGACAATTATTTTTTCAGCCATGCGGCATAGTTTCGCAATTTAGGGGTCAGATGTCAATGCCCTTTTGCGCAGTTTGTAAATGGCCGCCTTTTTGCCAGAGACCAAAATATCGTAGCGGTTTAGCGTTTCCAGTTGCGCGGCGGGGATGGCGCCCTCAAAGAGTTCTTTTTGCCCCATCAAAACAATGGCCAGACCGCCCGGTTTTAACACGCGCTCAAATTCGCGCAGCATGGCGGCATAAAACGCGCTCAAAGCAGCCGCGTTTTGGGCCTCAAACAAACCCCAGGGCGGGTCGGTCACAATTTTGTCCAGCGCGCCATCGGCCACATGCCGCAAGGCCAGCGCGTCGCATTCCTCAACGGCAAGCCTGACTTTTTCCTGCGCCGCCCTGGCGCGCAAATGCTTCACCGCAAGCGGGTTGATATCGCTGGCCAGAACGCGCCGCGCAGGAAAGCCGCGCGCCCGCTCCAGCGGGATGGCCCCCGAACCGGCGAAGGGATCGAGGAAAACATCATCTTTGTTCGGCTCAGAAATCAGGCACAGGATGTTGGCCAGTTCGGGTTTTAGCTCGCCACGCTGCAACTCTTTTTCGGTGGCGGCGCGGCGGGTCAGGCGAATCCCGGCCAGCCCAAGGCCCTCGCTGCGCTCCAAAAACCACACCTCAACATCGGGCAAAGTGCGGTGAACGCGCAGCCCCAGTTTGGGTGAGAACACGCGCTCCAGTTGCGCTAGCGTGTCGCGGTCAATGGGCATGGTTTGGTTGTGGCGCGAGGCGGTGATGCGGTAAAACTGCGCGGCTTGCGTCACCGCTGGCGGGATGACCAGCGCATCGGCGGCCTTCATCACCGCGGTCATCATGGGGGCAAGCGCGGCCTCGCGCGGGTTTTGAAACAGCCGCAACAACAAAAAGGTGTTGTTAAAAAAGCGTATGTTCTTTATTTGCTGGATGGGTTGACCGGTCTGATAAACGATCAGGCCATCCAGCGCCAGCTCAATTTTGGCGTCACCCAGTTGCCGCGCCAGGGCATCTTGCGCAACCTCTTGCAAACCAGAGGCGAAGGTGGAGAAGTAGGAGGGCATTTTTGGAAAGACGATAGACGATGGACGATGGACGATGGACGATGCAAATGGTCTATCGTCCATCGTCTATCGTCCATTTACAAAGCGTGCGCCGCCTTCACCTGCGCGATGACATCATCTGCCGGGGTTTCGTGAGCGGCATACGCGCCAAACGGGTCGCTCACGGCGCCATCATTGCCCAGCAAAACCTGAAATGTGTTGAGAACGCCGTAATGCAAAACATCCAAATCGTAGCCGCCCTCCAAAATCACAACCAAACGCCCGCCGCACAACTCATCGGCCAGCCCGCGCATGATGCGCGCCCACGAGGCATAGCCCGCGAGCGAGACCTTCATCTCGGCCAGCGGGTCGCGCCAATGCGCGTCGTATCCGGCAGAAATCACCATTAGATCGGGCTTGAACCGGCGTGTGTATGGCGCGATGAGTTCGTTGAACACGCGGGCGTAGCCTTCATCGCCCACGCCGGGCGGGAGGGCAATGTTCATGTTCGTCCCAGCCCCATCGCCCTGACCGATGTGCCCAACATGCCCGGTGCCGGGGTAAAACCACGCGCCAAATTGGTGCGTGCTGATATACGCCACGCGTGGGTCGTTGTAAAAACACGCCTCTGTGCCGTTGCCGTGATGCACATCCCAATCCAAAATGAGGACGCGGTCGGCGTGTTTTTGCCCACCAAAATCGCCCAGCGCAGACTTGGCGGCAAAGGCCACGTTGTTGAACAGGCAAAAACCTTCGCCGTGATCGGGGTAGGCATGATGGCCGGGCGGGCGGGCCAGCACAAAGGCGCGGCTTACCTCGTTTTTCATCACCGCCCGCGAGGCGTGAATGGCCGCGCCCACTGCCAGCGCCGCGGCGTCGTAGGTGGCATCGTTCACGTAGGTATCGGGGTTTAACATGCCGCCGCCATATGCGCTCATTTGCTCCAGCGCCCGCACATAGCGCGGGGCGTGTACTTTGCAAATCACCTCGTTAGATGCGGCCTCGAACTTCAAGGGCTTGCATTGCTCCAGCACATGCGTGTTCGCCAAAAACTTCATCAAGCTGGAAAGGCGCACCGCGCTTTCGGGGTGGCCGGGCAGGTCATGCGCAAGAAAGAGCGGGTCGTAGAGATAGCCAACGGTGTTCATGGTTTCTGCTGGCCGTGATTATCGCGCAAGTTGTTGGCAGGGTTTTATGGTTTGTAAAGCTGATCGCTGGCAGGCCGCAACTCCCGTTAAAATAACCTTGGCAAGTAATTTCGGTAAAACAATCATGATTCGCCCAGAACAGCAGCGCATCCTTGAATACCGCGGCGGGAAGATGGCCGTGAGCGCCGTGCCGGGCAGCGGCAAAACGCACACGCTGGCCTTGCTGGCAGTGGAGCTTTTGCGCAGCCGCGACCTTTCGCCCGACGCCGAAATTCTGGTCGTCACCTTCACCAACTCGGCGGTAGATAACATTCGGGCGAGGATACGCAAAATGCTGGCCGAGGCCAACCTGCCCGATGGCGGCTACCGCGTATACACGCTGCACGGGCTGGCGTTTTCAATTGTGCGCGAACACGCCGATTTGGCCGGGGCGGAACACGACTTCCGGCTGGATGACGAGATCAGCGGGCGCGGGGCCATGCCCGATGCGCTGAACGGGTTTATCAACATAGACGCGCCGGACTTTTGGCGCAGTTTTATCCCCGGCGATTTGTCTCAGGCGCGGCGCTTGCAGGTGGAAGAAAGCTGGCGCGAGGCCACCCGCAAAATTGGCACCGAGGTGACCCGCCTGGCAAAAAACCTGCGCCTGACACCGGCGGATGTGCAAAAGCTGATTGGCCCCGCGGACGCGTCTAGCTTTTTGCGAATCGGGGCGGCCATCTACCAGCGCTACCAAAACATTTTGACCATGGGCGGGCGGCTGGATTACGATGACCTGATCTGGGGCGCGATTCGCGCGCTGGATAACAGCGATGGCTACCGCGCCGCGCTGGGCAAGCGTTACCAATTTATTTTGGAAGATGAGGCGCAAGACAGCACGCCGCTGCAAGAACAAATTTTGGGCCGCCTGAGCCGCGATCACGGCAACTGGGTGCGCGTGGGCGACCCTAATCAGGCCATCATGACCACCTTCACCGCCAGCGATGTGCGCTTTTTCCGCGAGTTCGCGCGGCGCGAGGATGTGACCAGCCTGCCATTGTCTTTGAGCGGGCGCAGCGCGCCAAAAATAATCGCGCTGGCAAACGCGCTGGTGGATTGGGCGGTGACCTCCCACCCGGAGCCAGCCATCCGGGCGATGGCGCTCACCGCCGCGCCAAAAATCCATCCCACCGAACCCGGCGACCCGCAGCCCAACCCGCCCGATGCCGAGGCGCGGATTCATGTTCAGCCGTATGCCGACACCGAGACCGAGGTGCAAAAAATTGCGCGGCACGCCGCCGAGTTTGTGCTGGCCAACACATCGCGCACCTGCGCCGTGCTTGTGCCCACCAACTGGATGGGTGATAAGGCTGTTGAACATTTGGGCGCGGTTGAGGAGGCGTGGCGCGAACAAGGCAAACTGGCTGGCCGCCAAACGTTGTATCAAGATCAGCTCAAAAACAGCTCCAATGTGCGGGATGTGGCGATGGCGCTGGGGCAGGCGGTGCGGTTTTGCGCCGCGCCAACCAGCGGCGTGGCTTTGTTTGACCTGCGCGAGGCGCTCGTTGGCATTGGCTATATGCGGGCTGGCGCAACCTCAGACAAGCGGCTGAAAACGCTTTTGAACAGCACGATGCTGGAGCGGGCCATGTTCCCCTCGCCCGCCGCAGAACCCATCTTGCCGCCCAATGTTGAGATTAGCGAGGACGAGATCCGGCAAATTGAGCATTTGGCGCAAATGGCGCAAAAATGGGTGCGGGCCAGCATGCTGCCGGTGGACCAACTGGTGCTCACAATCGCCCAGGATATTTTGGCGAAGGAGAACGATCTGGCGATTGCGCACAGTTTGGCGGTCAGCCTGCGCCGCGCCGCGGCCAACACCCCATCCCTGCAACTCAAAGACATGGCCGAGATTTTGCTGGACATTGCCTACAACCGCCAAAAATTTATGAGCAGCGCGTTGATTGAGGCCGGGTTTGAGCCAATTCCGGGCGTGATTACGGTGACGACCATGCACAAGGCCAAGGGGCTGGAGTGGGATCGGGTGTATTTGCTGGGCGTGGATCGGCAGGAGTTCCCGCACGATGCCGACGCCGATTTTCGCGGTCAGCAGTGGTATTTGGGCGGGGCCGACCCGGCCACCATCGCCCGCAAAGAGCTGGAGCGATTGGTCAGCCCACTGCCCAACGCCCAGGCCGACCTTGAGCGCGAGGCGCGGCTGGAATACATCGCCGAGCGGCTGCGGCTTTTGTATGTGGGCATCACCCGCGCCAAACGCGAGCTGATTGTGAGTTACGCCAAAGAGCGCAGCGGCAAACCCGGCGCGCTGGCGCTGGCCGTGCAAGAGATTGTTTGACAAAAGCTCAGGGCTAAATTCTGACAGACAGGTTGTAGAGGCGCAAGATTTTGCGTCTCTACAACCGCACACGCCTAAACACCTGGCCGCCCATCCGATACAATGCGGGACGCATGTATAAATCATTGCAGGCGGGCCGGGCCATTGCTGCTGTTTTGGTTGTTCTTTTTCACCTTGGCGTGGCCGTTTCTGCGAGCAAATACTTCGGCATTCCCGCCTTCGGCATCCCGTTTTCGTTTGGCGATTCCGGCGTGGAATTCTTCTTTGTCCTGAGCGGCTTTATCATCTTCACCGCCCACCGCGCCGATATTTCCAAGCCGCGCAAACTGGCGGCGTATGTTTACAAACGCTTCATCCGGGTTTACCCCACCTACTGGATTATTTTTGGGGTTATTTTTTTGATGGCGCTTGCGCTGCGCGAAGATGCGCCGCGAGATTTGGGCATCATCCTCAAATCGCTGGCGCTGCTGCCCCAAGACCCAGGCGTGGTGGGCGGCACCGGCGCGCCCGTCATCATCGTGGCGTGGACGCTGCAATACGAAATTGTTTTTTACCTCTTTTTTGCCCTGCTCATTGTTAACCAGTGGATGGCGCTGGCGGCGGCGTTGGCTTTTGCGCTCAATTTTGGGCTGTGTTCATTGGGCGCTTCGTGCGCCTTTCCCCGCGACTTTTTGGCAAGCTGGCGCATGCTGGTGTTTGGCATGGGCATGGTCGTGGCGTTTGCGCACGCCTCGCCCAAAATAAAAATTGCCCGCCCCGGCCTGCTTTTGGTGATGGGTCTTGCGGCCTATGCGATTATTTCTGCGGACAAGGTTCTGCAAATTGGCGTTCTCTCATCGTGGAAAACGCCGCTGTATGGCGTGGCGTGCAGCATGATCGTGTTGGGGTTGACCCGGCTGGAAGACGCCGGGCGCGCGCTGGGCCGCCTCCCCATTTTGCAATTGCTTGGCGATTCTTCGTATGCGCTGTATCTCATTCACTACCCGCTCATCAGCGTGATGAGCAAGGGCGCGACCCTGCTGGGCCTGACGCGCGGCGGGCCGCTGACCGCGCTGGCGGCGTATCTCGTCATGCTGGCCGCCTGCCTGCTGGCCGCCATCGCCTTTCACACGCTCATCGAAAAACCCCTGCTGGCCGCGCTGCGAAAACGCGCCCCCCGCGCAGCGCAAACTGCGCCTTCCAAAATCAACTCAGCGCCCGGTCTGGGAAGTTCGTAAACACGCCATCCACGCCCCAAGCGCGCATCCGGGCGATGTCGTCTGGCTCGTTCACCGTGTACACAAACACCTTCAGGCCGTTGGCGTGGGCTTCATCCACCAGAGCCTTATCGGTAAATTGCAAGGCCGGGTTTAGCGAGACGGCCTTGAGCGCCAGCGCGGTTTTGATGAACGGCGCGGCGTTGCCCCACACCAGCACACCCAGCGGCACGTTTGGCTCCAGCTCGCGGGCGCGATGCAGTTGGGCGTGGTCAAACGAGGAGATGAGCAGGTCGCTCCACTTCCAGCCAGCGGCCACCCGCTTGCGCATTTCGGCGATGGCAAGCTCGGCGGTGTTTGGCCCTTTCAATTCCACGTTCACCGCCGCGCGGCGGTTCACCGCGTCAAACACCTCGCTCAGAAACGGGATGCGCTCGCCCTTGCCCGCATCCAGCGCGCGAAGCTGCGCCACGGTGTGCTTCATCACCGCGCCTTTGCCGTTGGTGGTGCGGTCCAGGTCGTCATCGTGAATCACCACCAGTTGGTTCTCTACGTTATATACGTCCAGTTCAACCCAGGGCGCGCCCATATCCAGAGCCTTGCGGAAAGAGCGCAATGTGTTCTCTGGTTCATAACCCATTGCGCCGCGGTGTCCTATGCAGATCATGGGTGGGATTGTACAAGGGTCTGACCGCTCGGAGCGGTCAGACCCCTCTGGAGCGCTCCGGGCACTCTGCTAAACACCCAGTTTGCGGGCGAGTTGAGCGATGCGATGGGCGGCGTCGGCCACGTCTTGGGCGTTGGCGCGGGCCAGCGCGAAAGGGCCATGCAGCAACCGCGCCCGCAACTCCGCCGCGTCCATGGCTCGCAAAAAAGCCACCATCGAGAAGTCATCACCCAGCACCATTTTGACCTGCGCCTGATACTGCGCCAGAGCCTTTTGCGCGGGCGGGGCAGACCCTGCGGTTTGCGCGTTTTGGAACAAGGCCGATATGTCTTGCGCCGCGCGGCCAATCCCCACGCGCCTCCAGCCCCACCACACCAATTGCCCCGCCGCGCCGCGAAAAATGGCGTCTGGCGAGCAATCGCCGTGGATGAGCGTGGCGGGGGTGGCCCGCAATGCTTTTTCAATGGCCGCAAAGTTGAGCAGCAACCCGCGCAACTGGCCCAGCATTTGCCCGGTGAGCACCGCGGCGTTGTGTTCATGCGCGGCCAGCCCGCGCCACGCCGCAAACGCCGCGCGGATGTCTTCCTCCAGCGCGGCAGGTGTGGGGCGGCGCAAAAAGGCGTACTCGGCCAGCCGCTCGGCGCGGCCCCACCACGCCGCGTGCAGGTTGGCCAGGTCGCTCACCGCGTCAAAATAATCCTGATCGGCCCAAACGCGGGCTGGTTTTGCGCTTTCTGGCGCGGCCCACATTGCGCATGTGCCGCTGTCATCGGCGTGGCTGCCCAGCAAGCGCGGCACGCTCAGCGGGATGTGCGCCGCCAACTGCGCGTGAAATTCAATCTCGCGGCGGGCGCATTCTTGCGTTTGCGCGGGCGCGGTGGATGGGGTCACGCGCAGCAAACACCCGCGCGAGGGCAGCGAGACGCGAAAGGCCGCGCTATCGCCCTCGGCCAGCGTCTCGGCGCGGAGCGGGGTTTCATCCACGCCCAGCTTGCGCAGACAGGTTTCAATCACGGTTGCGGTCGGCAATAAAGGTGTTGCCCAGCCACGAGATCACGCCAATGATGACGGCGCCAATCAGCGCGGCGGAGAAGCCATCCACCTGCAACAAGCCGGGCGCAAGATTGGAGGTGAGCATCAGCATGGCCGCGTTGATGATGAGCGTGAACAGCCCCAGCGTGAGCAAAATGAGCGGGCAGGTGAGCAGCTCAATAATGGGGCGAATGACGGCGTTGACCAGGCCAAAGATCGCGCCAATGATAAACAAGTTGACGATTAGATTTGTGCCCTCACCCGCCACGTGAATGCCCGGCACAAGATACGCGGCGGCGGCAATTGCCAATGCCAGCACACCCCAGCGAACAAGAAATTTCATATTATTTTTCCTCCTTCATTTTCCAAATAAGCCAAAGCGAAAACAAACCAAACACAGTTAATACACCTTCTGTTAGAAGCGCGCCAGAAATTCCTTGCACGCCGAGCGCGGCGGGCAGCAGCGTTGTCAGGTTTAGCACGGTGTGAAACGCAATGGCGACGGCCAGCCAGACCATGTGACCGCGGGTAAAACAGCGCATCACGATGAGCGAGGCGGCCACATGAAAACACATCGCCCAGATGCGCTCCCACACGCCCAGCAGCGGCATCCACGCGGGCAGGGCGTTGATGGCGGCAATTTGTTGCGTCGCGGTCTGCATTTGCTCTGGCGTGAGCTGCGCCGAAAGGTCAAGCATGGGAAGCGCCGCCAGATTGACGACTGTGATCAGCCCCAGCCCGCCCACGAACAAGGCCGCCTCCAGCCCGCCATGCCCAATGCCATACAAAACGCCTTTGCCCCAAGTTTTGTCATCATTGCGCATGAGGAAACGGTAGCCCACCCAGCGCCCCACTTCCTCAAACAGCCCGGCGGTGAACGACACGCCCGCGCCCCAGGCCAGCGTCAGCTCGCGCGAGGCTTTGAGCTGGGGCGCGATGGCCGCCTGAATGGCGAACATGACCGGGATGCGCGTGAGCAACTGGAACACCAAAAAGATGAGCGCGCCAAAACCGATGTATTTCCAACTGAGGTTGAGCGCGCGCCGCGCCGCAAGCGCAATTACGAGCGGCGCAAAGATGTTGATCGCGGCGGCCAGCGCGGCAAAAAACAGATACGCCGGGTTGGTTTGAAGTGCGTTCGCCATGCGGCGATTATCGCGCAAATAACGCTAGGGGGCGATGACAGGGGTGATATACACGTAGGCGCGCCGCCAGAGGTTGAGCAGAAACAGCCCAAGCGCCATCACCTGCATGGCAAAACCAAAGGGCATGATGTCATGCAGCCACGTTTGGGCGGGGAAAAACAGCCAGAGCGTGGGCAGGCCAGCGCCCATCACCAAACCCAGCGTGAGCGCCCAAAACGCCAGTTTCACCGGCCAGACCGCGCCGCGCGACCCGGAGATTCTGGGAAAGAGCCAGTAGGCCATGCCCATGCCAAATTGCACCAGCCAGCCCACCAGCAGGGCATCGCCGTGCGCGGGCAGCCACAGCCATACGGTTGGGTCTGCGCCGCCTTTGGCCGCCAGAATAAATCCGCCCAGCACAAACCCCAAAACCAAATTGATGAAGGAGGAGCGGACAAACCAGCAACTTAAACGCGGCATCTCAGAAGCCTCCTCGCTCGCGCACGCGCGGCCACATCAGCCACACAAACAACACGCCAGAAGTTGCCTGCAAAATGGATGAGACGATAAGCGCCGCGCCGTTGAGCGCGTTGGGCGAAGCGGTGCGCCATGGCTCACACACTGCTCGCAAAATTAAGCCGGCGTTCAGGGTGATGAATACCGCTTTTGCCAGAGCCGGGCTGCCGCGCGGGTTTGTTTTGCTGAACACGGGGAACATCCAGTAGGCGATGGCAAAAATAAATTGGGTGATCCATCCCACCACGATGAGATGCAGGTAGGTGGGGCTGAGCGCGGCCAGCCAGGGCGCAAAGCCAAAACGCTCGTTTAGCCAGTAGGCCAGCGCAGAAAGCGCGCCCAAAACAAGATAAACCATTGCCGCGCGAACGGCGGCTTGCGTAATTGGTGGCACTATTTCACCTCCGGTTGCGCACCTGCGGCAATTGCGCCGCAAGGCTCACTTTTTCTCGGCGGGTTTGCTGCCAATGCGAACCATCTGCACTTGCACCTGATAGCCCTTCTCGGCCTCATCACCCAGCGAGACTTTGCCGGTGCCAAAATAACCCGTGCTGCCCGTGCTGAATGTCTTTGGCATCACGAGCAACATGCCCGTCTCTTCGCCATCTACAAAAATTTTTACCGTGACGGTGGGTTGTTTATCTGCCATGCCGTGATGATACCGCGTCTGGCTGCCGACGCCGGATAAATTTTTGCGATTGAAATCGCGCCTGGCGGGCATTCTGCCGAGTGTCGGCCTGCGCCGACACGGGTTGCGTCCGCGCAGGCGGACGCTCAGCCGCAGGCTCACAAGGCGCGATTTCAATCGCACGGCTTAGAAACTGTTTTTTAACTGGACTAGCTTTCGCCACGCCACAATCACCTGATCGTGGGTGTGTTGCTTTGGGCCTTCGGTGTCAATCACCACATCGGCGCGGGCCAGTTTTTCGCTTTGCGGGTTTTGCGAGCGCACCCGCATGATGGCCGTTTGCTCGTTCAGCCCGCGCGATTTCATCAACCGCGCAATTTGCTCGGCCTCTGAGCAATGGGTGACCCACACGCTTTGGCAGCGGTCTGCGTAACCGCCCTCAATCAGGCGGATGGCCTCTAGAACAGCGGTGGAATCTGGCGCAAGCGCGGCCAGCGTGCGCAAAATGCGCTCTCGCACCGCCGGGTGGGTGATCGCCTCCAATTCGCGCAACCGCGCCGGGTTGTTAAACACAATTGCGGCCAGCGCGCCGCGGTTGAGGGAGCCATCGGCCTGCAAAATATCATCGCCAAATGCGTGGGCTATTTTTGCCAGGGCTGGCTGCCCCGGCTCCACAACCTCTCGCGCAACAATGTCCGCGTCAATGATGACCGCGCCCAGCTCGCGCAGGGTTTTGGTCACTTCGCTCTTTCCGGTGGCAATATTGCCGGTCAGTCCAATCAAAATTCGCGGAGCCATAATCAATCACTAATTACGAATTACTAATTACGAATTGAAAATTAGTTTGTGCGTTAAATTTTAATTCGTAATTTTTAATTCGCAATCGCCTCGCTGTTATCATCTTTGCCATGTCGGTTTTGAGAAGCAAACTTTTCTGGGTTTGCGCAGTTTTGTTTATTCTGGCCAGCGGCACAAGCGTTTTCGCGTATAACCGCGCCAAAAGTTACGCCATCAACGAGCTAAAAAGCGTGATTGGCGATGCGCCCTCTTTGCCCACGCCCGCCCCAAACGCCGCGCCCGGCGCGGGCAAAGCCCCGGATGATGGCATTTTGACCGGCAACGTGCAGGCGTGGGGCGGCAAAGAGCGCGTGAATGTTTTGCTGATGGGGATTGACCAGCGCCAGGGCGAGACCGACCCCGGCTACCGCACCGACACGATGATGGTGCTCACCCTGGACCCGGTCACGCTGTCTGCCGGAATGCTCAGCGTGCCGCGCGATTTGTGGGTGGAGATCAAAGGGTTTGGATACACCCGCATCAACACCGCCAACCAATATGGCGATGCCTACAAATACCCCGGCGGCGGCGGCCCGGAGCTGGCGCGGCAGACGGTGCAAAACGTGCTGGGCGTGCCCATTCACTTTTATGGGCGGGTGAACTTCACCGCATTTGAAGATTTGATTGACCGCGTGGGCGGCGTGACGGTGGATGTGCCAAAAGATATTTACGACAAGGAATATCCCACCGAGAATTTTGGCACGGAAGTGTTCAGCATCACCAAAGGCATTCACACGTTGGATGGGGCCACGGCCCTCAAATATTCGCGCACGCGGCACGGAGCCGATGACTTTGACCGCGCCCGCCGCCAGCAGCAGGTGATTCTGGCCG
>Ga0073900_10000380_pt1 | contig 31168 bp, 35 predicted proteins | sample KloWWTmetKNB5Kit_FD_66666 | JGI IMG/M metagenome (GOLD analysis project Ga0073900, IMG submission 66666) | Active sludge microbial communities from Klosterneuburg, Austria, studying microevolution and ecology of nitrifiers - Klosterneuburg... | ecosystem: Engineered > WWTP > Aerobic digester >...
AATGGAGCTAAATCCAGATCAGGTCACAAGACTAAGAGACACTTTGAAGGAGGACAAATGCCACTTCAAATGCGTTTGCCAAAGATTGGTTTCAAAAATGTCAACCGAGTTGAATATGTTGCTCTGAATTTGAGTACTCTTGAGGAATTGGCTGAAAAATATGAAGTTACAGAAATCAATGCTGAATTCTTAAGAACCAAGAACATTGTCAAGCGATCAGATAAGTATAAAATACTGGGTAATGGTGAATTGACTAAGCAACTGAATGTTTCTGCGCATGCTATTTCTAAGAATGCTGCTGAAAAAATTGCTGCTCTGGGTGGCTCAGTTACCAATTTGTAATTTTAACTTCAACTTCTGTTTCAAAAGGCAAAACTCGTTATTGAATGAAAAAACTGATTGACACTATAAAAAATATCTGGTCTATTAAAGATCTGAGACAACGGATATTGTATACACTCGGCTTACTTTTTGTTTTCAGATTAGGTTCGTATGTTGTACTTCCGGGTGTTATTTCATCAGTTCTGGACAATGTAGCTTCGAGCAGAAGCCCAAATGACCTATTGGGTCTGATCAATACTTTTACAGGTGGAGCTTTTAATCAAGCTTCCATTTTCGCTCTGGGTATCATGCCTTACATTACTGCTTCGATTATCGTGCAGATATTGGGCTTTGCGGTACCTTACTTCCAAAGGCTACAATCTAAGGAAGGTGAGTCAGGCCGTAAGAAACTCAATCAGATTACCCGTTTACTTACATTGGGTATAACCTTAGTCCAGGGTGGCGCATATCTTACATATCTTAAAGGTGTCGGAGCCATATCACCTAGTGTGCCAATCGGTATCTTCTGGATTTCTAATATCTTGATCCTTACTACTGGTACTACGTTTGCTATGTGGTTGGGTGAGAAAATTACTGATAAAGGAGTTGGAAATGGTGTTTCTATCTTGATTATGATTGGAATTATTTCCAGACTACCTGGTGCTATTATATTTGAATTCAACGCACAGTTAGCTTCTAGCGGTTTGATTATGTTTATCCTTGAGCTTGCTATCTTGTTTGTAATTATTGTGTTCACGATATTAATTGTACAAGGTGTTAGAAAGATTCCACTCTCGTATCCTAAGAAAGCAATTGGTGGGGGTTCTATGGCAGCGGGAAATCGTGAATATATTCCACTGAAAGTAAATGCGGCCGGTGTAATGCCTATCATCTTTGCTCAGGCTCTGATGTTCTTACCTGCGATAGTCGCTCAGTATGCGGTCGGAAGTAATACATCTACGAGTATATTAATTCGCTCATTGAATGATCACTTTTCATTTACCTACAATTTGATCTACTTTGTATTGATCATTGTATTCACTTATGTCTATACCGCACTATTGGTCAATCCGCAGTCCTATGCAGAATGGCTTAAGCGCTCAAATGCATACATTCCAGGCGTTAAGCCGGGGAAAGATACCGAAAGTTATATTGATGCTATTACATCCAAGATAACATTTCCGGGTTCAGTCATTCTTGGAATTATTGCCATACTTCCTGCGATCATCATCAACTTTGGAGTCAACCAGTCTTTCGCACTCTTCTTCGGTGGAACATCTCTACTGATTATGGTGGGTGTTATCCTGGACATGCTGTCTCAGATAGAAAGTTACCTGCTGATGCGTAAGTATGATGGCTTAGTTAGTTCCGGGCAAATTCAAAGCCGCGCTTCAGGCGGAATACAGATCGGATATTAAATGTACTCAGCTAATTCAATTTTCTCTACTTATAAAAATTACTTGTCGTGAGCCTTTTTGCTGGTAAGATTCTACCAAAAAGTGCCGTGGAGATTGAGAAGATTAGAGAGAGTTCGATAATAGTTTCTAAGACACTCGCTCTGATGGCTAAAATGCTTAAGCCGGGTATTACTGGATTAGAACTGGATGCAGCTGCAGAGCAGTTTATTTTAGATCAGGGTGGAAAGCCTGCTTTTAAGGGTTATAGAGGGTTTGGCTATTCTCTTTGTATATCACTCAATGATGCCGTGGTACATGGTATTCCCTCAGATAGACCACTAAAGTCGGGCGATGTCATATCGGTAGATTGTGGAGTTGAGAAAAATGGTTATTTCGGTGATTCAGCCTATACTTTTGGTTTGGGTGAGATTGCACCTGATGTCGCGAAGTTAATTCGTGTCACACATGAATCACTATACAAAGGGTTAGAGTTTGCTCGTGCTAACTGTCGAATAGGCGATATTTCATTTGCTATTCAACAGCACACCGAGAAAGCTCATAATTATGGTGTAGTGAGAGACTTGGTCGGTCATGGTATAGGTAGCCATCTTCATGAACCACCTGATGTACCTAATTTTGGGAAGCGGGGAAATGGCTTGAAATTACAGGAGAACTGGACGATAGCTGTAGAACCGATGATCAATCAAGGTTCGCGCGAAGTCTATCAGCACCGGGATAAATGGACCATATTGACCAGAGACAAAATGCCTTCTGCTCACTTCGAACATACTGTAAGAATCGGAGCCGAAAAAGTAGAAACATTATCTGATCATTCATATATTGAAACAGAAATAAAAAATAATCCAGAAATTGCAAATATTTCGATAAATATTTAGATATTTGCACTCCGAAAATTTATATGGCTAAACAAGACATTATTAAACAAGACGGGATAATCGAAGAAGCGTTGTCCAACGCCATGTTTCGGGTACGTCTTGAGAATGATCATCAGATCTTAGCTACTATTTCCGGCAAAATGAGGATGCACTACATTCGAATTCTGCCTGGAGATAAGGTATCTGTTGAGATGTCGCCATATGATTTGTCACGAGGCAGGATAATATATAGATATAAATAAAGAGCTTACCCTCGTGGTCAGCGCAAATATGGTGTTATGAAAGTAAGAGCGTCAATCAAAAAAAGGACTGTGGATTGTAAAATCGTCCGCAGAAAGGGGAAACTCTATGTGATAAACAAAAAGAATCCAAAGTATAAACAACGTCAAGGTTAATTTTAAAAACAGTTAGTTAATATGGCTCGAATAGGTGGTGTTGATTTACCGAGAAATAAGAGGGGAGTAATTGGCCTTACTTATATATTTGGTGTAGGCAGAACTTCAGCTTCTAAGATACTGGCAGATGCCGGTATTGATGAGAATGTAAAGGTCTCTGATTGGAATGATGATAACATCAAGACAATCTCGAGAATAGTTAATGATGAATATAAGATTGAAGGTCAACTTCGATCTGAAGTTCAGCTAAATATTAAGCGTTTGATGGACATCGCCTGCTATAGGGGATTACGTCACCGTAGAGGACTACCCGTTCGTGGTCAGAAGACCAAGACCAATGCGCGTACTCGTAAGGGTAAACGTAAGACAGTCGCTAATAAGAAGAAAGTAACTAAATAATTAATCCTGAATCTAAAATTTTAGAAGACACATAGTATGGCTAAAGCACAGAAGAAAGTCAAGAAAAGAAAGGTAAAAGTAGAGTCTGATGGACTAGCTTATATCCAGGCCAGTTTTAATAACCTGATTATATCACTGACCAATCGTAAGGGTGAAGTGATCTCTTGGGCTTCAGCCGGAAAAGCAGGGTTCAGAGGATCTAAGAAAAATACCCCTTATGCAGCTCAGGTAGCCGCATCTGATGCAGGTAAAGTGGCTTATGATGCCGGCCTTAGGAATGTGGAAGTTTATGTAAAAGGCCCTGGTGCAGGACGTGAATCTGCCATTAGAGCTATAGATAATTCAGGTATTAAAGTATCTAAGATTTTTGATATCACGCCTATTCCTCACAATGGTTGCAGGCCTCCTAAGAAAAGAAGAGTTTAATTAATTTAAAATTAGAGCAAAGAAAAAATGGCAAGATATACAGGACCAGCTACTAAAAAAGCAAGAGCATTCGGCGAAGCTATTTATGGCCCAGACAAATCTTTTGATAAGAGAAAATATCCACCGGGACAACACGGTAATACTCGACGAAGGAAGCAACGTTCGGATTATGCCGTCCAGTTGATGGAAAAACAAAAAGCAAAATATACTTATGGTGTATTAGAGCGTCAGTTCAGAAATACATTCGAGAAAGCTGCTCGTAAGAGTGGTGTGACCGGTACTATCTTGTTGCAATATCTTGAGGCAAGACTAGATAATGTTGTCTATAGATTGGGTATAGCTTCTACACGAAGAGAAGCGAGACAATTGGTGGGACACAGACACATCGTGGTCAATGGTGTAGTGACTAATATCGCTTCCTATTCAGTTAGACCGGGTGATATCATCGAAGTACGTGGTAAGTCTCGTAACCTCGAAGTTATCGAAAATAATGTTGGCTCTAAGCACGATTCACGCAAATTTAGCTGGTTAGAATGGAACTCCGAACGTATGGAAGGCAAGTTCCTCGATTACCCGGTGCGCGATTCAATTCCCGAGAATATCAACGAACAGTTGATCGTGGAATTATATTCTAAGAATTAAGATTCTTTTTTTCATTCGGACATTCCAATTTCAGAATTATAATATTATCAAATGAGCATACTTAACTTTCAGAAACCAGACAAGATACTATTGCAAAAAGCAACAGATTTTGAAGGGGTTTTTGAGTTTAAACCATTAGAACCAGGATTTGGTCAGACTATTGGCAATTCTCTGAGAAGGGTATTGCTCAATTCACTTGAAGGATTTGCAATTTCGGCTGTGAGAATTGGTGGTGTTGACCATGAATTCTCCACTATCAACGGTGTGGTTGAAGATGTGATCGAGATCATTCTCAATCTGAAGCAGATTCGACTTAAGCATCTTCTTAAAGATGAAGATATTACTAGCGAGAAAATTTATCTAACACTGAGAGGTAAAGAAGAATTCCGGTCAGGAGATATTGAATCATTTACCAATGTCTTCAAAGTGATGAATCCAGACTTACTAGTTTGTCATATGGAGCCAAGTGTGACACTTGAGATAGAGCTTACCGTAACAAAAGGTCGTGGATACGTAGCTGCAGATGAGCAGGTAGATAAGGAGTCGATCATCGGTGTTATTCCGATTGATGCTATTTATACTCCGGTGAAGAATGTAGCTTATAAAGTATCTAATACTCGTGTGGGCCAAAGAACAGACTACGAAAAACTGACCATCGATCTGAAAACTGATGGTACTATCCATCCTGAAGAAGCGGTGAAGGAAGCTTCCAGAATACTGATTCACCATTTAATGCTCATTACTGATGAAAATATTTCATTTGACGATGCAGCGAAGGGTGAAGATAGCGTAGTGGATGAGCATACTCTGCACATGCGCAAACTACTGAAAACTTCACTTGAAGACCTTGATTTGTCGGTTCGTGCATACAACTGTCTGAAAGCAGCTAAGATCAACTCGCTGGGTGAAATGGTTCAATATGAAACTCATGAGCTACTGAAGTTTAGGAATTTCGGTAAAAAATCATTGGTCGAAATAGAAGAATTACTTCTTACTAAAGGATTACACTTTGGAATGGATCTTTCCAAATATAAATTGGACGAAGAATAATTAATTAATAAATATCCACTGCAAATTACCGGCCCATATGGTGCTAGTGTTGCGAAGTAAACAAATTTTTAAACATGAGACACGGAAACAAAGGCAATGCGCTAAGCAGAAAGAAGAGCCATCGGGAAGCCCTAATGAAAAATCAGGCAATTTCTCTTATTCTTCACAAGCGAATCTTTACCACTTTGGCTAAAGCAAAGAGCCTTCGAGTTTACTGCGAACCATTGGTGACCAGAGCTAAATATAATACTACTCACTCCAGAAGACTTGTGTTTAGTTTTTTGCAAAGCAAAGAAGCAGTCGATCTTTTGTTTACTGAAATTCGTGAGAAAGTTGGCGATCGTCCCGGAGGATACCTTCGTGTCATTAAGACCGGACCTCGTAAATCTGATTCAGCAGAAATGGCTATGATCGAATTTGTAGATTATAACACCATATATTCTCAAAATGATGTATCTACTGATAAAGCTAAGTCCACTCGTAGATCTCGCGCAAAGAAAAAGTCCACATTTTCAGTAGAAACTCCTGCGTCATCACCTACAGTAAGTGAGGCAGTAGAGGAAAGCATGATAGTCGACACTACATCTGAAACTGATACATTGGTAATAACCGAGCCGGCTGTTGACGCAGCACAGGATGTGGCTTCTACAGAGGAACCTACTATCATTACTGAAGCAGCAGCTTCTTCAGCAGATTCTATTCAGGAAATAATTACAGATGAAACAACTCCTGAAGATTCGTCCGATGATAATGCAGCAAAGGATGAAACTGTATAGATTTTCATGATAAAATATATAAAGGCGATAAGAACCAGTTCTTATCGCCTTTTTTTTAATCTGAAAACAACGTATATATGAAAATTTTTATAATACTTGCTTACATTTACAAATCCAATTTCACCGAATGATAGAGTCAGAAAATAAAAGAGCAATTCTCATGTTACAGGATGGCAAGACTTATTATGGTCGTGCAATAGGCCTGAATGGTATATCTACCGGTGAGATTTGCTTCAATACAGGTATGACCGGATACCAGGAAATATTTACCGATCCTTCTTATGCAGGACAGATCGTCACCATGACTAATGTTCACATCGGGAATTATGGTACCAGTAAGTTGGAAAACCAATCTTCTTCTGTTAAGATCGCGGGACTTATCGTGCGAAATTTTTCCGAATATTATTCACGCGCCCAGGCTGATCAATCTCTTCAGGAGTACCTGGAAGAGAATAAGGTTGTAGGAATTTCAGACATTGATACTCGAGCTGTGGTCCGATATATTCGCAGCCATGGAGCGATGAATGTCGTTATCGCTCCGGCAGATACTGACCCTGAGTTGCTTCGATCCATACTGGCTTCTACTGCGGATATGTCCGGATGCGAGCTTGCAAGTAAAGTTTCCTTAAAGGAACCTATATTTAGAGGTGATCCTGATAGTGAACTTAAAGTAGCCGTGATTGATTACGGCTGCAAAGAAAGTATCTACCAAAACCTGGAGCGCCGAGGACTCTACCTGAAAATTTTTCCTGCCACTGTGGATTTTGAAGTTTTGGACGCCTGGAACCCTGATGCATTTTTCCTTTCTAACGGCCCCGGAGATCCAGCTGCAATGGATTATGCCATTGACACAGTAAAGTCTATCCTAAGCACCGGAAAGCCCATATTTGGCATTTGTTTAGGACATCAATTGTTAGCACTGGCATCTGGTATGGAGACTGAGAAGCTCCGGTATGGTCACAGAGGTATAAATCATCCGGTGCTCAATCTTGAGACGGGACTGGGAGAGATAACGAGCCAAAATCATGGATTTGGACTCAAAGCATCTTCTGTAGAACTATTCAAGGATGAAGTAGCTGTAACTCATATCAATCTAAATGATCAAAGTATCGAGGGAATGAGATGGTTACACAAGCCTGTATTCTCTGTTCAATATCATCCTGAGGCAAGCCCCGGACCACATGATAGTCGGTATCTGTTCGACCAGTTTGTGGAAGATATAAAACAAGCGGAAGTAACGAAAAATAGAGAAATAAACGTTTCAGAAAATTAAATAATATTCTACTATGAGTACAATTATAGACGTGCGGGCCAGAGAAATCCTGGATTCTAGAGGCAATCCTACAGTGGAGGTCGATGTGATAACCGACGATGGCAGTATGGGGCGTGCAGCTGTACCCTCCGGTGCATCCACCGGCAAATTTGAAGCCGTCGAACTCCGCGATAATGATAAAAAGAGATTCCTGGGAAAGGGAGTTTTAAATGCTTGTCGCAATGTAGATGACAACATTCATGAAGAATTAATCGGGGTCAGTGTCTTCGAGCAGCGTGAAATAGATCAGCTGCTGCAAGAGCTCGATGGTACACCAAATAAAAGTAATCTGGGCGCCAATGCAATGCTGGGCGTATCACTTGCTGCAGCTAAGGCAGCTGCCATAAGTGCCGGCCTACCACTGTATAGATACATAGGTGGAACGAACGCATGTACGCTCCCCGTTCCAATGATGAATATCCTGAATGGTGGTGCTCATGCAGACAATAGCATTGATTTTCAAGAGTTTATGATTATGCCCGTGGGTGCGTCTTTCTTTTCAGAATCTCTACGAATGGGCGTGGAAATATTTCATCACCTAAAGACAGTACTAAAATCAAAAGGCTACTCGACCAATGTGGGTGATGAAGGTGGATTTGCACCCAATATTAAATCAAACGAAGAGGCAATAGAATTAGTGATTAAAGCTATTGAAGCTGCCGGGTTCAAGCCCGGGAAGGATGTATTAATCGCTATGGATGCTGCTGCGTCTGAATTCTATGACGAAAAGAAAAAAACATACGTTTTTAAAAAATCAGATGGTCGAGCACTTTCAGGTGGCGAGATGGTAGATTATTGGGAAAAATGGGTAAAAGATTATCCGATTTGTTCTATCGAGGATGGATTGGCTGAAGATGACTGGAAGCATTGGTCTCTCCTGAATAAGCGGTTGGGTGATAAAGTTCAGTTAGTTGGTGATGATCTCTTTGTTACAAACGTCGATCGGTTGAAAAAAGGTTTTGAACTCAACGCCGCAAATTCTATTTTGATCAAAGTAAATCAAATAGGTACACTTACAGAAACAATTGATGCAGTTCAGGCTGCTAAGAATCATGGGTATACCTGCGTCATGTCACATCGCTCAGGTGAGACAGAAGACACTACAATTGCAGATCTTGCTGTAGCTTTAAATACCGGACAGATTAAGACGGGTTCAGCTTCAAGATCCGATCGGATAGCTAAGTACAATCAATTACTTCGGATAGAAGAAGAATTATTGGATAGTGGATTATTCCCCGGAGCATCACTTTTTGCTAAATACAACAAAAAATAACTCAGGACTATCCTTAGGAGATGATGTCTTAAAGTATGGTATGAAAGAGAAAATCATTCAGAAATATTTATTCCTTTTTTTATTGGCCTTGCTGGGCGCCTTTCTGATATACGAGTTATTTCAGTTTGTGCCATCAGTTCTGGGGGCATTGGTTTTTTATATTCTGTTTAAAAAATTTATGATCCGACTGGTGGAACGGTATAAAATAAAGAAATCACTAGCTGCCATCATCATCATCATCATTACTTTTGTGATAGCCGTATTGCCCATGTATTTCTTAGGGGTATTGATGGTAGACAAAGTAACCTATTACCTTCAGAATCCGGACTATGTAAATCAATTTCAGGATTTTATCAAAAATCAACTGAATAGAGTACCCTTCGAAATTAAATTTGAGAATGTCTTTCAAAATATATCTTCCTGGGCCGGAAATTTTATTTCAGGTATTATAGGAAGTGTATTCAGTATGGTGACTGTCCTCGCCATGATGTATTTTTTCCTTTATTTCATGCTCACAGGATATGGTAAGACAGAGAAGACGATAGGCAGACACATCCCTCTCGACGAGGAAAAGCAAGATGTATTGCGTGAGGAACTAAAGAATATGACCATTGGCAATGCGGTAGGTGTACCCCTGATTGCAGTTGCTCAAGGACTTTTAGCGTGGGTTCTCTACTTAATTGCCGGTGTCCAGGATGCCGGTCTGTGGGCTGTGCTCACCGGGTGCGCTTCGATTATTCCGGTCGTCGGTACTGGCCTGATATGGATACCGATTACCATAGTGCTTTTCAGTATGGGTCATTTCTGGCAGGGATTAGTGGTGTTGCTTGGGACTATTGTTGTCATGGGAAATGTGGATAATCTCATTCGGTTTATTGTCTTTAAAAGATTTGCTGATGTTCACCCCATCATTACTATTCTTGGAGTAATATTTGGTCTTAGTATTTTTGGACTTCCCGGACTAGTTTTTGGCCCTCTTCTGATTTCTTATTTCCTTTTATTAGTGGGTATGTTTATGAATGAATATGTACAGCCACGCGTTCCACCCGCCCGTGATTTTGTTCACCTGAGTCCTGCAGAAGACTCGGAGATAGACCCTTTAGATTTATTCGAAGAAGCCGATAGAATTCCTACAGAGAATAAACCGGAATAAATTACTTCCTCATTTCAATGATAAAGTTTCCCAGTTTAAATACTTTAAAAAATCCAAGGCTGGGATCATTACTATTTAAGTTTTTAATGATCGAAGGTTCGATTAATTTATATACTAAGCTAAACATACCTGTCAGTCGCCATTTCTTCAGTCGATTATATGCCTGTGCAAGTCGTGATTGCTCTATAAGTGTATGATGCGCTTTGTTTTTATATAGTAATGCTAAATTGAGCACTGCGGAGAGGTTTTTTTTTAGATATTCTGGAGTGGAGTCAAGCTCTGCATGAAGCACCGGATTATCTACAAACCGCAGCTTATATCCATTTTCCTGCAGTTGCATTCCCATCAGGGTATCTTCGTGACCATATGATTTCAGTTCACTGTTAAAATGGAATTGCAAGAAGATATCTTGCCGAATTAAAAAATTAAATGAAATGAAAGTCGGATTTATTTTTGATGATATTGTACTGATGATCTGGTTTCCATATTTCCAATGCAACTTATCTTTTTCGGTATAAGAATTCTTGGGATACTGGACACCGCCGCATATCAGAGCGGGTTCCTCCTGATCTATTAGATCAAAATATTTTTTCACAAAATCACTGGTTATTATTTCATTGTCATTGTCCAGGAATAGGAGGTATTTACTCTGTGCACTGAGCCCTAAAATATTTCGGATAGAAGCCCGACCTATATTCTTATTGAATTCGGCGTAAATAAGCCCGTGGGCTTTGATTTTTTGATTTTCCACTTTATATTGCAGCGAAGAGCCATCATCATAAGCTAATATTTCATATCGGCCGGAATAGGACAGCAACTGAGCTTCCAACTGATATATCAGAGCAGAAATATTTCGGTTATATACCGGAATGCATATAGCTAGAGTATGAAGGTAGGGTATCAAATAAGACAGTTAAATTTTATTATTCCTCTTCTGATTTATCTGACTTGGGCTTGTCGAACTGAAGTCTCCAGTCAGTAGTCGTTTTATTCAGAAATTCATTGACCTTATCAATATCAAACCCGTGCTCTATCTCGCCGAATTCATTTATACTTATCTGAATATTCATCTCACTAGATTGGTCCTGTTTTTTTGATTGTTTTTTACTCATTAGCAATAGTTTTTATAGTAATCAAATGATTTATACGGGAACTACTTTCCTCTTTCCCCAAAAAGGCAATTGTCTTAAATAGATCGGGACCCTTGGTCGTTCCTGTTAGTGCTATCCTCAGTAATGGGAATAAATTGCCGGGCGAAATGGCATTCATCTCCATATGACTTTTGATCTGTGCTTCTATTTCTGATGCTTCAAAGGGTAGAATTGAATCTATTAATTCAATCACCGTAGTCATCATTGCTTCTGAATGATCTGTCCATTTCTTATTCAACATTATCTCATCAAAATCCTGTATTGGAGCAAATAGATATCCACACTGCTGATGAAAATCACCAATAACAGTACACCTTTCTTTCATCAATTCGATCAGATCAACAACTTGTTTTTGAGTTAATTGAATTCCATGTTTTGATAATTCCGCACTCACTTCAGGTAATAATGCATCAGTAGGGGAGTGTACGATATACTGATGGTTGAACCATTTCGCTTTATCATAATCAAAGCGCGCACCTGATTTTCCTATTCGCTCCAGACTAAACTGTGCGATCATATTATCTATTGTGAGGATCTCCTGATCACCTTCCGGATGCCAACCCAGTAGTACGAGAAAATTTAATAGAGCTTGGGGTAAAAATCCAGCCTCTCTGAACCCTTCAAATGATTCCTTGCCATCTTCATACCATGAGATTGGAAATACCGGGAATCCAAATTTTTGGCCATCTCTCTTACTCAGCTTGCCATTTCCGGATGGCTTCAGTATTAAAGGTAGGTGTGCGAATCGTGGTATTGAATTTTCCAAACCCAGTGCATGATATAAAAGTAAGTGATGGGCAGTGCTGGACAGCCATTCTTCACCACGGATGACATGTGTGATCTGCATTGAATAATCATCTATGACATTGGCCATGTGATAGGTAGGAAATCCGTCCGCCTTGATCAGTATCTTGTCATCCAGGTCATTTGAATTGAAGCTTACTTCACCTCTTACGATGTCTTCAAAAGATATTATATCATCAGGCATGACTTTTAGTCGGATGGTGTACGTCTCCCCGGTTTCCAGTCGGGAGTGAAGTTCGTCCTCAGTAATATTCAGACTATTGTCTAGCGAATCTCTGTTTAGGGCTCCATATAGGAAAGCCCCTCCTTTTCCCTCTGCTTCTTTTCTTAACACATCAAGTTGTTCCGGCTTGTCAAAGGCATAGTAAGCTCGACCTGAAGATATAAGACGATCTGCATAGGTTCTATAGATGTCCAGTCTTTCGCTTTGTCTATAGGGACCGAAAGCACCAGGGTTAGTAGAACTTTCATTCGGAGTTAGCCCTAACCACTCCAGAGAATCTGTGATGTAGGCCTCAGCACCTGATACATGACGGCCTCTGTCTGTATCTTCTATCCGGAGGATAAATGTACCGCCCATCTTTTTTGCAAAAAGAAAATTATATAATGCTGTCCTGATTCCGCCTATGTGCAGCGCACCGGTGGGACTTGGAGCAAATCTGACTCTTACTGACATATTATGTGTTTAGTTAAAGCTCAAAGGTAAAACGTTACCCCTGAATTATAGTTTGATTTGCAGAAATAGAAGTTTAAACCACCTTACGATAGTAAAGTTAAGAAAAATTATGCAATGTCTTAATATATAATATTCTATATATCAGTCACTAATACATATTGTTTATTTACTTATGAATAAGAGACGACTTAAAGTAGAGTTTTTTCAAAGAAATATTAATATTACTTAAATATTCAACTATGAAGGTTACTACAGCCTGGACCTTTTATGATTGGGCCAATTCGGCTTTTGCGTTGGTCATCACAGCGGCAATATTTCCCAGTTATTTTTTAAGATCCACTGATGAGATATTGTATTTTGGAAATGTAGCAATTTCAAATAGCTCATTGTACGCTTATATTATCGCTTTGGCCTATGCTATAGTTACGGTGGCTTCACCTCTTCTGTCAGGCTTTTCTGATAGTGCAAATAATAAAAAAGTGATGCTTTTCCTTTTCTGTCTGGTTGGTTCATTAAGTTGCATGGGCCTATACTTTTTTGATGGTATGCAGCACCTCCTTTTGGGCTGCGTGTTTTTTATTTTTGGATTAATTGGATTCCAGGGTAGTTTAGTTTTTTACAATGCGTACCTGCCGGAGATTACTACCGAAGATAAATTTGATCGTGTCTCAGCAAATGGATTCTCAATGGGTTATTTTGGCAGTGTGATTCTATTGATTGTCAATCTGATGATGATAAGTAATCCGGAATGGTTTCATTTGCCGGATGCAAAGATCGCAGTGCGTATTTCCTTTTTTATGGTCGGTCTGTGGTGGTTACTTTTTTCACTTATTCCCTTGAGCTATCTGCCTGGGAGTATGAAATTGTCTATCAATACAGACAATATCACCAAGGGTATTTGGATTTTGAAAGACGTCTGGTACAAGCTTAAAAAGTTGCATGATGTCAGAAGATTTCTATTTGCTTTTTTTGCCTACAGTGCCGGCGTGCAGACTGTCATGCTGCTGGCTGCAGCTTTTGCTCAGAAACAAATGAATTTTGCCACCTCAGAACTAATTATTCTGATCTTATTAATACAATTAGTTGCTATAGTAGGAGCTTATTTGTTTTCGATGCTGTCGCGTCTTCGCGGAAATAAATTTTCAATTATGACGATGCTATTCATATGGCTTTTTATTTGTATCATAGGTTATATCGTACAGACTAAAATACAATTTTATATTTTGGCAGGTGTAGTGGGAATGGTAATGGGTGGAATTCAAAGTTTATCGAGAAGTACCTACAGTAAATTGATTTATAGATATAAAGGCGAACACACTAGTTTTTTCAGCTTTTACGATGTTTTGGAAAAACTATCTGTCATAATTGGCACCTTTAGTTTTGGCTTTATAGAGCAGATCACCGGAGGTATGCGCAATAGCATTTTTGCCCTGGGTATTTTCTTTGTATTGGGCATAATATTATTAAACAGAACTAAATTAGATTTTAAATCCACATTATTACCGGTAATCGATGAATTATGATTCAGAAACTAATGATTTTCGCTTGCATACTAATTATTTTATCAACAGGTTGTAAAGTACCTGCGCAGATAGTAGATAATGATATTCCCTCACCGGATGTGCTCAGGGGCTCGAATGGTCCACAGCGCTCCTGGTGGGATGTGTTACACTATTCACTGGACATCACACCTGATATTGCCAACAAGTCTTTGTCAGGTGAAGTGAAGATTAGATTCAAAGCTTTAAAGGAAGGCAGTACTTTTCAAATAGATCTCCAGAGTCCCCTTGTGCTTAATTCTGTCTCGCTCAATGCTAGAAAATTAGAGATTCTAAAAGTCAATGCCAATACTTATTTTGTGAAAAATCTCAACTCCATTAAAGTCGGAACTACCGATGAATTGCTTCTGACTTACTCAGGCACTCCCATTATTGCTAAACTCCCACCTTGGGATGGCGGAGTCCAATGGACTACAGATTCATTGGGACGTGATTGGGTAGGTGTAGCCTGTCAGGGCAAGGGTGCAAGTGTATGGTGGCCATGTAAAGACATACAGAGTGATGAGCCGGATGAGGGAGCAGATATTTACATCAATGCCAGACCAGATCTGACTGCCGTGAGTAATGGAAAGTTAATATCCGCCGTGCAAAGAAATGGATTGAAAAGATGGCACTGGCAGGTCGCCAATCCGATCAACAATTATTGTATCACTATGAATCTGGGCTATTATACACCGTCAACTATTGTATATCATGGCAAGAATGGCATCTTACCGATAACAGTATATCTGCTGGATTATCATAAGTCACATATGGAGAAAGTAGAAAATGAAATCACTTCGATGCTGCAATGTTTTGAAGAGAAAGTATATCCATATCCCTTTTATGAAGATGGTTATAAACTGACTGAGACTGCCTTTCTCGGTATGGAGCACCAAAGTAATATAGCCTATGGGAATAAATTTCTGCCTGGATATCTTGGTACTGATCGAAGTGGCACAGGAGTAGGTCTGGCGTGGGATTTTATCATTGTGCATGAGTCGGGGCACGAGTGGTTTGGCAACAGCATCACAGCTTCCGATATCACTGAAAATTGGATTCATGAAGGCTTTACCACTTATCTGGAGACCATATTTACTGAATGTCAACAAGGCATAGCCGCGGGTCAAGAATATGTACAAGGCCAACGGAAAATAATTAATAATGATGCGCCATTGATAGGGGAGTATGGTATTAATAAAGAATCTACTTCAGATATTTATGACAAAGGATCCAGCCTAATACATACCATTCGGATGATTATCTCTGATGATGAAAAGTTCTATGCAATGTTGCACGCGATGAATCAGACCTTTTATCATAAGATTGTCACCAGTCTTGACATTGAGCATTTTATTTCAGCATATACCGGACTCGATTTATCTCTAATTTTCGATCAATATCTGAGAAGCCCTTTAATTCCTAGATTGTTTTATTCGCTGACTAATGAGACCATGCAGGTGCACTTTGAAAATTGTAATGCCAACTTCAGAATGCCGGTAGACTATTATAATTCTGAGGGCAAAAAAATCAGAGTAGAGATTTCTACCTCCACACAGACGATTATTTTGAAAGGGTCATTTGATCACTGGGATCCTAACTTTCTACTCAAGCTTGTCAAAAAATAAATCTCTAGTTCAAGCCGGGTATTCGGCAAAATTTCGAGCGGTTTCAAAAAGTCGTACTCGAACTTCAAATTGGGAATTGATCACCTTGCGAAGTCTTTCGTAGATCACAAAGCAAATATTCTCTACCGTAGGATTAAGTGTTTGAAATTCGGTTATTTGAATATTCAGATTTTTGTGATCTAGATAATTTATGATTTGCTCATCGATGATTTCGGATAATTCATTTAGATCTATGAGCATGCCTGTAATGGGATCTACCTCACCTGTAAGTCGGACTACGAGTTCGTAATTGTGTCCATGAAAAAATTCATTATTACACACTCCAAATACTTTCTTATTCTCTTCCGGGGACCAGGAGGAAACATTTAGCCTGTGGGCTGCATTAAAGTGCGACTGACGAAATACGGATACACGCATGATTTTATAATAAACTTTCGATAATGGCTTCTTCACTCATTCCCTCAGCCTCTGCTTTATAATTTCGGACTATGCGGTGTCGCATTACATAGTTGGCTACTCGCTGAACATCCTCGATATCCGGTGAATACTTGCCGTTGATAGCAGCGTGGCATTTCGCACCAATCACCAAATATTGTGACGCTCTCGGTCCTGCCCCCCAGGCGATATAATCATTGATAGTGGAGGTAGCTTTTACAGTATTAGGCCTCGAACGTACTGCAAGGTTTACGGCATATTCCAGCACATTATCAGCGATGGGAATGCGTCGCACCAGGTGTTGAAAATATATGATCTGCTCGGCATTGAGTATGTGTCTAAGTGTAACCTTGTCATCGGTGGTTGTTTCTTTTACCACCCTGATTTCTTCTTCATAGGTTGGATAGGTAAGTGGGATATTGAACATAAATCGGTCCAATTGTGCCTCTGGCAGGGGATAGGTTCCTTCTTGTTCGATGGGGTTCTGGGTGGCCAGTACAAAGAAGGGTGCAGGCAATGCATATCGTTGGCCGGCGACGGTTACCATTCGCTCCTGCATGGCTTCCAGTAGTGCTGACTGAGTCTTGGGCGGTGTACGGTTGATCTCATCTGCTAGCACGATATTTGCAAATAGAGGCCCTTTATTAAACTGGAAGTGACGACTGTCATCCAGTATCTCACTTCCTGTGATGTCAGAAGGCATCAGATCGGGTGTGAACTGGATACGCTTAAAGTTTAAGTCTAGTACCTCAGCTATCGTGCTGATTAATAGCGTCTTAGCAAGACCGGGTACACCTACTAAAAGGCTATGACCATTCGAAAAAAGAGTCATTATAACAGCCTTGATGACATCATCCTGACCGACTATGATCTTTGAAATTTCAGATTTTAAATCTTGATAAGATTGGGCCAGAGCATCAACTCCTTGTACATCAGATGAATACATTTATAAATTTTGTTTTAAAAGTACTAAGGTAAACTCTTTTTCGTTAATGGATATTATCCGTTGAATGAACTAAATTTTTCTTCTGACGATATGTAGGTAATTACACACATATTATTAAAATAATATATATAATGTTGTTATCTTTGCTTTTAATCAATCGCAATTCCTTTCATGACACAGCACAACAATGAAAATAAGCTTCAGGATTCTGTAGATGAATTTGGCAGAAAAAACAGTCCAATTCTGCCGGAGGGAGTTAAGAATTACCTTGTAGATATCGATGGTACTATATGTGATGATATACCCAATGAACAGCCCGAGCGTATGCTCACTGCCATGCTCTATCCCGATGCCCGTGATATCTGCAATAAATGGTTTGATGAGGGTCACATTATCACTTTCTTTACCTCACGTACGGAGGAACATCGTATCGTCACTGAAAAGTGGCTACACAACAATGGCTTCAAGTTTCATGGCGTGATCTATGGCAAGCCCCGAGGTGGTAATTATCACTGGATCGATAATCACATAGTTAAGGCCACTCACTTCAAAGGAAAATTCACAGACTTGATCACTGAGTTAAAGGAGATCGAAGTTTTTAGGGATTAAAAGAACTGTATATACGGATCCGCTATTTTGCTGATGGATTGGAATATAGCTTTGATAGATTCCTGAGGATTTATTGAGTTTCTTTATTTCATTCCTTCCCACCATCTTTCAAAAATCTGATCTTCGGCTTCCAAATCGACAATCTCACCAATAATGGGTGTTAATAATGAAATATCGCTTTCTCCATTGAGGTGAGTCAGTCTCTTCAATGGTTCATCCCAGGGATGAGCGGATAAACTAAACTTACCTGAATGAACCGGCAGAATTCTTTTTGCTTTTAAATCCTGTGCTGCCTTCAAAACTTCTTCTGGGGTATGATGTATATATGGCCAGGCCTTATTATATTGTCCGTTTTCTAAGATGATAAGGTCAAATGGACCGTATTTATTTCCAATATCTACATAGTGTCTATCATAACCACTATCGCCGCCCAGATATACTGTTTTCGTTGGAGATTTTAAAACAAAGGATAGCCACAGTGTATTATTTCGGGCAAACTTCCTGCCAGAGAAGTGTCGCGCAGACTCTGTATAAATCATGACATTATTGCTTAGAGCTACCTGTTCGTTCCAATCCTTTTCAATAATAAGCTCAGCATTATAGCCCCAATGTTCAAGATGAGCACCTACCCCAAGTCCGCATATAATTTTGGTCACCTTACCCTTCAGTGCTTTCAGTGTATCAAAATCCAAATGATCGTAATGATCATGCGAGATCAGTAAATAATCTATCTGAGGTAAGTCTGAAACTGTATAGATATCAGAGCCTTGAAATGATTTATTTGTCCCTGCGATGGGTGAAGCATTTCCACTAAATACCGGGTCGACAAGTATGCGCAGTCCATCTATTTGCATTAAGTAAGATGAATGACCAAACCAAATTAGCACATCCTTTACAGGATTAAGGTGGTGTAAGTCTGTTTTAACACTCGGGATTCGTTGAATTGGTCTTAATGCGGGAAATTTTTTGAATATTTTCTCATACAAAATTCTCCCTACTGAATAACCTTCCGCAAATGCGGGTGTATTACTTAAATTTTGGAAACGACCGGCTTTATAGTTGGGCGAATTTTTTATGCGTTCTAATCTCCCGCCACTGGGGCTTTTTCCAAATTTACTTTGTCTCATACACAAAGTTAAGCCAATCCATCTACAAGGAATAGTGAATGCTTGTTAATCAGTAACTGTTAGTTTATGAATTGTTCCGTCCTTCTGTGATTTTAATCATTAATGAGTGCTCGTAATCTGGGATTCTCTGCTGTTACGAAGGTCCATGAATTTGAGTAAATTTTTTCAAGCACACTATTTAATTCCAAGTTCAGTTCTCCAATTTTTTTTGTGATATTGAGCTTAGGGATAATATATGTAGTCTCGGAATAGGCCTTTAGTAGTTCTTCTTTACTCATTGAGCTAAGGGTAAAAGTTTTAACTGAACAATTAAAGAAAGAATTAATTTATTTATACAGGTATGGTTCATTATTATATGCCATCTGCTTTACATTCTCCAAAACTTGCTTCATATATTTTTTCCAAAATAGCTTTGCAAAAAGCGAATTAGCCGGATAAAATAGAGGCTGATTAGAATATAGATCATATGAGTAGTCCACTTGTATTTTATTCGGTTCGAGTTCTGTTGTTTTCCACTCACCTACAAATTTGTAAAAACCTAACATCCAAGATTGAAAGTTGTCGACTTGAAATTTCCAATAGTCGTTTTCAATTCACTCAAATATTTTGTCAACCGAGGCAAATCCGCCTTTTTGCGTCAATGATTTTGCCGCATAAACTTTTTTGCTTGAGCCAATTTTTCCCCAATTTTCGTCTTCGGTTGAATGAGTTATTTTGGGCATCAGTCCAAACCCTGTGTGAACCTTTGCTACATCACAAAGCATAGGTGTTTTAAAGGCGCGTTCCAAAGAGCATTCATAGATTGCTGAAACTACAACTGTTGAAATCATTTACATATGAGTTATAAGTGTTTTTGAATATTAATAGAAGGTACGCTGCTCGCGTATGCGGGGTGGCCACGCCTGCGGCGTGGTAAATCGCGAGCCGCGCATCTCACCGGAGTAATCCGGTGAGGGCGCCTACTCGATTTTAAGTTGTTTAGTCTCTTAATTGCTTCATTTTTAATGCTTTTTGCTTTGCCCAACCAAGAATTTTTGAATAGTTGGCTGAGTGTTCTATTTCAGTCTTCGTTAATTCCGTTGCTCGCTTAAAAATGTCTTCATAGTTAGGTACATTAGTTTGTCCAACATTTCTATCTCTATTACTGCTATGAATAAACGATTGAAGTTCGTCAACCAATTCTAAATTATAAATTTGATTTGAAAGTTTTTTTAACTCTTCGTCCATAGAGGTGTCAATTTCTGGTTCATAAACAAAACCTGCCAAGACTGATACTTTTGCCAAGTATTGCTTTATTTGAATGTGTCCATTTGCATCATCCACTAATTTGAAATAGATTTTTTCGAATTCTGTCATTTCGTGTATTTTTTTAAAAGTATTTTGGTAAATAAGTTTAGCCGTTTTGTTTTGTTTGTATGAGCAACAGCAAACTGCGTAAAGGTGATAAATGTTCCAAATGAAACAAATAGTGCCTTATAGAAAGAAGTGTTATAAAATGTAAATAAAAGCCAAACTGAAAGTCCAACAATTATGATGGATAAACCAAAAACTGACCAAATTGTAGTGTGGATGCCAAATATTTTCATAATATTTCTTGCAATCGGATTTCTTTCTTGATTTACTGAAGTTATTTGAATTGACGTTGTGTAGCAGTCAAAATATTTTGAACTCACTATTAAAAAAGAAATTATCCCAATTGCAATATTCATAAATTTAGTCATTAAAAAATACTCGTTTTTTTATTATTCCGCTGCTGATACATTTCTCATACTTTCCTATAATGAAATAGGGTCAGTTTTGGAAAGTATTCCACGTACTTTTACTTCTTTCAAATTTGGTGGAAGTATTTTATAGCTCGCCCCTGATAAAATTAAATCATCGCCAATAAATTCTAATGCTGGAAAATTATTTTCATTTAATTGTTTGTTCCTCACAAAGTTTGGGGCTCCACCTATGATTTTAAGTCCTTGTAATACCATTTGTTTGATAGTTTTTGTTTGTTGCAGGTTGTCCTTTAAATCTCATATACACTTTGTGTGTGCCACGAATGGCAAACTCCTCTGTAAAAATAGCTAAAAGCAGAGAGAGTAAGGATGTTTGAAAGGACATTTTTTAGCTGGGGAGTGGAAGTCTCCTGTGTGCGGGGTAACGACCTGAAGTGCGAGGAAGCCCCAAAGGTGTGAACTGAGAGGTTTTATAAAATGCCAATTTGAATCCTTCGGGTAGTAGTTAGACCTATAATACATTATGGCTAAAATGTGTATTATGAGTTGTCAAAATTAAAACTGGCAATGGTGGAAGACTATAATGACTCATATCAGACGTTTAATGCTCCTAAGGCGCTTAAATCCGCATTGGAATATCTTTGTGCCGGAATAATTAAAGCAGATCATGAGCGGTTAATGATCCGTTCCAAATCACCAGCATGTATGTAAGTCAACTCCAAGCGTGTTAACTCGTCAGATGAGTACGGCATCGGAGCAATCCGGTAAAGCTAGCTAATCCAATAGTGGCACACCCTTATAATTTTTTGATGTATTTATTCTTCATCGCCTACATTCTTTTGAACATTCATCTCATCCTGACTAAGAGATAATGCAAAAATGACGAAGAAAGAAATTGCGATATAGTAATAAAATGGGTATAAGTTTAAAGATACCTTTCCCCAAACCGTAAGAATAGAATATAGGATTACACTCTCTCTATATGCTCCATTTCGCCATGGACTCCACTATTTTGTAAATTTAGATTACAATAAAAGCGGCAATATTTCAAAAAATAAAGAGCAAAATACTTGGAATTTTTGGTTCAATGTTGACTTGAATAATTGAATTTACAACTACAGCTATACTATACATTATTATGCCAACAACTGGCCCCAATCTACATGCAAGTACAGGTTTCATACAATTAAACTTCATGAATTCATTACTCAGTCTTTATTTGGAAATATAGTGGATAGACAACGAGTTATAGCCATTCTAATATCATCGGCTTCGGTTTCACCTTGACCTTCAGCAGAGCAAGAGCATACTAAGGAGTTAGTTTGGGCAGAAATGAATTGTATAGTGACCTCCATTGTATAACCTCCTAATCCTGTATTTCTTCTACCGCTTTCTCCATAATTTATAATGAGAGTTTCATCAGTTAACTCAGATTTTAGTTCTGGCAATCTAATTATTCCTTCTTTTGATATTATTCCGCTAATGACGTCAGCAGGGTTAACACTTTTGCTTGAAGTATACAGTTGACCTCCAATTGTAGCTCCTATACTGGAAGTTAAGCTGTTAGTTGGCGAGATGTACATATACTTAAAGCTTTCTATTGGCCCATTTTTAATACTTGTTGCTGGTTTAAGAGACGTACATCCACTCAACCAAATACCCAAAATACTGATAATCAAAAATTTAGTTGTTTGCATCTGTCAAAATTTTAAGATAATATTATTGTATTCAATCACTTATCAGACCGATTATAAAGACACCAATTTTTGATCAATCGATATGTGATTTCGCATTTTGGTATGCTCTGAGAAGCAACAAAAGTATTTTTCTGAAATGCTTAAGGTACCTAAAGTTTCATCTGGTTGTACTTTTATCATTGTGTTTTTACTTTATATAAGGGCAAATTTAGTAAATTTAATCTTGGATTCTTGACTATATGGCTCATTCATATTCTCTGATTTCGCCAGTGTTGTCTGGGGATTTGTGTAATAATGATGTTTAGGCCTATTATTTGGTTTTATTTTTCATTAGTTCTGTCACATTAGCTGTAAATGGAAATGCGGAAGCTCTTCTTGTCGAGTAGTTTGCTAGTTTTTTAAAATCCCAGGTTACATTTTGAAATTCTGCGTCTGTCACAGGCTTTATTTCAATAACGAGATAGTTGTCTTGTGGTGGGGAAGGATACACTGTTCTGATTAAGTCGTCCTTTGAATATACTTGAGGATCACTGCTTATATTCTTCCACAACAAAGCCCCATACTCGGCACTACAATAACCGTAGATCGCTTAAAGTCCCACGGGTATATCTCAATGCTTGAGTAGGATCTACAAATACGCTCAAATTAATGAACCGCCCTATATGTTCCCGAGGCATAATAATTTGGGGAAATGCAATTTTCGAAGGGGAGGAGCGCAACTTGCGTTCGCAGGATGGCCAGGCCAGCGCGTGGTAAATCGTGAACCGCGCATCTCATCGGAGAGGCCGTCTACTCGATTGGCAGAAGTTTTTTCAAAAATATTGTTCATATTCTCCTATCGGTAGGACAAAAATATCATAGAATGATTTAACATTGCTAAAACTATTTTTATTGTCGCTCACTGTAATTTCAAAAATTAAAGTCTTTCCTTTATATGTTTTTACTAAATTACCCTCTTTAATTTCAGACTTTATTAATTTACAGCCAAAAGACTTTATATCATTTAAATACTCAATGTACTTTTCTTTTTTATGAATTTGAATTGAAAGCCAGTTTAAAGAAGAGTTATCTGAAATAAAATAAACTTTTAAAAATGATTCGGCTTTAGAACCGTAAATTTCTTGATTATAGGAAAAATTAATGTTATTTTTTTCAGAACCTATAAAGTTCCATTTTTTTGCAGTTAAATACTCTTCAATTTGTCCAATGTCCTTACCTCGAATTTCTAAAATTTCTGACATTTTCAAATTTTGCGAAAAACTGAAAAAAGGTATAATAAGTAAAACAAATAGTATTTTATTCATAATTTAGTTTTTAAATTTCTGCTAATATCTGTATAAACGCTACTCCCACCTATTTATATCGTTTATATCTTCACTGTGGGCAGATCATACACGGATAACCCAAAAGTAGGTGTTTCGTATAGAAAATCCAAGGGGCTATTCATAGTTTTATTGTAGATGGCTAAGAGGTGCTCAATTTACGATTTTTCTCTTTGGCATGAGTCATACTTTTGCTTTTTGCAAAGCCCATTTTTCCTTTATTGTATCTACAACATAATAGACCACCGGCACCAGAAATATGGTCAAGGCTAATGAAGAAAGCAGGCCACCAATAATTACCCAGGCCAGGCCGTTTTTCCATTCTGCTGCCGTGCCTGTAGCCAAAGCTATAGGGAGCATACCTACCACCATCGACAGAGTTGTCATTAGTATGGGACGCATTCGACCTTTGCCGGCGATGATGAGTGCTTCTTTAAAGTGTTTGCCATCTTCTTTTAGTTGATTAGTGAAATCAACGATTAATATCGCATTTTTTACCACAAGGCCCATCAACATTATTAAGCCAAGTAGAGCAAATAGACTCAAATTGCTCAGTGATAGGTTCAGTGCCAGAAATGCACCTATGGTGGCAACCGGTATAGAAAATAGAACTACGAAAGGATATACAAAGCTATCGTAGAGTGCAACTAAAATAAGATAGATCAATAGAAATGAAATCAATAACACAGTTCCTAAAGCTCCAAAGCTATCATTCTGTCTTTTGATATCGCTACCCCAAGTCATTTGAATACCTTTTGGCAATGGATTTTCTTTAAGATAGGCTACTACATCATCCGCCACTGTCCCTGAGGGTCTGCCTAGTGCATCAGCGGTGAGTGTGACTGCTGCTTGCCTATCCTTTCTCTCTAGTAGAGAAGGTGAGTTATCTTGTACCACTTGGGCAAATTGAGAAACTTCAACTGAGATACCCATTGGATTAGTAATAGATAACTGTTGCACGTCTTCAAAATTCTTTCGACTGAAGTCGTCTAACCAAATTCGGACAGGAAACTCAGTTCCATTTTCTGTAATTGAAGCATCATCGTTTCCTGTAAATGCGGTTCGTAGATTCATCCCCACATAAGCAGTGTTTAGCCCAAGCCGTTGCATTCTATCCTTATCAGGAATGATTTTGTATTCCGGACTCCCTGCCTCTACTGATAAACGGACATTATCTGCACCCGGTATTTTTTCAATGGTAGACTTTAAATTATCCCCGGTCTTCATTACCTGATTTAGATTGCTACCACTCAGGGTTATTTCTATCGGTGCCGTGCGGGGTATTAGGCCCAGAGCACCCATTGAATAGTTTATACTTGAAAATTTTGACATTAATTCTTCACGTAATTTTCTCATGAATTTTTCGGTGGGAAGATTTTTAAGTTCTTCCTTTGACTTCAGTTGAATTGTAAATTCTGTTTTATTCGCAGCACCCACACCTAGACTTCCGATACCCGTACTGGGACCACCAATATTGCTGAATACTGTAGCAACTTCCGGTTGATGAATGATGTATTCTTCTATCTGAGTTGAGATCAAATTATTTTGCTGAATTGAGGTTGACTTGTCAAACTCCAAGGCCATCCTGAATTTGCCCTGATCACCTGTAGAGATAAGTTCTTTTCCGATTATCCCTTGTTTCATCATGCCTAAAGTCATTACAAAAAGTAATAGCACTATTCCGGTAAATATTAATTTGTGACTCAATACCCATTCCAGTATTCTTCCATACGAATTTGTAAAGTGCTCTAACTGGCGCTCGAACCATAGTAAGAAGCGATTGAAGAAATTGGTAGGCTGTAAGTTTTCTTTCTTGCCGATCCGTGAAGCCAACCAAGGAGTGAGTGTGAATCCTACTAATAAGCTGGTAAGTGTGGAAGTGACTACGACCACTGAAAATTGTTTAAGCATATCTGCCACGAAAACTTGTAGGAAGAGAATGGGTAAGAATACAACCACATCCACCAGAGTGATCGACAAGGCAGCAAAGCCGATCTCCATCCGACCATCCATCGCCGCTGTCCGCTTCTCTTTCCCACTGTCTAAATGCTTTTGGATATTCTCCAATACAACCACGGCATCATCCACCAGAATACCTATGATTAATGACATAGCCAGTAAGGTCATCAGATTGAGTGTGTAACCCAATAACCACATCACAGCAAATGCTGTAACTAATGAAGTCGGAATAGCCACGACAACGATCAATGAGTTCCTGAAACTTCTTAAGAAAAGTAGCATTACTAATGAGACCAAAATCACAGCTAAAAGTAAATCGAAAACCACTGAATTGACTGCCGCAATGGTGTTGTCTGTGCTATCATCCGCAATGATAAAATGGACTGCTTTATTCTTATTCTTTTCTTCTATATCTTTGAATTTGGCTCGAACAGCTTTGGACATGTCCACAGCATTGGCATCACCTTGTTTCTTTAATAATAGCCCGATTCCGTTCTTGCCGTTGAAGCGGCTGATAGATGTAGTTTCTTTTATAGCATCTTGTACTGTGGCGACATCTCTTACATAGATAGGACTACCCGGAAGTGGCATCGCTATTTGTACACTGCGGATATCCTCCAGATTTGTAAATTTTCCGGTAAGTCGTACAGAGTTATTTTCCTTTTCAGTTTGCACTTTTCCCGCAGGTAGATCGAGGCCGGAGCGATTGATTGCCTCCACTACCTGATATAATGATATCCTATATAACTTAAGTTTATCCTTATCTACTTTGACTTGTATTTCTCTTTCTTCACCTCCCAGTATTGTAATTTCTGCTACACCCTTGATCTGTTGAATTTGAGGTAGATAATCATCTTTCATTACTTGATAAAATTCAGTAGCAGATAAGTTACTGGTGGCACTTACTGATATGATCGGTATATCATTCGGAGACACCTTACTCATCACCGGGCTAAGTATATTCTGAGGTAAATCCTTTCGGATGTTGTCAATATATCGCTGGGCATCTTGCATAGTCTTATCTAAGTCAGTTCCGTACTTCAGATTGGCTATGATAATGGATGCATTGGGCAATGACTTCGTGACCAGGTAATCTACGCCTTCCAAGTTGGATAGTGCATCTTCTATCTTGCGTGAGACTGAAGTTTCTACTTCATTTGGCTCTGCTCCGGGATATACAGTTTTTATTACAACTACCGGCTGATTAAAATCCGGCATTAGTTCATAACTCAGATTCTTATAACCGATGAAGCCCAATAGGATGAATAAGCTGAACAGCACTATGATGAGTGATGGGCGCTTGATGGAAATTTCTGTAATATTCATGTTTATTTAATTAACCTTCACATTCGCACCATCAAATAGATTAATAAATCCACCCGTAACTATTAAATCTCCTTCATTCAGCCCACTTGACACTACTGCCTTATTCTGAATTTTTTTAGAAATATTGATATTTTGCAGGATCGATTTTCCGTCTTGGATTAGATATACCTGGGTATGATTGGCGGATGAAACTATTGCTGAGATAGGTATAATGATACCCTTTTTTTGTGACGAGTTGTTTAATTGTACTTTTCCAAACATTCCCGATTTTATTTTTAAATCAGAAGTATTATTTACTGTAAACTGTACCGGGAAACTATTTCCCGGATTTGCTTTACTGCCAATCATGGTTACTTTCCCCTCTAACGATAGAGTAGGGTAAGCATCAGTGGTAATAGTATATTTCTGATTTAGGTAAAATTGACTTAAGTCATTCTCAGGTACGTTTATTGTAAATTTTAGATTGGATATGTTAGTTATCTGAAGCAAAGGAACGCCTGGAGCTGCAAATGCACCCTCTTCACTTAGCTTAGCGGTAACTACACCATAAAATGGTGCTCTGATAGTTGATTTACTTATTTGTTCAAATAGGGTAGCTCTTTGAACCTGTGCAGATTTTAATCCAAGTGCTGCTTTCTCAAGTTGTACACCCTGAATAGCATCTGCATCAGTGAGAATCTTGTACCGATCTACATCTGCTTGTAATCCCTCTATCTGCACATTGACGGATTGTAATTGGAGCTTAAGTAGTGAATTGTCGAGAAGCACCATTGACTGGCCTTTAGTTACTATACTACCAATATCTACGAAGACTCTATTTATCTTACCTTGTACTTCAGCGCTGATCTTACTTTCTTTATTTGGTTCAAAAGTTCCGGAATAATTATAGGCATCATTCACACTTTCTAGTTTTATTGTATCCGCTTGAACATTTATAGCTTGTTCTTTATCATAATGATATACTTTACTTTGGGTTACCTCTTTATTCCATTTTAGCTTGAATACCACAAGGAGTATAGGCACCAGAATGACTAGAATATAGATTATTCTCTTTGTATTTTTGGATATGGCCATGATGCGTAAGTAATTTTTTAATTAGTGGATGGATATATTACCGGTAAGTTTTTTGAGATCCAGATCTGCCTTTAAGAAATCGACTATTGCTGCTAAATAATTTTGCTGAGCTTCACGTAGAGAGTTATCGGCAGTCAAAATATCTATGAGAGTGGCTACACCTTGTTTCTGTTGAAAAATAGTTTGGTCATAAATGGTCTGTGCAAGGTTTATTTGATCTGAGATCATTTCAATTGATTTTATGGCTATTTCCTTCTGCAGTTTAGCATTCTCTACCTGCGTATTATTCTGATCTGTGAGCAGATCGAACTGTAGCTCATTATTTTGTTTTTCAATGCGTTTCTGATCTATTTTTATATTAGTGATTGTTCCATTAAATATTGGATAGGAGAGTTGTATTCCTGCGAAGCCAATGGGGTAAAACTTTAAGAAGTTATTCGGCTTTTTATCATATCCGAAACCACTAGTCCCATAGGACGCTACTAAGTTAATAGTTGGCAAATATCTGGACTTACTTAATGTGTTTATTTCACTTACTATTAATTGTTTTTGAGCTTGTACCAGACGAATATCCAAGCTCAAAAATCTGCCATAATTGCTATCATTTTTATAAATAATATTTGGCTCTATGCGCATCTCGCGTTCTATAGCTATACCCATAGCGAGCTTTAACGCATTTAAAACTTGAGCATACTTACTTTGGATATTCTCTTTATGAGTTGATAATAGTGATGATTGCAATTTAACTTTGCTCACGTCTGTTCCTTTGGCAAGCAGTTGCTCTTTGAGTAATGTTGTAGTTTTTAAGAGTCGCGCCGCATTTACCAGGTTGCTATCAAGAAAATTTAGTTGATGAAGCAGTATCTGTGCATTGTAATATAGAGTAGTTATCTCAAAATAGAGCTGCTCTTCTGATTTCTTGTATTGTAACTCTGTTAGTTCGGTTGCTAATTTTGTATTTTTGATAGATCCATACACTTGAGGATTATACAATGGCATTGCGAGCTGCAAGTTCGCATTGATATTGTGAGGTACACCAAACTGTGCTTCCTTAAATTGTCCTTCAGGTGCTGACGGATTGAAGGTAGATAGTGGCATTAGTTGATAGGGCAGATTTATGAAATACTTATAATCTGTATTTGCTGTAATCCTCGGGTTCTGATTGGCTTTAGCTTCTTTAGCTTTTTGTTCTCCAAGTATTTGATTATTCCTACCTATCCGTAGGTTTTTATTATATACAGTTGCTGTGTCTATGCACTGCTGCAGCGACCAGACTTGTGCATTTGCAGTATACGCTCCCGCCATTAAAAGGAGCAGGAGCATATGTTTGTGAATACTTACTAACCTCATGGGTTAAATTTTTTTATTAATATTTCTAGTTAATATGACAAGTCAGGTTCACTTTACTTTTTATTGAATTGGAAATTAAACAGGCAGTTTCTGATTTTTGCAGGATCCGCTCAACCTTATCACTAAGTTCAAGATTTGGGATCTTAACTCTCGCAGTAAGATTGATCTCTGTCATCATAAATTTACCATCTACCTTGTCCAGTATTCCCTCTGCATCACATTCAAATGTGTCATATTCTATTTTGGAATATTCTGCAATTGCAAAGAATGTGGTCATAAAACAACTGAGTACAGATGATGTAAACAAATGTTCAGGTGACCAAATGCCTGGCACACCGTGATCAAATTCCGGGGGAGTAGCAACTTCAATAGTGGTAGGTAATACAGTGGATGATAAAATGCCTTGTCTTCCTTCTTTCCATTTTAATGAAACTTGATAGCTATGTTTGTCCATGATTATATGTGATTATATATTATTTAATACGTTACTCAATTTTGCTTCTACGTCTATGGCAGCTTGTTCCAGTTCGCTATTTCCTATAGCACCCATAGCTACAGAAGGAGCTATCATCGCTACTTCTACATCGCCACTTTCTAACTCTCTCAAAGTTACATTGCAAGGTAGCATGGTACTGATCGTCGGTTCCAGGCTGAGTACCTTATCTGCATACACGGGGTTACAAGCGCCTAGGATGACATGCGGCAAATAGTCTTTATTCAATTTATTTTTCATAGTAGCCTGAAGGTCGATTTCAGTAAGTATTCCGAATCCTTCTTTTTTTAATTCAGCTTCTACTTTAGAGCGTATTGCTGCAATTGTAGTTCCTTTGATTGTTTTTGAATTGTAATATTTCATGTCGTTATTTATTTTATTTATTTTTCTATCATTTTTAGTATTCCGGTTAATATCTTTTTACCATCATTAGTCAGATCGGACGTGTTGCCGGAGAGTTTCCATTTTAGCACGACCATTCGCATGCTACCCATGATAATGGTCGTTATCGAGTCTGCACCTAATAGTTTTCCATATGTTGCACTCTCCAGGCCTCTGCCGATTAAAGTGCTTATATTATTTTGCATTACAGTCATCATAGTAGAGATCTTGTCACTTAGTTCTTTATTAAACTGGAATATACCCTCTGAGAATATTACACTGACTATGGCCGGATTCTGTGCGAAGGTGTCTAGTTGTGATTTGAATATTTGTTTTATAATTTCTGAAGGTGGCTTTTCATTGTTAGATATTATTTTGCCTATCCTAACTTCCATCTCTACTATGAAATAAGTCAATAAGCCAAGTAATATGTCATTCTTACTTTTAAAATGACGATATAGTGCAGCTTCAGATAAATTCAGATCAGCAGCCAGATTTTTTATGGTCAGCTCTTGTATGCCGAATTGGTCTATCCGGTGCGTTGCGGCTTCAATTATTTCAATCTGCCTTTCGGTAAAGTCTTTACTTTGCATCGGTGAGTTTTAGGTTTAGAAATGAAATACCCAACCATACTACAGATACTGTCATAGCAATCGCTCCGACTAGTACCAAAACCGGCGGCAATCCAAAATAAACTTCACTGAGGATACCGAGGGGCATTAATAATCCCATCAATGCCAGCCATGAGATAGCGGATGCATTTTTTAGTTCCCTTCTAAACCGTATGAGCAAATAACCAATAAGCACATTCAGAAATGCAAATAGATTGCCGTGGACGTGTGCCAGTCGGGTTTCAAAATGCTTTCCCAGACTGTACGAGTTTATCCA
>Ga0073900_10000382_pt1 | contig 31092 bp, 25 predicted proteins | sample KloWWTmetKNB5Kit_FD_66666 | JGI IMG/M metagenome (GOLD analysis project Ga0073900, IMG submission 66666) | Active sludge microbial communities from Klosterneuburg, Austria, studying microevolution and ecology of nitrifiers - Klosterneuburg... | ecosystem: Engineered > WWTP > Aerobic digester >...
ATCACCGTGAGCAACGCGCCAACGCGCGGGTAATCGCTGGGTTTGTAACCGCCCGCGCCCATCACAAACACATTCACCGGGTGGGCGGTGAGCAGCAAAAATGAGATGGAGCAGCCCAGCGCCACATACATGCTCATGCTGCGCGGGTCGGCCCCAATAATTTGCGCCGCGCTAATGGCGATGGGGGCCATCACCACCGCCGCCACCTGCCCAGACATGACTTGCGTGAGCAGCGTTGCCACCATCAAAAGCCCCGCCGCCACCGCCAGCGGCCCAAACCGGCTCAGCCCCATCACCAGCGCGTTGCCAATGGCGTTGGCCGCGCCGGTTTGCTGCATGGCAATGCTGAGCGGGATCATGCCCGCGATGAGAAAGATGGCCCGCCATTCCACCGCGCGGTAGGCCTCATCCATCGAGAGGCAACCCGTCACGACCATCGCCAATGCGCCCAGCATCATGGCCTCTGGGGTGGGCAGCAAGCCGATGGCGCTCACAAAAATGGCGGCGGCCACAATGCCCAGCGCCAGCCCGTTGCGGCCCTTGCGCAGCGGCTCGGCGCGGTTCACCCGCAACACCAAATAATCGGGGTCGCTTTGCAAAAGGGTGATGGACTCCTGGTTGGCATGAACCAGCATGGAATCGCCAAACTGCAAAGGCAAATCGGCCTGATCGGTGCGAAAGCTGCGCCCGCCGTGCCACAACGCAATCACATTTGCGCCATACCGCTGGCGAAAGTGCAGTTGTTTTAGCGTTTGCCCCACCGACCGCGAGCGCGGCGCGAGCACCACCTCCACCAGCGAGACCTCATCCGAGACCAAATCGTCATCGCCGGTTTGCGGGGTGATGAGTTCCGCGCCCAGTTGGGCCAGTTGCGCGGCGCGTTCGGCGCGGCCAATCACCACCAGCCGGTCGTTGGCGCGTATTTCTTGCTGGCCAGATGGAGCCAGGATGGATTTTGCGCCGCGCAAGATGGCCAGCACAGACATACCAAGTTTTTCGCCAATGCCGCTTTGCTCCAGCGTTTTCCCCACCAGCGCAGATGACGGCGGAACAAGCGCTTCGTTTAGCCGTTCTTGCAACTCAAAAGAGGCGGCAAGATTTTTGGCGTCGCCAGCGCCATCACCAGACATTTTTTGCGCCAGCGTGGTGTTTGGCAACAACTTGCGCCCAATAAGCAGCATGTAGGCAATGCCCGCCAGCGTGACGGGTATGCCAATGGGCGCAAAATCAAAAATGCCGTATCCGCGCAGCCCGCGGTCAACCAGCGCGGAGCTGACAATGATGTTGGCGGTGGTGAAATAGGTCGCCATGCCGCCCAGCTCGGTGGCAAACGCCAGCGGCATCATCACCCGCGAGGGCGAAACACGGGCGCGGCGGGCTGCCTCAATTGTGGCGGGCAGCAGCATGGCCGCCGCGGCGATGTTGTTCATCAACAAAGATAAACCCGCGCCGCTCAGCATGGCGATGGCAATCAGGCGGATTTCGCCGCCGCCGCTCAGCCTGGATAGCCCGCGCCCCATCGTCTGCGTCACGCCGGTGCGGTTTAGCCCCTGCGTCATGATAAACAAGCCGATGAGCGTGATCACAGCGCCGCGGCTGAAACCAGAGAACACATCGGCGGGGGCAATTACGCCCGCGATGCCCAGCGCAAGCGCCACGCCCAGCGCGGCCACATCTGCCCGCACCTTGTTGGTGAGCATAAGCGCAAAGGCAATTGTGACGATGAGGGCGAGAATAAGCATGGGCAGGTTTTAGCGTTAGTTTTGAATACGTGAAATGAATCGCCGTTCGCTCTTATCCTTTGACTGCTCCTGCTCATTCCTCGCAGTCGCGCTCAGGATGAACGGATTTTCTTGTCAAGAATTCACATATTTTAAGATTTGGTCTTCCGTCTTCGGTCTCCCGTCAGCCAGCTTTTATCTCAGCGCTTTTTGAATGGCTTTTGCCAGCGGACCAGCTTCTTCCTGGCCGGTCAGGCTGATTTGGCTGGAGGCGACAAACACGCCCCTGGCGCACCGGTAGGCCAACCCCAGCATCACGCGGCGGAACATGTCATCGCGCGCGGCATGTTCGTCCATCTCCGTCCAAGAGCGGTCGTATTTCCATTGCCGCGAGAGCACATACGGATGGGTGAGCGGCTGGTAAATGCGCTCGTGCCAGCCCAGCGAGTTGATATCCAGCCAAAATTGATATTGCGAGCGCAGGTCGTTGGTGAGATAAGCGTAAATGGGCGCGAGGAGAACCGCATTTTGCGCGTCCTTTTGGGTAAGCGGCGGGTCGTATTGCGCGGCCAAAATCCCTTCGCTTAAAAGCTGAATAAAGTCGCGGCCAATGTCATTCTCGCGCGGCTCATCCCCCGCCTCTTCCACGGGAAGGGGAGTTCTTTCCACATCCTCAATTGTTTCTCTAAACGTGCGGGCGGCTTTGATGAGTTTATCTGCGGCGTTGGCCGCCTCAAACGCGCCAAGCGATTCCGCGCTCAGACCAAAACCGGGCTGAGAGAGCACGTCGCTAAAAAGCTGCTGCCAGAACAAATCCAGCGGGGCGGGGCGCGGCTCGCTTAGCCAGCTTTGCAGGCGGTGATATCTCTCAAAAAAGCGCATCCCCACGCGATTCCAGCGCTCTTGCGATTCCAGCGCGGCCAGCCCGCGCGGGTTGTGTTTGATCAAATCCGCGGCGATGAGTTGCGCCCGTGCCAGGTCAAAGCCATCAATGCACGCGCTCAGGGCGCGGGCCAGCTCGCCCTCAGACACGCTCATCGCCCACGCCGGGTGCGCCAGTTTTGCCAGCACAATCAACGCGCGGGTGATGGGATGGTCGAACAGCGGGCGCGAGGGCCGCAGCGGGTTGACCGATATGCCATGTTCGCGCAAGCGATCCTCAAGCTCAAAGCGCAGCACGTCTTCCACAAATGGGGCCAGCACGGCAATCTCGTCCGCCGGGACGCCATCGGCCACCAGCCTGGCAATGTGCGCCGCGACTTCCTTCACCATGCCCGCCCAATATTTTGCGGTGATGGGCGGCGCGGCCAGCCCGTTTTGGGCGCGTTCGTCTTTTTTGTTTTGGGTGATGGCTTCTGCGAAAGCCACAACTTCTGGCGAGCCGGTGTGAGATTCGGCCAGCGTGACCGTCTCATCGCACAGCGCGGCCAGCTGGCGGGCGCCAGCCACATCCGCCCCCAAAAACAGGCGGTAGCCGCCGGGGTCATCCAGCGCCAGCAGCGCAGAATCGCACACGGGCAAAAGCGCGCGCACAAAATCGTGCATCACCGCGCGGTTTTCTTCCAGGTTGTCGGCAATCAGGTGGCGGTAGCGGGCGGTGATATACGCCAGGTAGGATGGCTCTGGCAAAAGATGTTGCGCCCACGTTTCCATCATGAGCGAGAAATCTATGACGTTGTGCGCCAGACAAAATTTACGGAAAGCGAGGGCGATCTCCTGGGCGCGGGCGTAACTTTCCAACCGGCGCGGCTCGCCAGCCCACGCGCTGCCCAGCCGCGCCGAGGTCTCCTCCAGCGGAAAGCCAGCCACCGCCGATTTGTTGAGGTTATCCAGAATTTGCACCAGCAGGCGCGGGCGATACAGTTTCAGGTCGTCAAAATCGTATTTGCGCGGCTCGACGATTTGGTTGAGGAAATACTGGGCCAGCTCGACATTCACAAACACCGGCTCGCCTTTGCCCGCAAAGCCTGCGCGGGCTGCGATGAGCGGGAAGAACAAACTTACGTGGCGCTGAGCCAGCCCGGCAATGGTGGTGATTTCCGGCTCGCCGCGCGGTCTAAATTCGCCGCGAATGCCCGCCAGCGCATCGCGGAAACGCCGCGTAAAAGATTGTTGCGGAACAAGAACGAGGATGCGGTCTGGGCGCGCGCCGCGCTCAATCAGCGCGGTCATGCGCCCAATTAACTGCGCAGTTTTGCCCGCGCCGGGTGGGCCAATGAGGCAGACGCTTTGTTGGTTGTTGGTTGCTGGCTGACGCTCTGTTTTTGAGATGGTCACTGCGGTTTAATTAACCAACAACCAATTCCTATTTGCTGCTGATGTGCGTGACTTTGTATTTGATCGGGCCATCGGGGGTGCTCACGCTCACTTCTTCGTGCAGTTTTTTGCCAATGAGCGCCTTGCCCAGCGGGCTTTCGTTGCTAATCAAACCCTTGGCGGGGTTGGATTCTGCCGAGCCGACAATGGTGTAATGCTCTTTGTTGGCGGTGCCCAATTCCGTGATGGTGATGTAGTTGCCCACACGGACCTCATGCGTTGCGCCCTTTTGCTTTTCAATAAGCACGGCGTTGGCGAGGATATTCTGAATGGTGAGGATGCGGCCTTCAACAAACGCTTGTTCGTTCTTGGCGTCCTCGTATTCAGGGTTTTCTTCAATCTCGCCTTCTTCGGTGGCCTGATGCAACCGCTCGGCCACTTCTGCCCGCCGAGTGGTGGTTAAGAACTCCAGTTCTTCTTCCAGTTTTTTTAATCCCTGAGGTGTCAGATATTCTTGTTCGTGCATGTTTGTCCAACTTGTATAGCAGTGTAAAAACGCACGCCTGTTTAGGACGTGCGTGAGTAATTTGGTTTAAGTCCAAAGATTCTACCTTAATAACAACAATTTATTTATCGGATATGAGAGGAGCGGAAGTGAGCCGCGTAATAACCTCCTGAAGAAACGGTGGCGGGTTGGTGAGCAAATAATATCCGCCAAGCACAACAAGTGACGCGATGACAAAGACACCCGTGAAGAAAGTAAGGCACCCGCTAAAAGCGATGGATGCCGCAGAATCTCTGGCTTCCAGTGAAGCCGCTTGTTTTTGGAAAGGCTTTCGAATGTCGCCAAGCCATCCATCCCAATAACGCATTAAAAACCCAACGATCCCCGCAAAGACCACCCCAGGCAAAAAATTGGGCACGCCCAGCGGCTGCTGAAACAGCATGGGCGTTGCTAACTCAACCACTGCGTAAGCGATGAAAGCTATGACGATCATTCCCAAAAAACGCATTGTTGCCTGCCTTAATTTCTCATGCCCCCCTTGACAAAGCCCCAAAAAACCTTATATTTTCAGAACATTCGTTCTATAAACATAAAATGTTTGACCTGCTTGACATTGCCCGTTACTTTGACCCCATTGATCGCTTTGAGGGGGCCATCTCAACTTTTTTGAACGCAGACTGGTCGGGAGCCATGCGGCGGCAAGGCCCGGCTGGCCTGCTCACAGAATTTATGGCATGTCTCACTTCTCACAACGCACCCACAATTCGCATTTCACGCAAAACGTCACCACCCGGCATAGATATTGAGCGGCTTCTCAATCGCTATGGCGTAAAAGTATGGGACAGAGGCGCATCTGGCGCGGAACTTTATTTCTGCGTCAAACGCCGCCAAGTCAAATGGGCAGAATACGTTCTGCTTAGGGCTGGCATACCAGTCACCAGCAGTCCGGCAGAGCCTCGCAACTCCGAATGGGCTGCGCAATACTCCGATCCGCCTCCGCAAAACCGAAAACGCCTTGCGTCAAAACATCCACAAAAACGTGCTTTTTTTGACTTTTTTTAGGGCCCACACACCCGCGCAAATTCTAGCACAACAAAAAAACCGGGCAAATAAAAATTCCCAATGCTCTGGGCTGCGCCGCGCTCCCGAAGCGGAAAACAGTTCTAGAATAACGAGATATGTTCTTCACAACTTCTCGCGGCAACCGGATTTATTTTTCTGTGATGGGTGATGCGTCCCGCCCGCCCCTGCTGCTGGTGCATGGCAGCACCCTCACCGGCGAGGCGGATTTCATCACAAAATCCGGCACGGCCGCGCGATTTGCCAAAGACTTCCGCGTCATCATCCCAGATTGTCAGGGACATGGCCGGTCGGATTCGGTCTGGGTTGGCGAGGGCGAATCGCGCAGACTCAATTACTCGTTTAGCGATATGGCTCGCGATTTGGCAGAGCTGCTCGTGGCGCAAAACGCATCGCCCGCGTTTGTGATGGGGCACAGCAACGGCGGAAACGTTGTGCTGTATCTCGTCAAAGAGCAAGCCGCGCACGTGCGGGCGGCCATCCCACTGGCGGCCAATGCCTATATTTGCGACCACCTGCGCGCCCGCGTGCCGCATGGCATGAACCCAGACCGCATTGAACGCGAAGACCCCGCGTGGCGCGATGAGATGATCGCGCTGCACGATGCGCACCAGGGCGAGGGACACTGGCGGCATTTGCTCCGCGCCACGATCACCGAGACGATCACCAACCCAAATTGGAAACGCGAAGATTTGGCAGATGTGCGCACGCCATGCCTGGTGACGCAGGGTCAAAATGACCGCGCCAACGCGCCAAGCCATCACGCCGAGACTTTGCACGAGTGGCTGCCAAACTCCCAGCTCTGGATTCCGCCCGGCATTGGGCACTCGGTGCATTGGGAAATTCCCGATGAATTTGAGCGGCGGGCGCGGGAGTTTTTTAGCCTTTCCATTCGCCTTCCTATCTAACGAGTCTAACGAGTCTAACGAGAGTTGCTACCTTGTTGAAAATATCGTTTTTCACCGCTGAGACGCTGAAGCGCAGAGAAACTTTTTATATTTTTGCTCCCTTTTCTCCGCGTCTTTGCGCCTCTGCGATGAAAAAATAATAAGTGGCAACTCGCGTTATCTAATCGCCTCTAATTACCCGCCTTACATTTCTCCCGTTCGGCGTTCCAGATCGTCCCACCCGCTCAGCGTTTGCACCGCGCGTAAAAACCCGCCCACGCTCCCGCTTTGCTTGCGCAACAACTGCACCGCCGGGCCGATGGGGTCTTTGCCTGCCGCGGGCGCGCCACCCGGCGTGGCGTTGTATGCGCCATAAAACGCAAAATAGGCCTGGTTCAATTTGCGGATGAGATAGCCGTTTTGCACAAACAACGCGCGGCGCTCGTTCATGTATTGTTCGGCTTCCTCTACCTTGCCTTGCGCCAAAAGCTCATCAGCGCGAACGCGCGTCTGGCGCATTTCCTTATTGAAGTCAAACCCCGTTTGTTGCGCCACGCCAGAGCGAACGACCGCGGAATCGCTTGCCTCAACCCGCGAGCCATCCAACCCGCTTTTGGGGTAAAACCGGGCCAAAACGCGCGGGCTGATTTCCTGCTCCACCAGCGCGGCGGTGGTTTCGTTAATCACCCGCGAGGCCGGGTCGGAGTCGTAGTTCATCGCCACTGGCGCAAACGTAAACAGCAAGTAATTGTGCACCCACTCGTGCGCGGCCACTTCAATAATATATTCCAACGAGGTGGTTTCTGGCAGCATGGTTGGGTAAGCGCCCAACCCGCCAATGGGCGAAACCAGCGATGACACATTAAACCGCCGGTCAACCTGGCGCTCAATTTGGTCAAACGTGTCCACCGTCAGCCCGGTGGTCAATTCACGCTGGTCAATCCGCTCAATTTTGTCTCTGCGAGAAATGATGAGCACGTCCGGCAGCTCGGTCAGCCGAAAGCGCAGCGGCGGCATCACCTGCCCGCCAACCGCAAAACCCTCATCGCGCAATACGCTCTCCACCTGCTCCTGCAAAATCGCCTCGGTCAGGTTTTGGCAGTCGTTCAGTTGCTGGCGGATGGCGTCTCGGCGGGCGCGCAGATCGCGCGTGGCTTCCTCTGGGTTTGGCTCAGCGGGGTCGGCATATTTGGCGGTAACCTGATAATTCAACTGTGACCACGCCGAGAGCCGCGCCATAAAATCGCGCACAAAGGCTATTTGCTCTGCGCTGTTCATGCCAAGCTGGGGAAGGGTCATCTCGTAGGCAATTTTTTGCGCGCTGGCGTCAATTTCCCAGGCCACAAAGTCAAATTCTTTGCCAGAAAGGATATGATCCAGCGCAACCCCCCGATCATCCGCGCGTGGAACATCAAATGTGAAACACACCAGCCCCAACGCCAAAATAGAACAAATTTTCAACCCAACTATCCACAGGCGGGCAAACTTTAGTCGGATTTGGGGTTGATTTTTGAAATTTTGTAACCGCCACATATAGGTTTCATTTTGTCCATGACCACCACGGGTGGATGATGAAAGCTACCTTAACTATCCCTTATGGCAAGATTCAGAAAATTTAACAATGAATTATGTAGGCTCTTCTGTGGACAAAGCCCCCATTAACTGGGGATAACGTGATGCCTTTGGGGATAAGTAAGCCGTTTTTTCGCGTTATTGCAACTGGCATAACATTTTTCAAATCACATAAACACTGTGCAAAGTATAATCGCACCAACTTGGCACAACTTTGGGGGCAACTGGCGATTGGGCTTGCGCTCAGCAGCATGATTGGCTTTGCGGCGCGTTCGCGCGGCTCGTTGTCTAAGAGCGGGGCGCTGGGCGCCATTCTCACCGGCACAGCCGTATTTGGCTTTGGCGGATGGACCCCCGGCCTGCTTTTGATCGCCTTCTTCGTCTCATCATCCGCGCTCAGCCACTTTAAACAAAACAACGCCACAAAACAACACGCCGCAGAGATATTTGAGAAAGGCGGCCAGCGCGATTTGGGACAAACACTGGCAAATGGCGGGGCGGCCTCGGCATTTGCGGTGGTGATGGGTCTTGCGGCGCTGGCGGGCCAAAACGCCATCGCCCACATGGCGCTGGGCGGGCTGGTGGGCGCGCTGGCAACGGTGAATGCCGACACATGGGCGACCGAGCTGGGCGTGCTCAGCCGCGCCCGGCCAAGACTCATCACCCGGCTGAGCAGGCAGGTGGAGCCTGGAACCAGCGGCGGTGTGACCGTGACCGGCACGCTGGCCGCGCTGGGTGGGGCGGCGTTCATTGGGTTGGTGTTTGTTGTGCTAAGCGGCGGCAGTGCGGGGCAATTGGTGTGCGCCGCGCTGGGCGGGCTGGCTGGCGCGCTGGCCGATAGCTGGCTGGGCGCGACTGTTCAGGGAATTTATTTTGACGAAATGCGCAACCGCGAGACCGAGAAAGCCACCGATAAAAATTCAGCGCCAAACCGCTTTGTGCGCGGCTGGCGCTGGATAAATAACGACCGGGTGAATTTTCTATCTTCGCTGGTCGGCGCGCTGGTGTGCGCGATATTTTTTAGGTAACCCCGTGAGACCTTAAAAGCCTCACGGAGTCTTGTGTTAAGCGCCTGTTCCAACCGGTTGTTGAACCGGGTTGCGCTGAATCATGCGCCCGTTGAGCGTCACGCCTATGAAGGCTTTGCCCTTGGTGGTCGCGCTTTCGCCCAGCGTCACGCTGATCTCGCTGGTGGTCTGGTCAGATGGGCGATAAATCTTGAGCGTCACTTTGTCGCCCACTTTCATCGCGCCAATTGAATCCACAAACGCCTGCACGCCGGTGGGGGCGCTGCCGTTCACCGCAATGATCACATCGCGGCCGGTCAAGCCAGCGGCCGCAGCCGGGCTGTTGGCGGTCACGTTCATCACAAGGATGCCGGCGTCAACGCCATCTGGCAAAACCTGAGCGAAGCCGCCCTGAGCGCCCTGACCGCGCTGACCGCGCGGGTTTTGCTGGTTGGGCTGGCTGTTTTGCCCTTGCTGGTCTGGCTGGGTTCGCTGGCCCTGCTGCCCTTGCTGATCCCATCCGCCAAAGTTGCCGGGGCCGCGGCCAGAACCGCCGCCCTTTCTGCCGCGGCCTGCCATCTCAATGCCCAAATACGCCACACCGGCGCGGTTGGGGTTCTCGGCCAGGGTGACCTCCAGCGTGCGAGACGCGCCGCTGGCATCTTTGACCACAAGAGAAATGGTGTCGCCGGGTGTCTTGTCCATCACGGCTTTGTTGAGCGCCATCGGGCTGGCATCAACATCGTCCACCTTCACAATCACATCGCCAACAACGATGCCCGCCGTTGCCGCCGGGCTGCCCGGCGCAACGCTAATCACTTTGGTCTCGGTCAGGGCAAAGCCGGGTATAACGTGCGTGCCGGTGAAGGGTTTTGTGCCGGTCATGTGCATCGTGCCTGTGATGGGGCCGCGATGATCCCACGCGCCCGCATCAACGGCGGCGGCGACTTGCGCCTGCGCGGCATTGCCGCTGCCAAACAGCACAAACGCCGCAACGGCCATCGTCCCTGCGGTGATGGCGGCGCTAACTGCAAGCATTTTTTTTACAGATTTTTGCATACGTAAATCTCCTTTTGAATTTGTAATGTTGGCCGCCGAAGCGGCCCCCCTGGTGATATTGATATTTAGTTGTCTGAAATAAACGTAGCCAAAAATGGTAGGAATTTGACTAAAAACAGGTTATGGTTTCTCAATATTCGGAATTCGGAATTTGGCGCGCTGTTTTTCGGCTTTCGGCTAAACGCAAAAGCGTCCAATTTCAATGTCAAAATAGCAACTGCCCGCAAAATTAAGTTGGCGTACAATCCCTCCCCTCTAAAAAATAGATATCATGATTCACACCCCTGACTGGGTACAAGACGCTGTCTTCTATCAAATTTTCCCTGACCGTTTCGCTCGTTCTCTCAAAGCCGCGCCGCTCATCAATCTTGAAGCATGGGACGCCCGTCCCACCAATCATGGCTTCAAGGGTGGTGATTTGTGGGGCGTTATTGAGCATTTGGATTATCTGCAAGATTTAGGCGTGACCGCAATTTATTTCACGCCAATCTTTCAGAGCGCCGCCAATCACCGTTATCACACCCACGATTACTATCAGGTTGACCCAATTTTGGGCGGTGATGCGGCGTTTAGCGCTTTGCTTAAAGCCTGCCACAAGCGCAAAATGCGGGTGGTGATTGACGGCGTGTTCAATCACGCCTCGCGCGGGTTTTATCAGTTCAACCATATTTTGGAGAACGATTCGCATTCGCCATACGTGGACTGGTTTCACATCAAGGGCTACCCGCTTCATGCGTATAGCGGCAAGCCCAACTACGAGGCGTGGTGGAACATCCCGGCGCTGCCCAAGTTCAACACCGCCAACCCGGCTGTGCGCGAGTTTATCTTTGAGGTGGCGGAATACTGGATTGAGCAGGGCGTGGATGGCTGGAGGCTGGATGTGCCCGGCGAGATTGACGATGATAGTTTTTGGCAAGAGTTTCGCCGCCGCGTGAAAGCCATCAACAAAGATGCTTATATTGTGGGCGAGATTTGGCACGAGGCGCAGCGCTGGCTGAAGGGCGACCAGTTTGACGGGGTGATGAATTATCAGTTCACCAAGGCGGCCATCGGTTTTTTTGCAGGCAAGCACATGGATGGCGGCCTGGCGAATGACATGGGCTACTCGCCCGTGTCTCCGATGGATGGCGGCGATTTTGGCCGCGCCATTTTGCGCAATCTCAGCCTTTACGACTCTCCCATCAACCAGGCGCAGCTCAATTTGCTGGACAGCCACGACACTGCCCGGTTTTTGACCATTGCGCGTGGCGATGTGAACGCGCTCAAACTTGCCACGCTCTTACAAATGACCTATCCTGGCGCGCCCAGCATTTATTACGGCGATGAAATTGGCATGACCGGCGGAAAAGACCCAGATTGCCGCCGAGGGTTTAGCTGGAATGAAAGCACGTGGGATAAAAATCTGCGCCAGTATTTTAAGGATGCCATTGCGCTGCGCAAAACCCACCCTGCGCTGCGGCGCGGCGCAATTGGATTTTTGCTGGCCGAGGGCGACCAGGTCGCATTTGTCCGCAAGCTGGACGAGGCGATCCTGATCGTCGCGTTCAATGCTGGCGCATCAGATATGGAAGTGGACATCAGCGCGCCCGCTTCGCTCGGCATCACCGAGGACATGACCGCGCTGGGCATCTTCAATTCGCTGGGGGCGTATCCTGTGACAAACGGTCAGCTCACCGGCGTCAAAGTCCCGGCTCGCAGCGGCATTGTGCTGGAAATGACCAGAGGGAAATAAAGAATTCAAAATTCCGCGTTCTGAGTGCTCCGAGTGCGTTCCACTTCCTTGCTCAGCTTCATTTCTTCATAAAGACTGATCGCTGTTTGGAACGCCTCGGTCGCGGCGGGCTGGTCGCCGGTTTTGCGCAGGGCGATGGCTAGCGCGCGCCACGCGGGGGCCTCTGCCCACTTGTCTTGCGCCTCTTGCGCGGTGGCAATTGCTTCGCGCAGGTATCGCTCCGATTCGCGGTTGTTGCCCCTTGCCAAAAACACCCGCCCCAGCGTGGTCAGGGCGTAGGGACGCAGGCTGGCCTCTTCCTCGCGCAGAGAACGGGCGGCAAAATGCTCCGCCCGCTCAAGCTCATTTAATCCCAGGTTGGCTTCGGCAATGTTGGATGTGTTCAGCGCAATCCAGTATGGCTGCTGAAGTTTTTCAAAAAACTTGAGCGCCATTTCAGCTTGTTCAAGGCACTGCTTGTATTGGCCCGCGTGAAGGTGCATCACGGCAAGATTAGACCTGATTCGCGCGGCGCGCACTTTGTCCCCGATACGGTTATATATTTCTAACGCTTCCGTAAAGTGTTGCTCTGAAAGTTTTATGTTTTCCAAGCGTATCGTCAAAGAGGCAATTTGAAAATGCGTAGCTGCCACACGAAATTCATCTTTAAGGCTTGTCGCTGACTTCAGAGCAATAAAAAAAGCATCCAATGCCTCTTGAAATTGTCCACTTTCAACCAAATAGATGCCATTAAGCATATCCGCTATGTGTCTAGACAACAAGACCAAATTTTTGGCTTCAGTAAGATTTCGATTCCGAATGAAAGCATTGCCTCGCAGGACCAAAAGGCGAATCCGGATTTGCTCAAGCTGATTTTCCGTTACATCAAATCCATGTTGCAAGTGCCGCAAAGCGTCATCAACCTGCCCCTGCATACCCAAAAAAACGCCCTTCAGTTCAAAAGCAGATGGGGTGGCCAAATCAGTATTTCTCCAGTTTTGGGAATTCAGCTCTTTTAATCCTTCTTCGGCATCTCCGCTTAATGCCATCAATTCACTCCGTATAAGCACCAGTTTTTTTGCGTTATCTTCATCCAGCCAATCCTTGGAGATATTTCGAAATATTTCTAAAGCGCTATTAGCTTGTCCCTGACCAATCTCCTGTTCGCGATTGGTATACCAGATGGCTATAGCAATATCGGGACGATTGGCCTCAACAAAATGACTCGCAGCAGCAGTATATTGCGCTCGCGAAGAAAACACGCCTGCCGCTGCAAGATGCAACCTTTCGCGCTCCTCGGCGCTCAACTGGCGTTGTACAAGCTGATGAATAACGGGCTGAAGCAAAAGTCCGCCGGATGAATCCGTCATCACCAGACCGCGCTCAACCAAAGATTCAACCGTCTGCTCATCAGCTCGCCAGGCATCGCGGGGGCATGCGCTTTCGTATACAGATAACGCGTTTAACAACCCTCGCTCCAGCAAGTTAAGATGCCGCTGCACACGCTCCAAAAGCAACTGCAAAGAAGGCGTTATTGGCAGTTTTTTAAGGAGGTCTGGGATTAACTCTCCATCAAGATGCAGATTGATAAACAAGCGCAACAACAAAGGGTTACCACGCGTTAATTCCTGAAGACGCTCCGCGCTTGCCTCATCAACCATTACACCAGCAGCAAACAAAACGCTTTTGAACTCCGAGACCGTCAATGGTTCCAACGGCAAATGGATATCCGGCTCAATAACGGGTTGTTGCCCAATCAACAATACGCCACACGGCAAGCGCGAGGGCTGCATTAAACCTTCCAAAAAAGACCTCAACCGGGCATGCTCATGGCTTTCGGCTGGATCGCGGCGCAGCACATCCATCTCATCCACGCAAATCAAAAGTGGTTTAGATGAGTTAGCTGCACGTATCGCCATTATGCTTTCTTTAATGAGGCCAAGAGCCAGATCAATATCTACTTTGCCCTTTTCCGCAGCCAGTTGCAGCCAAAGCAAGGGCTGACCACATCGCTGCAAAAAACTGGCCAATCCATACACAAAGCTGTTTAAATCATCGTTGTGTCGCGGGCGTAATGTATACCAAAACGTGCGTTCCGGCGCAAATTGTGCGGCCACATAAGCGCTAAGCGCGGTCTTGCCTATCCCGCTTGGCCCTGTAACCGAAACCACTTGGTTGTTGCGCAATGCCTCAAGACACTTCTCAAGGGCCTGTCCGCGCCCAACAATAAACTCCGTCTTGGGCGTTTCCATCCGCACCGCTGGGCGGATGTGGCGAGCAAATGCGTGTTCCAGCCCTGCGATGGCTTCCTGGCGATGCCGAAAGAATGTGGCTGGCGATAAACCCAATTCCAGCGCGACCCCTGTCAGATTTTGTTGAGGATTAGGTCGAAAATAAGCAAGCTGCAATAACTTGAGCGGGTTATATCGTTTATCGAGGCTTTCTTTTAGTTCCGAAGCAGCAAACAGCAACAGTTTTTGCAAAGCCTTTCCGCGGCCTATGTTCGTGTCGCCGTCAGGCTGTCCAATTAACACTCCCGCTAAGAAATAAGGGGTTGCTAAAGATGAATACTCACCAAGCCACTCTGGTTCAGTGAAGTGATCCAGCGCCAATTCCATTTCTCGGAAAAATGCGCCGCCACTGGCCTGAGGATTCTTAGCGATATCCTGTTTGGGGCGAGCCATACCCTAAAAGTCTAGCATAAGCACACCAATAAATGCAGATTTGAGAGTAAATCGCCCTTTTTTGAGAGAAAAACAACCCACACCAAATTTAATATCTAAACATATCAAGACAAAATATCAATCAGGAGCAAAGAGAGATACCATGAAAAACATTTCCAAGATTATCATTGCGGCGCTATTGGCAATTACATTCGCGCTCTCCGCTCAACCGGTCAAGGCAGAAACAACACCTTCCAATCAGACAATCTGCGGCGCAATTGGCGGCGACTTTTAGTTAACGTCGCGCTTAACCCTGATTAAAAGTATACAGCCAACTCTCACGATTACCAAGGGTCGTGAGAGTGATTGGCTGTTTTCTGAGAGTTCCACCTCGGCATGATCGTTAGCATATAATCCACAGAAAAAGGAACAAAGAACAGACCGTGAACAATAACAAACTTATTTTGGTTGTAGAAGATGACCGTGGCAACCAAATACTTGCCGTTGAGCGCCTTAAGCGACTGGGCCTTAGGTCCGAAGTCGTTTCTAACGGACAGGCCGCTGTTGATGCAGTTATGCAAAGAGGCGCAGAGTTTGCCCTTATTCTGATGGATTTGAGCATGCCCGTCATGGACGGCATGACCGCTACCCGCGTCATTCGCACCAGCGAAGCCAGCCAGAGCCATATTCCAATCATTGCAGTCACGGCCAACGGAGAGCGAGACACCTGCCTGAACGCTGGAATGGATGATTTTGTGTGCAAACCCTATTCCAACTTCGACCTCCAGCGCGTGCTTGGGCGGTGGATTTCAATCCCATCCCCAGAATCATCTGGCGGCATTAGCTTTATAAGATAAAAGGGTTTCCCCCGACCCTTCATCTTCTTCTCCGCGCGGCTTCATTTATTTTATGAAGCCGCGTTTTTTTATCTGTGCAATGCGCCACAACCTCAAGCGTGATGAATTTCTCTTATCTGAAATTTGCGCTCTTTTTAACCAAAACTCACGCTCTTTAACATCAAGACTGCCCGGCAAACAGTCCGACTTCTGAGTGCGCTCAAAATTAACATTTTTAAGAGATTTTTGCGCTTGCCATGCTGACAGCGACAACAAGGTTATCATCTCCGCAATGAATCTGCTTGAATCACCCGTTATTGCCGAGGTGCGGCGCAACCACGGCTTAGAGCACGCCACCATCCATGTGCTCACCGAGCGCTTCCGCCCCATTCGTCTGGCCGGGCGCGCCACCGAGAATGGCTTTTTTGTGTATGGCGATGTGAAAACCGAGGATGTGCTCTCTGCCGCCCAGGAAGCGCTAACCCGATTTAACAAAGGCGAAACGCATTGGGCGGTGCACCCCGGCTGCGGCACAAATTTGGTGACCACCGGCGTGCTGGCCGGTCTTGGCTCCTTCCTCATGCTGGGCATAACACCCAAACGCGCACCCTGGTGGGACCGCCTGCCATCTGCCGTGCTGGGCGCAATGGCTGGCGCGATGGGTGGCGTGTATGCCGGCCCCTGGATGCAGGCCAACGTGACCACCAGCGCCGATATGCGCGGGCTGAGCGTGACAAAAATCACCCGCCAGCAAACCGGCAAACTGATCACCCATTTTGTTCACACCCAGCGCGAATAAAATTTTTCGCCGCAAAGACGGTGAGATAAAAAGATGGAACCGAAGAAGCTCGCAGGGGTCGCCGCCGCCATTTTGGCCGTTGTGCTGGGAACGCTGGCGCTAGATTCGCTCAGCGGCGTTTTGGCGGGTGGCATAAACCTGCCCGATGCGGCGCAAAACTTTGTCACGGTCTTTCTTGGCATCTTCATCGAAGCCGCCCCGTTTTTGCTCATCGGCGCGCTGGCATCGGGGTTCATCGCCGTGTTCGTCACCCCAGAAACGCTGGCTCGGCTTGTGCCGCGCAACATCGTGCTGGCCACGTTGTTCGGCGCGTTGCTGGGCATGATCTTCCCCGTGTGCGAGTGCGGCGTGGTGCCCGTGGCGCGGCGGCTTTACCGCAAAGGGTTGCCCACCCCGGTGGGGATAGCTTTTCTGCTGGGCGCGCCCGTGCTCAACCCCATCGTGATCGCCAGCACCTACGCCGCCTTTGGCCCCGGCCCCATTTTTTGGGGGCGCATTGGGTTCACCTTGCTCATCGCGGTGGCGGTTGGGCTGGTGTTCTCCGCCGAGCCAAACCTCATCCGCGTGTTGCGCCCGCGCGCGCTGGTGGTGGCTGGGGGGATGGACCCCGCGCCCGCCCGCACGTCATCCACCGCTGGGGCGCAGGTGCAGGCCGCCCTAAATGCCGCAGCTAACGATTTTTTTGACATGGGCCGTTACATGATTGGCGGAATGCTGATTGCCACCGCCCTGCAAACGTTTGTGCCCCAGCAAACGCTGGTCAGCATTGGCGGCGGTTCCATCAGCTCGGTGATTGCGCTGCAACTGCTGGCCTTTGCCCTCTCGGTGTGCAGCACGGTAGATGCCTTCCTCGCCCTCAGCTTCATCAACACCTTCACCACCGGCGCCATCATCGCGTTTTTGGTGTTTGGCCCCATGCTGGACGTCAAGAGCATTGTGATGTATCTGGGCGTTTTCCGGGCGCGGGTGGTGGTGTATCTCTCCATTCTCGTCTTTCTGATGGCGCTCGTGATTGGCGTGTTTATCAACTTGAACGTGGTTTGGTAAAAAGGCGCCAGCCCTTGAAAAGAAAATGAACAACCGCACCGAAACCCTCCTCAAAGCCGCCCTTTTGATTGGGCTGGGGTTGATGCTCTACGAAAAAATAACCTCTGGCACGCTGGGGTTTTACATCAACGCGCGGTTTGCGTGGCTCACCTATGTTGGCGCCATGCTGTTCATTGCGCTGGGGCTGGGGCTGGTGGGCCGGCTGATGAGCCAGCGAAGCGCCGCGCCAGAGCTTTCCCCAGCGGCAACGCGGCTAAGCTGGCCCGCCGTTGGACTGATGGCGCTGCCGCTGGCGCTGGGGCTGCTCATCCCGGCCCGGCCGCTGGGGGCGGGGGCCATCGCGGCAAAAGGCGTGGGGCTTACCGCGCCGGGCAGCGCGGGCGGGGCAACCTCGCTGCGGCGGGCGCAAACCGGGCCAAAAAATATTTTGGACTGGCTGCGCGAATTTTCATCCACCCCAGACCCATCCACCCTGACCGGCCAGCCGGTGGATGTGACCGGCTTTGTTTACCGCGACGCGCGAAACGCGCCAAACCAAATCTGGGTCTCGCGCTTCACCATCTCGTGCTGCGTGGCCGATGCCAGCGCCATTGGCCTGCTGGCGCAAGTGGATTCATCGTTTGACCAAAAGAGCGACCAGTGGGTGCGCGTGACCGGCAAGCTGGGGGTGACCACTTTTGCCGGAGAAAAAGTCCCGGTGATCCTGCCGGACAAAATCGAGCCAATCCCCCCGCCCGACCAGCCGTATCTTTATCCATAAGCGGTTTAACCTGGGGGGGCCTGCAAAGCCTCACCTTTCCAGAATCTCATGGGCCAACCCGCGAAGCTAAGAGAGTGTTTTTCAATTACACAAAGTCGCGTAGCATTTTAGGTAAATTGCTCTGAGTAGCCGCCCGCGGGTTAGCTTAGGTTTTGTAACCCGTGCCAGCGGGTTTCCCAATACTTAGGCGGCGGATTTTATCCGCTGCCTGCCGTTGAGCGCCGAAGCCTGAACACCACGCACAAAGTAATTCGGCCGAAAATCAGAGTCCGGTTTGATTTGAAAAACACGCTCTAAACGATCCGTTACGTCTTTACCGCAAGATGCTTCTCACGCCTGCCGCAACCGTCTCTGGCGCAACGCCATACGGAAAGACCATCCGCCATTTGCCATCCGCATCCAGCAAATAGGTATACGCCGTGTGCGAGACGATATACGCCGCCTGCGTTCCGGGCGGCTTTTGTTTTTCAAATGCCGCGCCATATTCAAAGGCAATTGTTCGCACTTGTTCCGATGGCCCGGTTAGCCCGATGAAGGCGGGGTCAAACATTTTGAGGTATTGCTTGAGCAGGTCTGGCGTGTCGCGCTCGCCATCCACGCTGATATACACAAACGCAGTTTTATCTGCATCTTTGCCCAGCAGTTCTTTTGTTTTCTTCATCTCGGCCAGCGTAAGCGGGCACACATCCGGGCAATTCAAATAGCCATAAAACAAAATTACAGCTTTGCCGCGCAAGTCGCTCAGCTTCATCTGCTGGTTGTCTTGATTGGTAAGGGTGAAATCTGGCATTTGGCGCTGGCTGTTCACCAGCGTGCCACTTAGCCCATCGCCAGAGGGCTGCGGCGCGCCGGGCGGCGCAAACACAAACACAGCCATCAGCCCCAGCGCAAACGAGCCAATGGCCAGAAGGATGATAAAAACGATTCGCTCTTTTTTAGATTTAGGCATGTCAGGTCAACGCGTTAATTTTCTGTCATTCTATTCCAGCCCGTATTTCTTGAGCAAAACCTCATCGCTCAAAATTTCGCTGGTCTGCCCATCGGCCACGATGCGCCCGCTGTCCATCACCACCGTGCGTTTGAACAACTCGCGGGCCATGGGCAGGTCGTGCGTGGAAACCAACATGGTTTGGGGCAGTTTGTTTAGCAGATGGATGAGGCCGCGCCGCGAGCGCGGATCCAGCCCGGCGGTGGGTTCATCCAGCACAAGAATTTCTGGCTGCATCACCAGCACGGTGGCAATGGCGACCCGTTTTTTCTGCCCAATGCTCAGGTGATGGGACACGCGCGGGCCAAAGCCCTCCATGCCCACATCGGCCAGCGCCTGCGCCACGCGCTCGCGCACCTCCGCCTCTGGCAAACCCTGATAAATTGGCCCAAAGGCCACATCATCAAAAACGGTGGGCGAGAAAAGCTGGTCATCGGGGGTTTGAAACACCAGCCCAACCGCCGCGCGAACGCGCCCCAAATTTTTCTCGGTCACATCCAAACCCGCCACGCGCACGCCGCCGCTTTTGGGCCGCAAAATGCCGTTGAGGTGCAAAATAAGCGTGGATTTGCCCGCGCCGTTTTGTCCAACCAGCGCCACCTTCTCGCCGCCCTCAATATGCAGCGAGACTCCAGCCAGCGCAGCGTGGCCGTCTGGATAGGAAAAGACGATATTGTCTAGTTCAATTCTGTGATGCAAGATAAGTCAAGATAAGTTCAACGGGGGTCTGAATGGTCAGACCCCAGACAATAAAAGCGCCACAAGCAAAAGTAAAACGAGCGCCACAAGCCCCATCCCAAAAACAAGCCACTGGTCTGGGGGAATGCGCGGGAGCGGGAAGGCGCGAATCTCGCCATCATACCCGCGCGAGGCCATCGCCAGATAAATCCGGTCGCCCCGCTCGATGGCGCGAAGAAACAGGCTGCCCGCCATGCCGCCAGTCACCCTGGCCCGCCACGCCAGGCTGCCGCCATAAGATGACCTCGCAGGCCCTGACCGCTCCAACTCGCCGCTTCGCGCGGCGCGGGCGCGCATCATGCGCAGGGCTTCATCGGCCAGCACAAACAAGTAGCGCCACATGAGACCAAAGATGCTGACAAAAATACGCGGAAAGTGCAGCCCGCGCATGGCGAGGAGCAAATCTGGGAAAGACGTGGACGAGGCCAGCACAATTGCCATCTGCAAAGACACCCACGATTTGACCGCGATGCTGACAAACCGCGCCACGCCGCTGGCGCTGATGGCAACACCGCCAATGGTCGCCAGCGCAGGGCCGCCCGCGGTGAAGATGAGCGGGAGCGCGGCCAGCACAAACGGCAACGCCAGCGCCGATTTTTTTAACACGGCTATGACGCCGAGGTCTGAGAACAAGATGACCGCCAGCATCAGCGCAAACGCCAGCGCATACGCCATCCACGCGCCAGATGGCATGAGCGCCACGCACAAAATAAATCCAATCGCCAGCATCAGTTTGATGCGTGGATCCAGCGCGTGAATGGCGCTGTCTCGCGGCAGATATGGGTCTAGAAAGTGAAAGTGCATCTTCTCAAAAATTACGAATTACGCGTAGTTGCTTCTTTATCCGTGATTCGTAGTTCGTAATTTGTAATTTTGCGCCGGCGGGAGTAGGCAATTGCCATGACCAAAAACAGCACAACCAGCACGCCAACAATCCCCGCCAGAATGGTGCTCACTTCAACGTTGCCAACGCCGGGGAAATTGTAGCCAGAGATGACCTGAAAAGGCGCTGGCTGGGCTTTGTCCAGAAAACCCTGTTGCTCTGCCACCCACTCCAGCCCATCTGGGTTGGCCGAGGCCAGCGGAGAAGCCACCGCCAGCGCGAGCGCCATCAGCAGGCCGCCCACCAGCACGGTGCGGCTGCTGGTGGTGGACGACGACTCGCCGGGCGCAAGCAGGTCGCGCCGCGCGGCGTAAATCACGCTGAGCGCGCCAACCGTAATCAGCGCCTCGCCAATGCCGATGAGCGCGTGTACCGCGCCCATCGCCGGGACGCCAACGTTGGCCGGCGAAGTGCCGCTGGCCGCAAGCTCAATCGCCGCGGCCAGCGCGGTGAGGAAAATGGACAGCCACGCCGCCGCCGCGCCGCCCGCAAACACACCCCACTTTTTTCCGCCCGCCATTTTGTTGATGAGGCTGTACGTGGCATAGGCGACAAAAGTGCCCACAATTGCCATATTAAAAATATTGCCGCCCAGCGCCAGCAGCCCGCCATCTTGAAACAAAAGAGCCTGAACGCCCACCACGCAGGTCATCACAAGAATGGAAGCCCACGGGCCAAGCAAAATCACAGCCAGCGCCGCGCCCAGCAAATGCCCGGATGTGCCGCCCGCCACCGCAAAATTAAGCATTTGCCCGGCAAAGATGCACGCCGCCAGCACACCCATCAGCGGCACCTGGCGCTCGCCCAGAGTCTGGTTCACCCGGCGCAGGGCGATGGCAATAAAGATGATTGAAACAACCCACAAAAAGATGGCAACCGGGACAGACAAAAATCCATCCGGGATGTGCATGGCAACTGGTTTTAATAACATGAATAAACCTCTTAGAGAAATGTAGATTATTCCCCAGATGTTCTTTCTGCAAACTTTATACAAGAAAAGTCTCATCAAAAAGTAAGGCAAGCAAGACTTTTCAACCGCGCAAGGCGATAAACTCGCTTTGCTTTTAAAGCCAAGCGGGCGCAGTTGCGAGCAAGGGCAAATCAACGGGGTGTTTTTGCAATGGACAAAATGATTTCCGCCCAGAAAAGCGAGACAATAGGGCCAATGACGCTGAAATTGCTTTTGGTGGATGACCATGAGGTTGTGCGGGTGGGGTTGCGCACAGTTCTTTCTCGCCAGGAGGATATGCAAGTGGCCGATGAGGCCGCCACCGGGCAAGAGGCCGTGCGCAAGGCGTTGCAAATTCAGCCAGATATTGTTTTGATGGATGTGCGCATGATTGGCATGTCTGGCATTGAGGCCTGCCGCGAAATTACCCGCGCCGCGCCCTCCGTCAAAGTCATCATGCTCACCTCCTACGCCGATGACGAGACCGTGTTTGAGTCCATTTCTGCCGGGGCCAGCGGCTACGTGCTCAAGCAAATTGGCAGCGATGACCTGATCAAAGCCATCCGCACGGTGGGCGCGGGATACAGCACGCTGGACCCATCCGCCACCTCGCGCGTGTTTTCGCGGATGCGCCAGCAAGCCCGCAAACGTGAAAACGGCCCATTTGCCGCGCTCACCGACCAGGAATTGCGCGCCTTGTCGCTGCTGGCAGAAGGGCGCACCAACCGCGAGATCGCGCAAATGCTGGGGCTGGGCGAAGGAACTGTGCGCAATTACGTAAGCGGCATGTTCGCCAAGCTGGATGTGACCAACCGCGCCGAGGCCGCCGCCTATGCCACCACGCACAACATCAGAGATTATTTGTGAATGCAGAATGCAGAATTAACAAATAATCGCGATTGAATAAAAATGCTCATCAAGGAATTACAAAAAATTGTTGGCGAGCGCGGCGTGGTGAGCGACCCGGCCGCGCTCAAAACCTACGAGTCGGATGGGCTTGTGGCGCACCCCCACGCCCCGGATGTGGTGGTGTTGCCATCCACAACCCAGCAGGTGGTGGATATTGTGAAGCTGGCCGCGCGAGAACACGTCTCTGTGATTGCGCGCGGCAACGGCACCGGCCTAAGCGGCGGCTCAACGCCCTCGCGCGGGGGGATCGTCATCAGCACAGCCCGCCTGGACCGCGTGCTGGAAATTGACCCGCGCAACAACCGCGCCCGCGTCCAGCCCGGCGTGATCAATTACGAGGTTTCGCTGGCGCTCAAACCGTTTGGCTATCATTTCGCCGCAGACCCATCCTCGCAAAAGGTCAGCACCATTGGCGGGAACATCGCGCATAACAGCGGCGGGCCGCATTGCGTGAAATATGGCGTCACGGGCAGCCATGTTTTGGGTGTGCAGGTTGTGCTGGCAGATGGCAGCGTGTTTTGGTCGGGCGATGGCGCCCCGGACAGCGCGGGCTATGACTTGACGGGCGTGATCACCGGCAGCGAAGGCACCTTCTGCATGGTGACAGAAGCATGGGTGAAGATGACCCGCCTGCCAGAGGCTTTGCGCGTGGCGCTGGCGTTCTTCCCCGCCATGACCGATGTGGCCCAGACGGTCAGCCAGCTCATCGCGGGCGGGTTTTTGCCCGCCGCGCTAGAGGCCATGGACGCCAACACGCTTCACGCGGTGGATGCGGCGTATCACATTGGGTTGCCCATCGGCACACAAGGCGCATTGCTGGTAGAGGTGGATGGGGTGAGCGACGGCCTTGACGCCATGTTGGATGAAATTGTGAGCGTGTGCAAAGCCAACCACGCTTTTGAAGTTCGCCCCGCCGTGACGGCCGACGAACAGGCCAAACTTTGGGCCGCCCGCAAAAACGCGCTTGGCGCAATGGGGCGCATCGCCAGAAATTATTATTTGGTGGATACGGTTGTGCCGCGCACGCGCCTGCCTTACATGATGACCGAGGTCGAGCGCGTCTCGCGCGAGGTGAATTTGCCCATCGCCAACGTCTTTCACGCGGGGGATGGCAACCTGCACCCCAACATTTTGTTTGACCGCACAAAACCCGGCGAGTATGAGCGCGCCCACGCCGCCGCCGCCGAGATCATGCGCATTTCAATCGCGCAGGGCGGGACCATTAGCGGCGAGCACGGCATTGGGATTGAGAAACAGGAATTCATGCCGCTGCTCTTCAACCGCGATGATCTCTCGGCGATGGCGGTGGTGCACCATTGCTTTGACCCGGATGATGTGTTCAACCCCGGCAAGGTTTTTCCGCTGGATCACGAGGTGAACGAGTTGGCCGAGACGCGGCTTAGTGGACTGAGTGGTCTCAGTGGTCAGACCTCTTTGAGCGATCTGACCACTCATAGGCAAGCCGATATTTGGGTGTGAGATTTAAGTGCCCGGAGCGCTCCGGGCACTCACAATTTACTCATGGATTTACAAATTTTGCGCGAATACCTGGCCGAATTTTCGCCATCCGACTGGCCGGGGATGGACAACGCGCTGGCCGTGACCCCAGCCAGCGCAGAGGAATGCGCGGGCGTGATGAAAATTGCGGGCGAGGCCAACGCGGCGGTTGTGCCGTTTGGCGGCGGCACAAAACAGGCGCATGGCAATCCCATCCGCACCGCTGGCCGCCCGCTGATGGCGCTGCGAACCACGCGCATGAACCGCGTGGTGGAGTATGAGCCAGACGACCTGACCATCACGGTGGAGGCGGGCATGACCATCGCCGACCTGAACGCCATCGCCAGGCCAAACAACCAAATGCTGCCGTTTGATGTGGCCTTGCCGGGCCGCAGCACGGTGGGCGGCATCATCGCCACAAACGCCGATGGCCCGCGCCGGCTGGGATATGGCACGGTCAAAGATTTGCTCATTGGCGCAAAAGTGGTGGAAGCCAGCGGCGCAATCAGCAAGGCGGGCGGGCGCACGGTGAAAAACGTGAGCGGGTACAACATGATGCGCCTTTGGACGGGCAGTTACGGCACGCTGGCCGTGATCGTCGCCGCCACGTTCAAGCTCATCCCAATCCCGCGCGAAACGCGCACGCTGGTGTGCCCGTTTGCCGACCTGCCCGGCGCATTTGCGTTTTTGGACAAACTGCACGAAACCTTTCTAAACCCATCCGCCGCCGAGCTGGTGATGGACGACGCGGGCGTTCGCGCGTTCATCCGCGCGGAAGGCACGCCAGAGCAGGTGGAGCGCCATGTGCGCGAGGTGAGCGAAATAGCCAAAGCGCTCGCGTCCAACCCCGCCCGCTGGGAGGGAGACTGGCAGGCCATCAACGACATGCCCCAAACCGCCGAGGTGGCCGAGGACGAGGTGGCGCTGAAGCTGGCGATGCTGCCCTCGCATTTGCGCGATGCGCTGGCGCGGGCGCAAACGCTGGCGAGCCAAAACGCCATCCACCTGAGCGGGAGCGCCCGCGCCCTGAGCGGCGTGGCGTATTTGCGGGCGCGGGGCGGCGGCGCGGTTCATTTTGTGGATGGGTTGCGCGAGAGCGCGAATGTGATTGCGCTGGCGTGTGGCGCGCAGGCGCACATCCAAAATCGCTGGGGCCGCGAGCCAGAAGGCATTGAGGTGATGCGGCGCATCAAGCGCGAGTTTGACCCGCAAGACCGGCTGAACCCGGGCAGGTTCATCGTTTCCTGAACGCGCGTTTCTAAAATCCCAAATTCTGGTTAAAAAGCAACTCTTGGCCCTGCGCAAACACGCTATACTCCCCGCGATGTTCAAGCGAATGGCAGGCGCGCTGGCGTTGGCGCTGGCGCTGCCGATGTTTGGCGCGGCTTGCGGGGCAAAAGCGCCACTCTCAGAAGTAAAACTCTCGCCGGGTTCCATCAGCCCAAATGCCGATGGCGTGGATGATGTGGCGCGGTTTAGCTACCGCGTGAGTCAGCCGGTCAACATTTCTATTTATCTCACCGATGCGGCGGGCAAACGCTATGATTTGCGCGCAAACGAGGCGCGCACGCCCTCGCCGCAGCCGTATGAATTTTTGTTCAGCGGGGTGAGCGGCGGCAAGTTGCTGCCAGATGGCGATTACATCTGGCACGTGCAGGCCAACACCGCCGAGACCGCCTCTGGCAAGCTGCAAATCAAAGACGGCCAAAAAACCTTCCCCAAGATTCAGGATTTTACGACCGACACGACCGTGATCACCCCCAACCGCGATGGCATCAATGACCGCATGGCGATCAACGTGTATCTCACCCAAAAGGCGCGGCTGGATGTGTATGTGATGGGCGCTAACGGCTTCCGCTACGATGTGCCGCGCAAAGAGGGTGACTTGCTCATTCAGCCCACGGGTGATGAGTTGGCCGCCGGGCGATACAACTACGATTATGACGGCGGGATTGATCTGGGCGCGGATCCGCCGCCGGACGGCGCGTATACGCTGGTGGCCGAGGCGCAGGATCGCATTGGTCAGCGCGACCTGCTCACAAAATCCATCACCATAAAAGAGGGCGGGCGGCCCGCCGCCGAGATTGTGATTCAGCCCAATGGCAGCGGCGTGGAGTGGAGCGGGATCAAGTTTCAGCCGTTCCAAACCTTGCCGCTGGGCGGGGCGGTGTATTTCACCATGACCGTGCGCAACTCTGGGCTGGTGCCCATCCGCACAGCCGGGCCGTTTATGGACACGCCGCAGGGCAACGAGTGTTACACGATGGATCAAAACCGCTACACCAAGGGCTTTATTGAAGAGCCGGGCGTGTGGCGCGTGGGCGTGGATTGGGAGACCAACACCGGCACGGATCATCCGTGGCGCTGGGGGCTGGGGTCACTGGCAGATTTGGATCAAGTGAAATCGCCCAACGGCGACACGTTGTATTACCTCGCGCCGGGCAAACAGGTTTTGGTGCGCGGGTGCGTGATTTTGAACAAGATGCAGCCGCGCAACCCATTCACCGTGTGGGCTTCGCTCATTCAAGAGCAGGTGGAGATCGCGGCCATCAACAACCGCGTCACGCCCTTCTCTGCGCAGTTGATAAAGCCGTGATTCTTTAACATGGATGAACGGGATGAACGGGATTTTTGATTTTTATCCTGCTTATCCCGTTCATCCATGTTAATTTCAAAAAATGAACATCGCCATCATCATCGTCTCGTGGAATGTGCGTGAGGTGTTGCGCGGGTGTTTGCAGTCTTTGCGGGCTGATGGCGTTTTGACAAACGGCGCTCTGCCCGGCAACCGCGTCATCGTGGTAGATAGCGCCTCATCCGATGGCACGCCCGCCATGCTCCGCGCAGACTTCCCCGATGTTGAACTGATCGCATGCGAGACCAATGTTGGGTTTGTGAAGGGGAATAATTTGGCGCTCAGGCGAATTTTGGGGGACGGGGGACGGGAGACGGGAGACGGTCATTCATCCGTCCTCGGTCTTCCGTCTTCCGTCTCAACGCCCTACATCTGGTTTCTCAACCCCGACACGCTGGTGCATCCCGGCGCAACGCAAACGCTGACTGCGTTCATGGAGGCGCACCCCAAATGCGGGCTGTGCGGGCCAAAGCTGGAAAATGCAGATGGCAGCCTTCAGCACGGATGTTTTGACTTTCCGGGTCTCATCCAACTGGCGATTGACACCCAACCGCGTTTGCAGGCGCGGTTTAGAGACACGCGCTTGGATGGCCGCTATGCGCCCTCGCAGTATTTTGGCGCAACGCCGTTCCGCGTGGGCTTTCCGTTGGGCGCGGCCATGTTCGCCCGCGCAGAGGCCATCCGCCAAATTGGGTTGCTGGATGAAGGCTACGAAATGTATAGCGAGGAAGTGGATTTTGCCATGCGCATGGCCCGCGCCAGATGGGAGCGCTGGTGCGTCCCCGGCGCGGTGGTGACGCATTTTGGCGGGGCCAGCAGCTCGCAGGCCAGCGCCCGCGCCGAAAAACTAAAATGGCAAAGCCGCCGTCGGTATTACGCCAAGTTTTACCCTTCGTGGAAGCGCTGGCTGGCCGAAAGAATGGCGAGACGCGAAGGGTGAAGAAAATTGGCGCGGAGCCGCGCGTCCGCGCAGGCGGACGCTCAGCCGAAGGCTCGCAAGGCGCGATTTCAATCGCCATGCTGTTTGGCGTGGAGCTTCGCTCCCGCCTGATAGGGAACGCCCCTTTGGGGCTTTTTCTTCGTGCGTCCGCGCAGGCGGACGCTCAGCCAAAGGCTCGCAAGGTGCGATTTTAATCGCCATGCTGGTTTGGCGCGTGCGCCCGCAACTTCCCGCGCCCGGCCAGCGTCTGTATACTTACGGAACATGCGGGGATTAACACTTGGGCGGGCGATTTTGCTCGCCATTGGCGTATTGATTGCGCTGGCGGCGCTGGCGCTGCTGGTGAGCGCGTTTGCGCCGCGTGACCCCCGCCGCGAGATTTTTCCGCTGGGCGCAAGCCAGATCACACCGGGACACACATGGGCACACGGCACTCTTTCCGTTGGTTGATGGCATCTGCGAGCGCAGGCATCGTTGTGAGCGCGCTCATTCTCGCCGCGTGTGGCGCGGCTGCCACACCCACTGGGGCGCCCGCTGCCCCGTCCTCAGCCGCAGAAAAAACATCTGCCACGGCCACCGCCGCCCCTGCGGCCACCAGCGTTCCTGCGTCTGCGATTGGCGCGCCGCCCACCGCCGCGCCCAAACCCACCGATGCGCCAAAGCCCGCCGCGTCACCCATCAGCCCGCCCACGTTGCCCACGGCCCCGCCGCAAACTGAGCCGCGCATGGTGGAGCTGGAATGGACGCCGCTCATGCGCATGGGCAACTCAGACAGCGTGCGGCTCTCGCTCATGCCGGGGCCAGATGGCTACGTGGCAAAAGCCGAGACCCAGGATGGCAAGCTGGTCACGCAGGTGGTGGCCTTGCAGCGGCCGGATGGCATGAGCATCTCCGGCGTGGCCTCGCTCACCGGCATCAATTTTGATATTTCGCCAGATGGGGCGCAAGCGCGGGATTTGCCCGCGGGCCAGCCGGTGGTGTGGCGCTGGAGCATCGCCCCGCATGGCGCGGGCCAGCACAAACTGGTGCTCACGCTCAACATCCGCCAAACGCCAACCCGGCCCAGCGCGGGCGCGGCCAAAGAATTCACCGCGTTCTCGCGCAGCCTGGATGTGCGCGTGGAGGACGTGCTGGGCATGTCTGCCCCGGTCGCGGGGCTGGTTGGGGTGATGGGGCTGCTGGCCGGCGGCGGCCTGAGCGCGTTCGCCCTGTTCAAACGAGCGCCGCGTACGCCATCTGCCAGCAAAGCCGCACCCGCCAGTGTGGAAGCCCGCCCAAACATGAGCCTGCAACTGGACAGGCCGCCCGCGCTGGCCTTGGCCGCCAAAGACGAGATTCTTTTGCGGGCGGTCTTTCGCAATTACAGCCGCGCCATGTTAGAGAGCGAGTTCCGCTCCGGCTACTCCGGGGCGCGCACCTTCCTGGCGTTGCCCATCCGCGCAGATGGCCGCGCAGATGCCTACGCCATCGCCAAAATTGGCCCGCGCAAGGCGATTGAGCGCGAATATGCCAACTACGAGGAGTTTGTTAAAAACACCTTGCCGCCGGTGACCGCCCGCATTCAAGATACGCCCGTGACCGCGCGAGAAAACCCGCGCGATGCGGCCCTGCGCTATTCGTTTGTGGGCATGCCCGACGCGCAACCCATCAGCCTGCGCCGGGCTTTGCTGGATACGGGCGACCCCGCGTATGTGCACAAGTTGTTCAACACGTTTGGGCCAAACTGGTGGATGCAGCGCAAGCCGTGGGCTTTTCGTTTGGCGCAGGAATACGACCGCATGTTGCCCGCGCACCTGGTGGTTCAGTCGATGGGGCAAAGCGCGGGCGAGACGCACCGCTTTAACGGCAAAACGCCGCCGCAGGAGTGCGCTGCCTACATTGGCGATCTGGTGACGCTGGGCGAGTTTGCGCAAACCGAGGAGCGACCAGATGGCCGCAGCCTCTCGCTGACCGGCTCGTCATCGGATGGGCAACCCGCCTTGCGCGTGCGCTGGCTGAGCGAAGTGTTTAGGCCGGGCATGATTGGCCGCGTGGTCGCCACGCGAGAGACTTTGTTGCGCGAGGCGGTGAAAGGTTTGGAGTTGTTTGGGCTGCCAGATCCGCTGCTGGTTTTGCCGCGTTTGCTGGATGAGACCGTGCGCGGCACGGAGTCCACCATTCACGGCGATTTGAATTTGGAGAACGCGCTGGTGGGGCCGGGCGGGCTGGTGTGGCTGATTGATTTTGCCAACACGCGGCTGGGCCATCCACTGGCCGATTTTGCGCACATGCAAGCCGACATTCTTGCCCACATTGTTGCGCCGCAAAACACCAGCGCCCAGGCCGTGTTTGGCCTGCTGCGCAATGGCAGCGCCAACCCGCTGCTGGCCGCGGTGGATGAGATTGCCGCGCGGTGTTTGTTTAACCCATCCGACGCCCGCGAATACCGCCTGGCGCAGATCATGGCCTATGTTGGCGCGCTGAAATATGAAAACATGAACGCGCACCAGCGGCATGTGCTGTATCTCATGGCGGCGCGGGTTGTTAAAGAATTGGATGGGTGAAGTAGCCGTTCTATTTCACGCGGGTTGCTTTGCGCAAACGCACAAAAACAAATTTCCAAGAGGAAAAATGAAAACAAAAGAAGAAATTGTAAAAAACTGGCTGCCGCGCTACACCGGGCGGGCGCTGGATGAGTTTGGCGAATATCTGCTGCTCACCAACTTTCAAAATTACGTGGACAAATTTGCAGAGTGGCACGACGTGCCGGTGCTGGGCCGCGACCGCAGCATGAGCAGCGCCACGGCCGAGGGCATCACCATCATCAACTTTGGCATGGGCAGCCCAAACGCGGCCACCATCATGGATTTGCTGAGCGCGATTGCGCCAAAGGCCGCGCTATTCCTTGGCAAGTGCGGCAGCCTTAAGCACGTGGCCGAGCTGGGTGATTTTATTTTGCCCATCGCGGCCATCCGCGGCGAGGGCACGAGCAACGATTATTTCCCGCCCGAAGTGCCCTCGCTGCCGGCCTTCGCGCTCCAGAAAGCCATCAGCACCACCATACGAGATTACGCGCAGGATTACTGGACGGGCACGGTGTATACCACCAACCGCCGCGTGTGGGAATGGGACGAGGAGTTCAAGGATTATCTGCGCCAAATCCGCGCGATGGCGGTGGATATGGAGACCGCCACCATTTTTATTTGCGGTTTTGCCAACGAGATTCCCACCGGCGCGCTGCTGCTTGTATCTGACCAGCCCATGACCCCCGACGGCGTAAAGACCGAGAAGAGCGACACCGGCATCACCAAAAATTACGTTGACCTGCACATCAAAATTGGGATTGACTCGCTCAAACAGTTGATCAACAACGGGCTGACGGTGAAGCACCTGCGGTTTTAAGACGCAAAGGCAAGCTTAGCGCACGGGGCGTTGCGGGCGCTTTGCGCGCTGGCAGGCAAGGCGTCAGCATTTACAATCTCTGGCGTGCAGTTACGCAAGTTTGGGGTGATGGCGCTCGCGGTGGCGATGACCGCCTGCGGGTCGCAAAGCCCCGCGCCAGCGGCCATGCCGGTTGTCACCATTTTTCCAACGCAGGTGATGGCGACCGCCGCGCCGCAAGCTGCGCCATTGCCCGCGCTTGCGCCTGCCACGCCCACCCCCGCGCCGCA
>Ga0073900_10000388_pt1 | contig 30920 bp, 28 predicted proteins | sample KloWWTmetKNB5Kit_FD_66666 | JGI IMG/M metagenome (GOLD analysis project Ga0073900, IMG submission 66666) | Active sludge microbial communities from Klosterneuburg, Austria, studying microevolution and ecology of nitrifiers - Klosterneuburg... | ecosystem: Engineered > WWTP > Aerobic digester >...
TTTGAATTGCACAGGTAGCACAGAACATCTGATCATCCTCAGTTATAGATTTGCCACAAGACAGGCAAGTCGAGGGAAAAAATATCTGTAATATAGAGCGGAACATAGGGCTATTCAGGTTTTGTTAATTCAAAAATAAACTGATAGGTTACAAAGTTTCTGAACCAAGGTATATACTTAAATATCCGCATGAAGGTTTTATCCCAATTCCCCTGCTTTTGATCAAATATCCTAAAGTTTCTGTCCAAAAGACTAAATTTTAAATCATATACCGCAAGCTCAGGTAGATTATGCAATAAATAAAATTGAAGATGGGTCTTATCATAAATTCCTCTATTTCTCCTTGGATATTTATTGATTAATAAATGAAAAAATATACTCCAGTGATTCATATTAGGAAGTGATATAATAATCCTGCCCTCAGTATTTAAATGCTTATAGAGCTCCCGAATTAAACCTAAAGGATCCACCAAATGTTCTAGTACATCAGCACAGATGATACAATCAAACTTCTGATCATTTAGAATTTCTTCCACTTTGGTAGAATTATTGAGATCAATTGTAATTGCTTTATCCAGTAATAATTTTGCTTTTTCAATTGATTCAGAATTATAGTCCAATCCCATCACATACATAGCTCTTCCTTGTCCTTTCAAAGCAGCTCCCATAGACCCTTGATTGCATCCTACGTCAAGGATAGAGTTGCATTTGGGGACTTGCCTGATAATCTCTGGACGGTCACCTTGATATGAAAGGGGGTTATTTATATTTTGACTCATTGGTTGGATTTAAGAAACTTGAATTATCTCTTTTGCAGATATTTCTATTATCAATAATTATTTTACTCATCCTGAGGGATCTAAAATAGCTATTTATCTCAGTTTTAATTTTATTATAATTTCCGCTAAATAGATTAATTAATATCCTTTTAAAAACTTTTAGAGGTAGAACAAATGAAAGTATAAAAAACGACGAATTAATATTCTTTAAGAAAGCAATATTTAGAGAGTAGGTTTTGTTGGCAAATGATAAAGGTGAAATTTGAGTATTAGAATTTGATGGATTTGTCGCTCTTATATGGTAAATTTTTGCAGCAGGCATTAATAGAAATTTTAATCCGTGGAATATTCTTCTGTTGTTCAGATCATCATCTTCACCATATAAAAAAAAGAGTGGATCAAATCCTCCAACTATTGTGAGGAATTTTCGAGGTATAAACCAGGCAGCAGCATTAGTGAATTTTATTTCAAAACTGGTCTGCTCTTTCATTTTCATTAGAAGTTCAGGAGTATAATCTACCCCTGACAGTTTAAAAATATGATAACCGTGATTTGGATCCAGACTTTTGGCATCAGGTGTCAGATGAAGTGGTGAGATGATACCTGCCTCCGGATTCTTTTCTGCGCATTTCACCAAAAGATCTAGACAGTCTGGTCTAATCCAGGCATCCTGATTTAGTAAAAACACGCAGTCATATCCTTCTGCCAGAGCATATGAAAGGCCGATGTTGTTTGCTCTGCCGAAACCAATGTTGGTAGATAACTTTCTGATTATGACTCGTTCACTGATGGATTGGATCATTTCAATTGTCTGATCAGTTGAATTATTGTCAATCACAAGTATGTCACTTGGATACTGGCTGGCTGAGATGGATTCAATACAGTCCTTGATGAGTGCTCTACCATTATAGGTTACTATTATACTCAGTATTTTCATTTTAAGCCATTCACGGTCAAATATATCATTATAAAGCTTAGTATTTTGTGGTAATTTCGTATATTTAATTGAGCTTTGAATACCAATAGCAACTTGAGATGTTATTATATCATAGATGTTTAAATATAATGAAAACTTATATATATTTTATTTTCATATTAGTTTTATGCAATAACTTTAGTGTTATGGGCCAAACCCCTTGCAATGAAGACTATATTTCAGTACTAGGAGGCGATATTGGGGGATACAAGGGATTTTGCATGGCTCAATACAATGATACTACTATAGTCTTAGGTCTAACTACTGAAGATTCCGTTGTTTTTACGCTGATCAACTTAAAGGGAAGAGTCATTCAGAGTAGGAGTATTTCTACAGGAGAAACTGGAGATCTCTATTTAATTTCCATGTACTTGGATAGTGACAAGAATATAGTAGCTTCAGGTAAAGATGTTAATTGCTTTATCATGAAGTATGACATTAAAAACGATCAATTGCTCTGGTTTAAAAAGTTTGTTAATAGTGGCAATTACGATCCTCAGTTTATCAAGGAACAAAGCCCAGGAGGAGATTATATATTTTCACTTCGTACAATTATCCCTTATGACTTAGTATTGATGGATATTGTTAGATCGTCTGGTAAAAGGGGTTCCAACTATTCTAAGGTTTTTAACCTGGATGCTGCCGAATCAATGGTAAATATTTCTACTATAAATACTCGTACTTATGGAATAGGTAGATTTACTAATGGACCGGATTACTCTGATATGAGAGCGGCATTAGTGGAGTTAGATGTTAAAACAGGGATCTTACTAAAGAATAAGTTGTTTCACACAGGTAAAAATCAGACTTCCAGAATATACGGAGTAGATATTGTTAATGATGGACAGTATTTCTATTCACTAGGATTTGGCAATGAAGCCGGTACAGATTTGGATAATAACAAACTATTTTTATATAAGACCGATATTAATGGAAATCTAATTATTACTAAGCGTTATGATATTCAAGCTACAAGTAGTGAATGGGCCTCTGAAATCGTGAGAGCTAGTGATGGTCTAATAATCTTGAGTTTTAGTGCTTCCAATATTCATGATCTATTTGTAATTAAGGTAGATTTTGATGGGAATTTTATTTGGGGCAAGAAGGTGCCGAATAATCGACCAGACCGATCTGATGAATATTATTCATTTTTAGGCCAGTCTTTAGTTGCTGATGATAATTTTTATTTCATCAGCTACAATGCAATCAATGGAGTAAATAAGGTTGTAGTGGGTAAGATACCTGTGAATGGTACGACCTCCTGCGATCAAATTAAGGATTTAGAAGTGATAGTTTCTGATATTAAAAACCCGGCAGTTCAAACTCCAAAGCTTACAGAAAGTAAGATTTTTCCAAGTTTAATCGACGTGCCTAGAGATCTAATTAAAAATAAATTAATTAGAGTTTCGTTTTTATGCGCTCAATTCCCGGCAGATGGCTTTGAATTGGGACCTAATTTATTGTTGACTTGCTTAGATACAGCTTTTGTTGTTAAGGCTGATGCAGGATATAAAGATTATGAGTGGAGTAATGGCTCTAACAATGCAGAAATTCAGATCAGTCAGCCTGGAATTTATACTCTTGAGGCTACTGATTATTGTGGTAATATCTTCAAAGATACTCTCATAGTGGATCAAAACCCCAGTGATATTTCAATCCAATTGCATGATATTAAGATTGAATTTCCGGGAGATGTAGTCTTATCTCCATCTTTACAAGGATTAATAAAGAGTATAAACTGGTTTACCCGGCCTAATGTAAATTTTTCGACTCAGCTAAATCCTCTATTTTATGCAACAATGGATACTGTGATCTGGGCTGTTGTGGTAGATTCATTTGGGTGTGAGGCAGTGGATAGTATGCATATCATTGTCTGTAGAAGCACTGATCTAAATCTAGTCGATAACCTTGCTCTTACGTGTGTGGAGCAGTCATTTGAGATACAAGTCAGTAATGATTTAGTGAATATAATGTGGAGTAATGGGTCTACTGATCGGAATTTTGTCATAACAGCTCCAGGGACTTATATTTTGGTGGCTAAAGATAGATGTGATAAAGTCTTTACTGATACTATTAATGTATATCCTAATCCGGGAGGTATATCTATAAGTTTGAATGACACTCTTTTGGATAGTTATCAAAACATAATATTGAATCCCGATATAGACGGATCGTTGAAAGACATTATCTGGTATTCAGGAAGCGGTATAGAGTTCTCAACTGAGATTAATCCCTTATTCTATGCTGCAACGGATACTGTGATCTGGGCTGTTGTGGTGGATTCATTTGGGTGCGAGGCAGTAGATAGTATGCATATCATAGTCTGTAGGACCACTGATCTCAATTTAGTAGATAACCTTAATCTTACATGTGTGGACCAATCTTTTGAGATACATGTAAGTACTGATTTGATGAATATAATGTGGAGTAACGGATCAACTGATCCAGTTTTAGTCATTACAGCTCCAGGAACTTATATTTTGGTTGCCAGCGATAGATGTGATAAAGTTTTTACTGATACTATTAATGTATATCCTAATCCGGGAGGAATATCTATAATTTTGAGTGACACTCTTTTGGATAGTTATCAGAACATAATACTGAATCCCAATATAGAAGGGAATTTAAAAAATATAGTATGGTATTCTGGAAATGGAAATAAATTCTCATCTGAAATCAATCCAGTTTTTAATTTTGAAGAGAACACAAAAGTTTGGGCAGTAGTGACAGATTCTTTTGGTTGTATTTCTTCTGATACCATGGTTCTAAGATTGACTATTCGTAATTGCAGTAATAGCATCTTTATACCCAATGTATTTTCACCAAATAATGATGGTATCAATGATTGGTTTACAATTTATTCCGGTTCAAATTGTGTCACCAAAATTAAAAGGTTGCTTATATTCTCCAGATGGGGTGAAAATGTATTCGAAAGGTACGATTTCTTACCTGGCATTGATAACTTAGGTTGGGATGGAAGACTAAAGGGAAAATATTTCGATCCGGCTACTTTTGCATATTATGCAGAAATTGAAATGTATGATCGTTCTGTTATATTGAAAAAGGGCGATGTGACCATCATACGATAACATTATGCGTATCCTCTACATAACCCATTATAGTGCATACCTGGGGGCAAACCGCTCCTTGTTGACGCTGGTAGAAGGAGTTATGAATACGTCCGGTTATGAAGTAATGGTATTCTGCCCTGCAGAGGGGGAATTTACTTACGAGCTGGAGAAAAGAAGGATCCCATTTAGAATTCTTAAGTTTAAAAATTGGGGCTATTCAAACCGTTCTTTAAACTATTGGTTATTCCCGTTGATCTGGCGACGATTTATGAGCCAATTTTTTCCCGGCATTATCGAAGAGGCTCGTGCATTCTCACCGGATATCATCCATTCCAATAGCTCAGTGGTATCTCTCGGTTGGCAACTGGCAGAGGTGTTGAACGTGCGCCATATCTGGCACATCAGAGAATATGGCACAGCCCATTATGGCATTAAGTTTATGCGTGGAGAACAATTTTTCTATCAAAAATTACAGCAAGCAGATCAGCTCATATTTATTTCCGATGCGATTAAAGATTATTATCTAAAGCGAATGCCTGGTTACACACGGGCAATTAAAATTTACAACGGCGTTTTTAACGAAAAGGACATAATGCCTACTCAAATGGAAGCGCCAAAATATTTCCTGATGCTCGGTATGCTTCATCCCTCCAAGGGTCAGGAGATGGCTGTCAGGGCGATGGAGCTAGTAAGTGCAAAGCATCCGGAAATACAATTATTCCTAGCAGGAAAAGGTTGGAAGTCCTATGAACTGAAACTAAATAAATTGATTTCGCAACTGAAATTGTCAGCTCAGATTTATCTCAAAGGATACATTGCTAATCCTGCGCCACTTTACAGCGGTGCACTAGCTACCTTAGTATGTAGCAAGTTTGAAGGCATGGGCAGAGTTACTGCAGAATCAATGGCGTATGGCGTGCCAGTGATCGGCCTCAATGATGGAGCTACTACTGAAATTATTTCTGATAGTAAGGGTGGGCTGCTATTTGATAATTACCGAGAACTTGCTAATGAAATGATTAGATTGCTAGCGGATAATTCATTGCGGAATTCATTGGGTACAAAAGGGCGTGAATACGCTCTGGATAATTTTACAAATGATCAATACATCAGTCGCATCCTGGCTGTGTATAAAAGTATTTAAATTGAGTTATGCCCTATTTCAATTATAAAAGCAAGCAGATTTATTATTCCGATAGTAATGAAGGGATACCGATTTTATTTCTTCATGCTTTTGGCCTTGACAGCTCAGCCTACCATGATTTTTTTAATTCATTCGGTACCCGATACCGTTGGATCTTGCCTGACATACCCGGAATAGGACTTTCTGATGCGTTGGCTGATTATTCCATGGTGTCTCTGGCAAACTGTATGGATTCGCTCCGCACATCACTTGATATCGAGGTTTGGACCATAATTGGTCATAGTATAGGTGGCTATATCGCCATGGAACTATTGCATAGATATCCCGATACACTATCTGCAATGCTGTTGCTGCACAGCCATTGTTACGCAGATGCGCCGGACAAGAAAGAAGCAAGAAGTAAACAAATAGACTTCGTTCAGCGAAATGACCACTTCATTTTCATGAAAGAGTTACTTGGAAAATTATTTTCCTCCGAATACATATCGACGCATAGCGCTCATTTTGACCACTTGATTCAGCAAACAGTAGGTTTTTCTAAAGCCGGAATAATCGGTTGTCTGAAGGCGATGCGAGACCGATCTGATCTGAGTGATGTCCTGAGCAGAGCAATTATACCCGTTGGATTTATACTCAGTTTGGCGGATCAGGCGATTCCGGTAGAGGCGAGTCTCGCTCAGTTGACGCTCCCGACCCGCTCTGCAGTTTATTTTCCGGCCCATTCCACTCATATGAGTATGTTTGAAGCTCCGGTAGATTGCAGAAAAGCACTGTCCAATTTCTTAAACGTCAATAATCAGGTTTATCTTTGACCGACCGTATGGTTTAAGTAGTTCTATGCTCAAAAAACTTGATGTCTTTATTATTAAAAAGTATTTGACTACTTTTTTCTTCACTGCTTTTATCTTTACTATGATCGCAGTAGTGATCGATATTAGTGAGAAGCTGGAGAAGTTTATAGACGAACCCACCACAGTGGGAGAGATCATCTGGAAGTACTACGCTGCTTTTATACCGCACATCAATTGGTTGCTATGGCCTCTATTTGCGCTCATTAGTGTGGTTTTTTTTACCAGCCGTATGGCAGCGAATTCTGAAGTTATATCCATCCTGAATGCAGGTGTTAATTACCGCCGGTTCCTCCGGCCTTTTCTTCTGGCAGCGGGCCTCATCTCTCTTATTCACGCTATTGGTAACCACTATTTCATACCGCTGCTCAATAAAAATCGCATTGAGTTCGAAGCAAAATACATAACAAAGGATGACAACAGCAGTCAGAATAATGACGTACACATCATGCTCCACCCCGATGAGAAGGCCTTTATTCGCTATTTTTCACGTACCGATAGCACTGCTAAAGATATGCGTTTGGAGTTTTATAAAGATGGAGAGCTTACCGAAATATTATTAGCCAGGGATGCAAAATATATCGATTCGACCCGTGAATGGGAACTGCGTAATATTACCGAGCATTCCTTCAATGGAATGAAAGAGACCCTTCGGATAGAACCAGCTCTTGTCCTCCGAAGAAAACTAAACCTATCACCGGAAGATTTTTATACTATTCGCAACTACAAGCAGACACTGACCACACCGCAGCTTATCAGCTTTATAAAGAAAGAAGAAAGTCGTGGGACCGGCTCGATCGGCGAATACATTATTGAGCTGCATCGCCGTAGCGCAGATAGTGCGACCATATTGATACTGACACTCATCGGTGTAGCAGTCTCCTCTCGCAAGGTTCGTGGGGGTATAGGCCTTCACCTGGCACTGGGCATTGCACTAGGTTCTGTATTCATGGTCTTGTCACGGTTTTCTGTGACATTTGCCTCGAGCAATATCATTCCACCGATTCTAGGCGTGTGGATTCCAAACCTTATTTTTCTGGGTATCGGTATTATCTTAGTCCGTTTTGCACAAAAATAAAAGCTACATCGGTACCTTATTTTACGCTATTGGTCTTTGATTTGAATGTATTCGGCAAAAGTATTTTATGACATGAAGCATTGGTATTACCTTTAGTGATCTAATCTACAAGTGTGAATCTATTAGAAAATATACGGCAATCGCTGCGCAATGTAAAGGATAATCTGCTGCGCTCTATTCTCACTATGATGATAATTGCTTTTGGGATAATGGCCTTAGTAGGCATACTGACAGCGATTGATTCTATCTTGATCTCGATGAGTTCTAATTTCAGCGGGTTAGGTGCCAATTCATTTGCGATTACACCTTTAGATTCTGATTTTGGTCCCAGACATAGAGGTATGCGCAAGCCTCCCTCCAAGCCCATCACCTATGACAATGCAATTGATTTCGCCGCAGCTTTTGGCTCTAAAGCAATGGTTTCCATCTCAGGCTCAGCAATGAGTAATTCTACTGTAGCATTTGAATCTACCAAAACGAATCCCAACATCAATGTAGTCGGTGTCAACGCAGATTACCTGACGAGCTCTGGGTACACGATTGAAGTAGGTCGTAGTTTTTCAAATTCTGAGTTATTATATGGATCCAATGTTTGTCTGCTGGGTAGTCAGCTCGTTACTTTACTCTTTAGAGGTAATTCCAGCTATGCAGTGGATAAGATCGTCAGTATCGATGGAAATAAATTTAAAGTAGTGGGTGTGCTCGATTCCAAGGGTTCAAGTATGACCTCTTCCGGCGACAAGATGGTTTTTATTCCCTTATTGACTCAACGCAAATATTTTGCTTACCATGACCAGGGATATGATCTCAATGTATCAGTAGGACCTCAGGCAGAGGTTGAAGAAGTAGTTTCTCAGGCGACCGGAATCATGCGCAATGTGCGCAAACTTCGAGTGGTGGATAAGAATGATTTTTCTATTCAGAAGTCAGATGCCATCATGAATGTACTGAAGGATAATACCACAATGATCAGGCTGGCAACTATTGCCATAGGGTTTATCACACTGATCGGTGCAGCAATAGGGCTGATGAATATCATGTTGGTCTCAGTGACTGACAGGACTCGTGAGATAGGAATAAGAAAAGCACTGGGTGCTACCAAATCAAATATATTAATTCAGTTTTTGATTGAGGCAATGGTAATCTGTCAGTTGGGTGGCCTTATAGGTATTGTACTGGGCATTTTAGCAGGCAATTTTATAACGCTGTTCACCAAGAGTACTTTCCTGATTCCCTGGGGGTGGATCAGTCTGGGCGTCATCACATGTATAGTGGTCGGACTTATCGCAGGTATCTATCCTGCTATGAAAGCAGCAAGATTAGATCCTGTTGATTCTCTTCGCTATGAGTAATCTCTTCTTGGAGTGTCTCAGGCTATAACAACAAAGATTGCATCTGCTTCACTCGTGACATTATATTCTTTTAGTGATCGCTGAGCCGGGCCTTTCTTGACTGCTCCCGAATTGTAATACTCACTTCCATGACACGGACATTTCAATTCATCACCTGAGGGCTTTACTGTACAACCCTTATGTGTACACTCCAGCAGTAGCGCATTGTATCCGCTGCCGGCTCGGTGCACATATATGGGATGCTCGCCCACAGGATTTTTGAGTACGATAAATTGTTTATCCAGTGGGAAATCTGCTTTTAGTACTTTCAGTTTATTGCCTTCAAAAGTACTTTTGGCATAATCTGGCGAAGCGCAACCGGTAACACTTAGCAATGTCATGCCACCTATACCTGCTGCACATATCAATCCACATTTGCCGATAAAATCTCTTCTTTCCATAATATACGTTTTAAAAAATGAATTGTAATTTAGATCGAAATAACTACATGCGTATTATTTTTTTAATAAAATATTTTCCATTTAGTTTTATCTGTAGTAAATAAATACCGACCGCACCATTCCGGTCAAATATTATTCTTTGTCCATTTAGCGAGTGGGATACAGGCAGACCCGTCAATGTAGTAAGGCTTAATGTAGCCTCTGAGAGGGGAATATCTTCTGACACATAAATGTCATCCTTGCAGGGATTTGGGAAGATCTCAGGGCTGGTAACTGTAGAAGTTTTTGTGGATAATTGTCGGCATATGGTAAGTAAGCTATCCACGTGGTGCCTGATCTCCGGAATTAAAGCGAAGAGTGAATCTCCGGGACACAGCGTACTGCATCCATTCCTATGGCCGGCTATGACCGGTATCATTTCTCCATAGTGCAGTGTGGAGTCTTCCGGCATGAGCTGGTCTTTGTACGATTTCCAGGAAATGAGCCTGGTCAATGAACGAATAGCATCCTGTGTTGGCGGTTCTTCCTGGAAATTACCGATGACACATACGCCCATGGTAGCAGAGTTCTTTCCACAGAAGTGCGCTCCGAGCACTTCGTCCTGAGCGATTCCTGAAGAATCGGGATCCCTGCCCAAAAGTATAGTGCCATCGAAGCCAACCAGATAATTATAGCCTATGTCTGACCATCCATTTATCTGAGTGTGCTGTAGATAGAAAGCACGTGTGAGTGCAACGTAATCGGTATCAGCATTCGGTGAATCAGAGTGATGTATGATGATGTGCTCAGTTGTAGTTTGAACCCGCTGGTACTTAGGTTCAGGGAGCCCTGCGCGCCATACACTCTGTGGAATGGCTTGTGGTGGGGCACAGGGTGAATCATCTCTTTGTGCTAATCGACCAATTTTTATAAGAGGACTATATTGAAAATAAACTCTAACTGAATCCGCAATATAAGGCAGTGAAATTACTAGTTTCTGCTGTGGCGAAGGGAAATGTACCAATCTGGACTGTATTCTAAAGGATACCTCATCGTCCCACGTCAGCGGAATCATATGGCCTGACCCATCGACTATATGTCCCGAGCTAAATTCATTTTTATATACAATAGTAACTGCATCAAAACGTATTGCTGTCCTAACTTCGATATTGCTTTGAGCAGCAAAATCCAGGTGCCACACCTTCCATTTCGCTTGCTGTGCTCTTAGACTGAGTCCGCTGAGCGTCAATACTATGCAGATAATTATTCTGATCACAACTGAGTTTTTTTAATTACTTAAAAAATGGAAAGATATCCGAAATGAATCTTTGTGCTGCGCAAATCGAATCTACCGCCTTGAGACTTACCTACTGCAGCATTGATGGCAAATACACCGATGCGGGTTCCTACATTCAGTCCTGCACCTAGCCCCATATACCATTGCAAGTTACTAAATTCAGCTTTATTGAAATTGAGCAATGCATTATCCGCAAAGACGTACAAAGCGGACATCTCGTCCAGTAAAAGCCGTGGCTCGATGGTAGCCTGCAGGTACAGACTGCTTAGTAAAGATTGTTCATTAAACCCGCGAAGGTTTGAAATTCCGCCAAGGCGAAACTTTTCATTATTATAAATCTTTTCCGGTCCAAACATTCCACCTCCCAATACTTTAGTCATCAGAGTGAAATTTTTTCTCATTGGGAGATAGAAGCGCCCCTCTAATTCAGGTTTGAAAATTGCCTTTTTTGATTGGACCGTGTCATATAGTGAAGCGAATGAAAATTCCGGTTGATCCGGATCTATTAAGGCCTGTATTTGTGCGTTTGGAATGATGCGTCTTATTCCGATACCCGACTTTAAGTTAATCCAGTGACCCCGTCTGGGATTAAATTTAAAATCTACATTGACCATGTTTAATTCTAATCCATAGAAATCAGTCTTTAGGTCAAATAATTCAGGTAACTTTTTCTGAAGTATGATGGCAGCAAGATCGAGTGATTTGATATCAGAGGTGTTGCGATTCCAGTAAACATTGAGCTTATTTGTAAAATTAAAATAGTACTGCCCACCCGCCAGGAAATAGGTCTCTATAAAGCTACTATCTGACTTGAATAGTTTAAATGCGCCGTTGAGACTGAAGGGGCTGTGTAGAATATAGGGATACTCTAGCTCCACACGTATCTGTTGTTTCTCAGCAGATGGACGGAAAAATTCAGCCAGGATTCGTTCGCCATTGCCCAGTTTATTGATCAGCTCTACGGTTGCCGAGCCGGTCAGTAACAGTCTGTTGTTTACTCCGGGGATGCTGCTGTTGTTGGGTTGAAGCCCTATGAGTATATCAAAGCGGTCGGTATTTTTTTTATTCAGGAAGAGCGCCATATAAGCTTTATTTTCTGCAAATACGACTACCGGTGCACGGTATTGATCCGCAAAACTGATCTCTCGGATCTTCTTGGTGGCACTCTCTACATACTCGGGAGAATAGGTGTGTCCCCGCTCGAAGCCAATGATTCGCTCTATATAGTCATCATTTATTTTTAGATTTCCCACCACATGAACCCCGCCCATTCGGATCAGTCGCTCGGTGTGTGGGGTTAATCTGACATTTAGCACACTATCACGCACCGTTGCAGATAGGGTGATGTATGAAAATGGGTATCCACGGCGCTCTGAATACTTGAGTAGGCGCGTACGTTGTGTATTAAGTTCGGTGATGAAATTTTGATTGGATCTCACATTGACACTGTCTGAGGTTTGATCCAGGTAGGAATCAATATAGATTTTATCGGCAGTATATTTATTTCCTACATGATAGTAGAGGCAGGCATGTAATGTATCCACTATTATAGAATCTATGCCGGCCTCGAAGTAACCTTGCCAGTGCAATGTATCCGTGATCTGACCGATGAGCGGAAGCACAATAGCAGAGTCTTTCCAATTCATTGAATTAATCAGTCTTACTGCCTGAATGGGATAATTCAAAACAGTATCTAAGCCTACAATCTCGATTTTTTGGGCACGGGCAGTATACGAAAGGGAAATAATCAAAGCCACGATGCAGTATTTCCAACTTGAAGCGGCAGATATCATTCCTGAATTAAAAGATTGTATGGGAAATGTAAAACTGATCAAAAGTACAACGAAATAAATAATGTTCTATGTTGTACTCTGTAGCAAATCTCCTACCAGCTGCGGAAATAAAAAGGGATTACTTGCAATACATGGAATCTGAGCCGCGGTGAATTGCTGTAGAAAATATTCGTCCCAATTACCTTCACCATTTTCATTGAGTGCCAGGATTACAAGTACTTTCTTGAAAATATCGGGAAGGGTAGGTATGATTTGTTCCAGCCCTTGTTCATCATCTGTCTCCTCAAGGTCGGAAATCAATATGAGTAAAGTGCGCTCCGGATCAGGAATATGCTGCATGGCGTAGTGAATCGCCTGTGATATATTGGTGCTTCCACCTAGCTGGACACTGAAGAGTACCTCTACCGGATCTTCCAATAATTCACTAAGATCAGCTACCGAATCACTGAAGGTGAAGAAATAAGTATTGAGAGCCTTGATCTGGTGGAAAATGCAAGCAAAAATGGAAGCGTGACAAATGGAAGTATCCATTGAATTCGACTGATCCAGTAAGATACATATCGAATCTATTTGTTTAGTCAGTCGCTTGCGACCGATGAGCGCGGATGGGATTATCGTCTGATAATTAGGTTGATAATGCCTTAGATTGGCACGGATGGTCTTTATCCAGTCCATATCCGCAGGTCGGGGGTTAGTCTCACTTATGCGCGTCTGAAGTCTGCCGGCGACCTGATAGCGTACCTCGGGTGTAAGTTGCTCCATCAGTGCATCTGCAACTTTGCGGATGATTGCTTTCGCCGGTTCGCGAGCCTGATCAGGTAGGATATCTTTGTACTGGAGGATGGCATTGACTAGTTGCACATCGGGAATTATCCGATCTATCAGGTCAGGTTCTTGTAATAGTATCTTGAGACCAAACTTTTTGATGGCATCCTGCTGCATGATGGCAGCAGTTTCATAATTAAAAAGGGAATTGACTTCATTAAGCCAATTCCCTACGTTTAGTCCTTTGCTTTTTAAATATTTTGATTTTTCATCGCGATCATATACCCATCCGAGCGTACGATCTAATTTTCTTTCCTCAATAGTAAACTGAACTTTACCATTATCTCTCTCCTCGGCGGCATCTGATCCTAGAATCAGCAACCATCGTTTTAGAAGATCTTGCTCAGAAAAATCATTCACTTATCCGACAAAAGAGTATCTATCTTCTGGATAACATACTAAAAATCCATTGGAGCAAGAATGCGCCAATTATTGCAGTAATGAAAGGGCCTATTGCACTTTCAATTCCAAATAGTCCAAATACCCAGCCGCCAAAGAGACCACCTAGAATACCAAGTATGATATTCATAATAATTCCGCTTCCGGATCCTTTAAACAATAAGCTACCTAACCAGCCAGCTATACCCCCAATAATTAAAAACCACAAAAAATTCATAATACCTAGTTTTTATAAAGTTAGTAAAGTAAAAATACAAATGAAGTAAAAAAAAGTTTTCCCAAATTAGAATTTGGTTATTCTTGCAGCAAGAAAATTTAATGTATTTTACTGGGATTATAAGGCCTGAATCAAATCTAACTATTTAAAATGTGGAAAACAAATATATATTCGATTAGAGCACTTTTTTGTGTAATTTTTTTTGTTGCGGTGGGCTCTTGCAATTCAAATAAAGATTCCTGGGATAATCCTGAAAAAGTATATGGATTACTTTGTAATTGTAAGAATTCGAAAGGAGTTACAGTAGATGAGCAATGGCTTCTTACTCTGAAGGAGCACAAGGTACAGACCTCCAGTCCCGATGAAGTGATCAGGGCGGTCAGTCACAATACCAATCTGCTGTATGATATGCTTGATGCCTATTTTCTATCAGATGAAAATTATCTAAATGAGATGTCGAGAGCTAATGATACGCTCAAAGCACATAATTCGCAGATTAGTCCTGAGGGAAATTTTGAGGAACTATTTGCCGTCCGATCGCGGTTTCCGGCGTGCGTAAGTACGATTGCTTATCTGAGAGCTCAGTGAAATAAAGTGGGAGGTCGGTAGCGGATTCGAACCGCTGTACGAGCTTTTGCAGAGCTCTGCCTAACCGCTCGGCCAACCGACCCTTCGAGCTTAGAGCGGGCAAATGTACATAAATATTATTAATTTCCTCGTTCACTTGGGCTTAAAAATTTTATTCCTTTCAAAAACAGACGCCCTTCCTATATTTGGCGGAATTTTTTATATCTGTATATGTCCAATAAAAATAAGTTGCAGCGCTTTGCAGAGATTACTGCCTTGCCGAATGTATTTGAGAATGATGACTTTCATGACCCACACGCGAAAGACGCATCCGGTGATCGGGTCGAGCTAAAAGGCCTCTGGGGTAGCCGGGTCTTCCACAATGGCTTGCCACTCACCCTGGAACTGGCATGTGGTAAGGGGGAATACACTACTCATCTGGCACAGGCGTATCCTGAAAGAAATTTTATCGGGTTGGATATTAAGGGTGCGCGCATTTGGAAGGGAGCCACAATGGCTCACGGAGCTGGGCTTAAAAATGTAGCTTTCCTACGCACTAGGATAGAACTCATCGGATCGTATTTCGCGACCGGAGAGGTGAGCGAGATCTGGATTACTTTTCCCGATCCATTTCTGAGAGAGAGTAAGTCGAATCGTCGCCTCACCTCACATCCATTTTTAGACAGGTATCAACCCATCTTGTGCCGAGGGGCTATAGTGCATCTCAAGACAGACGATCCTTCGCTATATGAGTTTACCGGTATGGTACTTGCTGAGCGCAGTGACTATACTATTTTGGAGCGTACAGATGATTACTACGGTGATACCCGGCCAGATCCTTCCACTCACTTGCTGACGCACTATGAGAAGATGCATCTGGCTGAAGGTAAGAAGATCACTTATACTCGCTTTCAACGGGTTTAAGACACAAAAAAAGCCGCCGGAATCGAGTCCCGACGGCTTTTTTTTATAATAAAGCTTCCCGTATTAGAGAGATGACACGTGTTTGGTCAGTTTGCTCTTTAGATTTCCAGCTTTGTTCTGGTGTATGTTGTGATTCTTAGCTAATCTATCGATCATACTAATCACTTTAGGAAGAAACTTTTCAGCCTCGACCTTGTCAGTAAGTTCTCTTAGATTTTTAATGTTTGTTCTAGTCGATTTCTTATAATATCGGTTCAGGACACGAAGCTTCATGTTCTGACGATTGCGTTTCATTGCTGACTTATGATTGGCCATACTACTTTCTTTTATTGTTCAAAAGGAATGCAAAGGTAAACTTTTTTGATAAATGCAAGTACTATTTAAATAAAGAAGCACATTTTTTTCTTTCAACTATTTCAATATCCGCTTGTTAGGAGATATATTTTCGATTCAGTCGCCGAAAAGTCCCTATTTGCAATGTATTTGCAAAAAAAATCAGCGGAAATGTTTGCAGGCGTTGACTTTTGACATATCTTTGTAACTCTAATATAATATTTTAAAATACAAAATCAATCTATCATGAACAAAACTGATTTGATCAACAAAATGGCAGAGTCTGCTAAGATCACTAAAACTCAGGCTGGCGCTGCTCTTGACGCAATGACAAACGCAGTTACTACTACACTGAAAAAAGGCGATAAAGTTACCCTTATCGGATTCGGTACTTTCTCTGTTTCCAAAAGAAGTGCGAGAACAGGACGTAATCCACGTACAGGTGAGGATATCAAAATCTCTGCTAAGAAGGTAGCCAGATTCAAGCCAGGTAAAAGCTTGTCTGATACTGTAGCTTCAGGAAAATAATTAGTTCTCTGAAAAAGTAAAGAAAGGCCGGGGCTAAAGTTCCGGCTTTTTTTTGGCCCTATGTTAGCTCAAGCTCTATGATTTGTTTCATAAAAAGGATAGTCCCGATGAAAGAGTAATGGCATACTTACCTCTCAGGTTCGGTCAACTTTTCTCATATTTGCATCCGGAATCTTAAAAATACAACTATGGATTTATTCGATAAAATACGTCAACACGACCAGGGCCCGTTGGGCAAATATGCTAAAGAAGCGGATGGATACTTTATGTTTCCAAAGCTAGAGGGAGAACTGGGGCCTCACATGACCTTCCAGGGCAAAAATATAATCAACTGGAGCATTAATAATTACCTGGGTCTGGCCAATCATCCGGAGGTGCGCAAAGCAGACACTGAGGCTACTTCAGCCTGGGGTCTGGCTTATCCTATGGGGGCTCGCATGATGAGTGGCAATACAAAATATCACGAACAACTAGAGCAGGAACTGGCAGACTTCGTGGGTAAGGAATCTGCTTTCCTACTTAATTATGGTTATCAGGGCATCATGTCTGCTATAGATAGCCTCTTGACTCGACATGATGTGGCTGTATATGATTCAGAAAGCCATGCTTGTATCATTGATGGTGTGCGGATGCACCTCGGAAAAAGATTTTCCTACGATCACAATAATCTCGACAGCCTTCGAAAGAACCTAGAGAGAGCCCAGAAACTGGTGGAAGGCACCACGGGTAGTATCCTGGTAATCACTGAAGGCGTGTTTGGTATGCGCGGGGATCAGGGTAAGTTGAAAGAAATTGTGGCTTTGAAAGATGAATTCCAATTTCGACTGCTGGTGGATGACGCCCACGGCTTCGGTACACTGGGTAAGACAGGTGCGGGTGCCGGAGAAGAACAGGGCATTCAAGATGAAATAGATATCTATTTTTCCACTTTTGCCAAGAGCATGGGAAGCATCGGAGCTTTCATTGCCAGTGATAAATTTATGATTGACTTCTTGAAGTTCAATATGCGCTCACAGATTTTTGCTAAAGCCATGCCCATGCCCTTGGTGATTGGTAACCTGAAGCGCCTGGATTTGGTGCGTGATTCGTCAGAGTTAAAAGATAAACTTTGGGTAAATGTAAATTATCTCCAGAAGGGGTTGCTTGATGGTGGCTTTGAGATAGGCGAGACCAACTCCTGTGTTACACCTGTATATCTGAAGGGAACTATTGAGGAGGCAATGGTGCTGGTAAAAGACCTTAGGGAAAATTATCACATATTTTGCTCCATGGTAGCTTATCCGGTCATTCCAAAGGGTATGATTATTCTTCGATTGATACCTACAGCCTCTCATAGTAAGGAAGATATTGATCAGACGTTGGAGGCATTTGGAGCCATCAGAGAGAAACTAGCCAACGGACAGTATAAGCAGGAAGCCTTTGCACTTTACGGCGAAGGTAAGTAAGTCCTAGTGTCGATAAGCATATAATGCCGCACCTATCAGGCCGGCATTATTGCCATATTTAGCAGGCACCACTTTCGTTTGTAGTTGTAAGTAGGGTTTGAATTCATCAAATTTTTTGGCTAATCCTCCGCCAATGATCATCAGATTTGGTGAGAATAGAAATTCTATGTGCTGCAGTGCTTTATTCAGGCGGGTGCCATATGTCTTCCAGTCGAGCCCGAGCTCTTCTCTCGTTTTATTTGAAGCATACGATTCTAATACTCCACCTTTGAACTTTAAATGACCCAATTCAGTATTGGGAACCAATATGCCATGATAGAATAGTGCACTTCCGATTCCGGTACCCAAAGTAAGTACGATCACTGTACCCGGCTCTCCACTCACCAGACCAAAGGCTTGCTCTGCCATTCCCGCTACATCGGCATCATTGGCTACAAAGACCTTCATGCCGGTCTTGCTACTCAGTACTTCATCTACTGCGACATCAATCCAGCTTTTATCGATATTGGAAGCTGATTTGGCAACTCCATTTTTAATTATGGCGGGAAATCCACACCCAATCAGTCCTTTATAGTTTAGTCTTTGGACTAGTTCCAGGACCGTATCGGCGACGGCTTCAGGTGTAGCGGGTTTGGGTGTCTTTATTTTGATCCGGTCGGTCAATAATTCACCCGTGTTGATGTCAATTATCGCACCTTTTATGCCTGACCCTCCAATGTCAATACCAAGTACCTGATTCTCCATAGAAAATATTTTCCTATGAATATAGGTATTTTATTTATTTGATGGCCGTAATTTTCATTTTAATGTCTTTAACGGGTCTATTTCCGGCACCGGTAGGTTGAGCAGCTATCTTATCTATTACATCCATCCCTTCTATGACTCGTCCGAAGACAGTATATTCGTGATCCAAATGAGGTGTGCCACCAATAGTTTTGTACTCTTCGATAACTGAACTCGGATAGTTAAATCCTTTCTGAGCTTCTTGTGAATGCAAAGTGCTCACATCTACAGGCCCTCCCTGTACGATGTAGAACTGAGAGCCGGAACTTTTTTTCTCCGGATTCTGAACATCGCCCATCCGTGCTGCAGCCAGTGCGCCCTTAAGATGGTAGAGTGTATCTACAAATTCCGCAGGAATGGTATATCCCGGTCCGCCCGATCCTAGAGATTGACCCGCTGCCGGCTTGCGACTATTGGGATCGCCACCCTGGATCATGAATCCATTGATAACCCGGTGGAAGAGGAGGTCATTATAGAATCCGCTTTCTACCAGCTTCAGAAAGTTGTCCCTGTGCAACGGTGTGGCATCATAGAGCTCTATGAGCATATTGCCGAAATCTGTTTCGAGATACACCAGGCATTTGCTTGGTGGTGCTACATGTATCATATTGGTTTTTATTACTGATTTTTTTCCATCTCCGGCAGTTAGCTTTACATTGTAATTGCCACTGTGAAGATAAGTATGTGAAGGATTAACCTCTGTAGTGGTCATTCCGTCTCCAAAATCCCAAGTATAAGTATTGGCTTTAGCCGAGGTGTTGGTAAAATGAACTGTGGCGGGTGCTTTGTATTGAGTTTCAGTAGTTGCGAATTGTGCTATCGGGCGCGCACAAGAGGAGATCAATAAGATGAGTGAGATATATAATAAGACTGATCGCATTATTTAAGTTGTTTTTTTTTGGTGCGCAAAGGTATGTAAATCTACTCATCCCATTTCTTAACAATATTCAAATGATGGAATGGCCTCTACTAGTATCGCACATTACCTCACTTTTAGTACATGATTGCATTCAAGATTACATTCAAATTATTATCTTGGCGAAATTGAAGTATATAAAGTAATTATTATGAATAAGTTTTTTCGATTCGTTATTTTATTTGTGTTATTGTCCCGCACTATGGCTGTCTGGGCAGGTGAGGGCATGTGGTTGCCACTCTTGCTTCAGCAGCTCAATGAAAAAGAGATGAAGGCAATGGGCATGAAGATGTCTGCGGAAGATATATACAGTGTAAATAAGGGCAGTCTGAAGGATGCAATCGTACAGTTCGGTGGAGGCTGTACCGCGGAGATCATCAGTGCGGAGGGTTTGCTTCTGACTAATCATCACTGTGGACGCAGCCAGATACAGCGCCACTCTTCACTTGAAAATAACTATATAGATGATGGGTTCTGGGCTATGAACCGTCAGCAAGAACTGTCTAATCCGGGCCTTACCGTCATGTTTATCGTCAGTATGGCAGATGTAACTACCAGGATACTGGCGGGAATCGATGATAGCATGACCGATAAGGAAAAACAATCTATCATAGATAAGAACATCAATAAAGTCAGTGCTGACTATCCGAAAGAGACGACTCAGGATATCCAAATCAAACCTTTCTTCAAAGGGAATCAGTTCTACCTTTTTGTGACTGAGACTTATCGGGATGTAAGACTGGTCGGCGCCCCTCCGGGAGCTATTGGCAATTTTGGTATGGATACCGATAATTGGGTTTGGCCACGGCACTGTGCAGATTTCTCCTTATTCAGGATTTATGCCGATAAAAACAACCGTCCTGCAGATTACTCACCTGATAATGTACCTTATAAACCGAAGCATTTCTTACCCGTTTCTATGGATGGAATCAAGGCAGATGATTTTACCCTTATTTTTGGCTTCCCAGGACGTACTGACGAGTATCTGCCTTCTAATTCAGTAGAGCAAGTGATGAATCTGAAAGATCCGGCTCGTGTTGCTATTCGTGAGCGCGCACTAAATATCATGAATAAATACATGCAACAGGATAAAGCAATCAAAATAAAATACATCTCGAAGGCAGCCGGTATCGCCAATTACTGGAAGAAGATGAAAGGTGAAATGGAGGGATTAAAAAGAACTGATGCGGTAGGGAAAAAGAGAATCTATGAAGCAGAATATGAGAAACTGCTCGCCGCTAATCCGGTATTATATGCTAAGTACAAAGATGTATTGCCTGCACTGCAGACTGAAGTGCTGCTGGGGAATGAATGGGCTGTGCCTCAAATCTATGTCTCAGAACTAATGGGAACCATCGAATTGTTGCAGCAGGCCTCCAGAGCGGATAAGGTACTGAAAGCTATAGCAATTAATAATACGGCCGATTATGAAAAAGCACGAAAAAATTTCCTTGACGGGCAGCCTTCGTTTTTTAAAAATTTTGAGACAAAAGTGGATGAGGAAGTATTTGCTGCAATCGTAGAAATGCCGGAGGAAAAAATGGCTCAAAACTATTCCTTCCCTGCATATGAATCTATGCGACCGGGTACCAATGATTTTAAGAATAAAGTTGCGACATTATATGACGGAACTATCTTCCTAAAAGCAGACGCACTCGGACAATTGAGCAATGCCACAAGTGAACAATTTACTAATATCATCACCACCGATCCGGCCTATATCTTCTATCGTCAACTGATCGATATGTATCAGGAAAAGATTTCAGATCAATCGAATGATTCTAATCAAAAACTTGAAGAGCTGATGAAAGAATATATGCAGGCCCAGCTCGAAGTCTTTAAAGATAAGAGATTTTATCCGGATGCAAATAGTACGCTCAGGGTTACTTACGGAAAGGTGGATGGTTATCACCCCCGAGATGCAGTAGAGTATCAGACACAAACTTACCTGGAAGGTGTGATGGAAAAATATATTCCCGGTGATTACGAGTTTGATGTGCCACAACGATTGATCGACTTGTATCATAGAAAAGATTACGGTCCATATGCTGATCACGGTAAAATGCCGGTTTGTTTTATCGCGTCCAATCATACTACCGGAGGCAATAGTGGTAGTCCTGCCATTGATGCATATGGCAATATAATTGGTCTCAATTTTGACCGCGTATGGGAAGGCACTATGAGCGATCTAAATTATGATCCTACCATCTGTCGCAATATCATGGTGGATATCAGATATATCTTATTCATCATAGATAAATACGCCGGAGCAGGACACTTGGTCAATGAAATGACACTGGTCTATCCTAAGACGGGTAAAGGAAAATCTAAGGATAAAGCAAAGAAATAAACTTATACAACTGGGCTAACTAAAAATGAGAATTAAAATTAAGCTAGAGCCGGTTGTAAATCATGTGGACTCCATAGCTAAGAAGTCTATTTAGACATTTTTTTTTCGCTTTATATTTATACCTATCAGGTCTTCAAATCTATACCTATAAGGTTATTGAAACCTTATAGGTATTCATTGTTAAGCATCAATATCTCCAGCATCCAAAAGTTATTGTTGGGCACCATTTATTTAAATCACTGCCCTTTTAAAACAAAATGCCTCCATTTGTAATTTGATGTAAAACTCTCCATTGCGATGAAGTACCATATACCACTTATAATATTTACAATGCTGAGTTTGGTGGCTTGTAAATCCACCTCTAAACTTAAATCGCCGGAGGCTCAATTTAGCTTTTTGATTGGTGACTGGGCAGCACAGATGGACGGCTATATATCTGAGGAGAGCTGGACTTCAGCCAAGGGTAGGCTGGAAAGCTCATCTCAGTCGATCCAAAATAAAAATGAAATCATCAGCAGTGAGACGGCAGTTATAAAATATGAGAAAGGTTACTATTTTTATATACCCACTGTTTTGGACCGGAATAAAAAAGTTTCCGTGCCTTTCAAGATTACTTCCTACACCAATCAGTCTTTTGTGGCTGAGAATCCGGAGCATGACTTTCCAAAGCGGATCACTTATACTCGCATAGATGGGGATCACATCCGAACAGTAGTGGATGATGGTCCAAAAAATCCAAAGGAAAAGTATGTTTTTAATTTTGTGAGAAAGAAGTGATAGTCCCTTCATCGTATTTTTCTCCGGGATCAACCAGGAAATTTTCTCGATGACTTTTTGAATTCCTCAAAATCAAGTTTCTTAAGACTGAGGTTAAAGATTTCATGAGATTAATCATCTTTGGAATTGACTTCAAAGGTTAGATTAATCAACTTACAAGACTATCTTTGTATGTTGATATATTATTTGGTTTACAAACATTTTATGACATGAATATTCCCATAAATTTTGTTAGCGCTGAGGAAGCAATGAGCATAATTCAAAGTGGCGAGCGCATTTTTATACAAGGTGGCTCACAGACGCCAAACTATCTAATCACCGAGCTGGCTGCTCAGTCGTCCAGACTGAGTGATGTTGACGTGCTTTCTATTACCGTTCAGGGTGAGTTTGAGATTGGAAAAGAGGAATATAAAGATCACTTTCATGTAAATAGCTTGTTTGTTTCTGAACCGGTCCGCAAAGGGGTAAATGGAGGATGGAGTGATTTTATACCGATTTTTCTAAGCGATATTCCGCATTTATTTCGCAGAGGTACTATGCCGATTGATGTGGCCATCATACAGGTTTCGCCTCCTGATAAGCACGGTTATTGTTCGCTTGGTGCATCAGTAGATATCTCTCGCACAGCCACCCGAGTAGCGCGCAAAATCATAGCACAGGTCAATCCCAATGTACCCCGCACTCATGGCGATGGCATGATCCATGCTTCACGCTTCGACAAAGTGGTCTTTCATGAAGCGCCTCTTTTTGAAATTAATTATGGGAGTAAAATCTCAGAAGTTGAGATGAAGATTGGTCATATTATCGCGGAGATGATTGATGATGGTAGTACACTGCAGTTGGGGATTGGTACCATACCGGATGCGGTACTGCAGAATTTGGGAAGCCATAAAAACTTAGGCCTACACACTGAGATGTTTTCTGATGGTATCCTGCCGCTTTATGAAAAAGACGTGATCAACAATAAGTTAAAAAAAATACATCGCAATATTGGTGTGGTTGGATTTGCAGTCGGCTCTCGAAAATTATACGATTATATAGATGACAATCCGGCTTTTAATTTTATGGATATTGACTATGTCAATGATCCGGCGGTAATCAAGCAAAATCCGAAGATGGTCGCAATTAACAGTGCCATCGAAATAGATCTGACCGGACAGGTGTGTGCGGATTCGATTGGTATGTATCAGTACAGTGGTATCGGCGGACAGATGGATTTCATACGTGGCTCTGCGCTCAGTGAAGGAGGGAAACCCATCATCGCGATAACTTCTCGTACTAATAAAGGCATCTCACGCATAGTTCCCTATCTCAAGCAAGGAGCAGGTGTGGTAACTACGAGAGGTCATGTGCACTACGTGGTAACTGAGTATGGCGCAGTCAATCTGAATGGAAAGAATCTTCGTCAGCGAGCTAAGGAATTGATCTCAATCGCGCATCCCGATGACCGTGAAATGCTCGAAAGAGGTGCGCTCGAGCGATTTAAAACTTTGGGATAGAGTTACCAGAAGTCTTACTTAAATAATCTTCACATAACGATTTCTGGTTTGGGGTTTATAATTGGAGTGATGCATGAAAATGCGATATAGGAATAGGCAATCAATAATTTCATGCAAAATTAAATACTTTGAATGTTTGGTTGATGGATGAAAATATAATACATCCTTTCAGGATTTATAGTAATCTCAACTAATATTTTCAAAGATAGTATCATCCCCTCAGGATTTTTACTTCTGAAATTTTTCTTTCTCTCACAAGTTAGAATTGGGCTAATGCATAATTTTTTTTGAATTCAATTGATATGAGGTAGGTGAATATCAACTGCAAGCATTTACTGAATGGTTACAGTTTTAAATTAATCTAACCTAAGTTGTAAACTTTAATTGATGTCCCGGTATCTTTATTCCCTAATTACTTTACGGCTCATCTCGTGGGTATCATCATTGATTTTCAAGATATAAATACCGGCGGGAATATGTTGAGTAGGAATATTAATTACGTCGCCCTGGCTGATTTTCATTCCATCACGTTGATAGACTATTTTTCCCTGAGCGTCAAATAAGCGAATGTTCAATGGTTTATTTATAATGCTGTTGAATTTTAATTTTATTTCTGTTCCGGCGGGCTGTGGATATACCTCCAGCTCTATGAAGTCTTCGATGGTTTTTTTATTTGAGATAATATTTTCTACCAAGAGATAAATATCATCTGCATTGATAGGCTCCAACTGTGTGGCCATAACGGCCAGTGAAACTCTCGCAATATTAGTCATGAAATTAATACTTAATGAGCCTGAAGTATCATGAGGTGTATGATAGTTTTTATTTCGAAAATTAGCGCCATCTGTGATCATCAGTGCTGGAATATTCTTATCCCAAAATGAAGCGTGATCACTGCGGCGTAGATCAGGTGTGATCTCTCCTTTCCCGGGAACAGGTAGTGTGATGACAGGAGCCGTACTGTAGTTCAGAGCTTGCTCAGCAAAGAGTGAACTTATTACTTGAGAGTTCGTATTGGATACATTTGTGATGAAATCACCACGTTTTTGATTTTGAATAATTTGTGTTGTTTGAGCAGGAAACAGCACTTCAAATCCATTTGGTATCTCCTGACTATTCGGCTCATCACTATAATAACCGATCATCTCAAAATTCAGTGCAGACTGGATACGGTCACCGGCTTGTGTGCCTGATTTTAGAAAGGCATTACTTCCCAGTAATCCGTACTCCTCACCATCAAATGCACATGCATATAAGGTATTCTTAAATGAATATCTATTTAGAACTCTGGTTATTTCTACTAGTGCTGCGGTGCCACTGCCATTGTCATCTGCGCCTGGGGAATCCGCTACAGTGTCATAATGTGCATCGAGTACATAAATCAATGAATCAGACGAGAAGCCCTGTCTTCTGCCTATGACATTTTCGAGGCCTGTGCCACCGGTATTAAAGGCTTGATTGCGAGCAAATAATTTGGGTGTGTTCAGATGACTTTTAAGCCATTGATTGACTTCTGTTTTGTGCTGGGGATTGGTCTGTTGATTTCTTACCCCCTCGATAAATAATAAATTTTGCCACATCAGATTGCTATCCAGATCTGCTACAATATCTTCTACCGATACCGGTCTATCATTCTGTACCATCAGGCGCAGTATATAATTCTCAGGAGAGCTACCGTCGGGGTAGTTCCAGGTTACACTTTTGATAGAGCCGTCGAAAGACTGAGCTCCCAAATCACCACTCCAGGTGCCAAAGTCAATCGCGTATCCGGGATGCGACTTATCAATAACCTGCGCAAATATTCTAGCGGTATCCACTGCACCATTAGCCAGGGTGAAATCTATGGTGATCTTTCCGGCCTCCGGAGTAGCATACACAAAATCGAGTTTCAACAAAGCATGTTGTGCTGATAAGGTGAAAATTCCTAAAAAAACGGATATTAGTACAAGTAGGTGTTTCATGATAAGATTTTATAAGTTAATGTGATTGATTCATCTTTTTGTTTAGAGATTTTTGCTGCAGGATTTGCTTGATTTTAATTCGGGTACGCCATTCCATTGCGACCAGTCGGAAAACTTCTCCCATAATAAAGACTACAATTGCACCAATAAATACGATATTCCTCACCTTGCCTATGAGCGGATCTAATTCATTATAAAAGGGCCAAATAACCAACAATTCAAACATCATAAGTAGTATCGTAGTCAGCAGTCCCGAGATATAGAAGACTCTGGTAGGAGTAACCAGGTGTAGGCTCTTGCGTAGCAATAGATGCTTATAGAAATTCTTGATGACCACATCTCGTGGGTCGATATAGAGGAGTTGAACGGCCAGCTTGCCGGCTTCTTCTATCCGGCCCATGTGGTATAGTGACATTGCTTTTTTGCAGAGCAGGTTGAAGTAGATGTCCACTCCCCACATACGACTAAAATTAAAGGCAATGGCGGTCTCGATCACATTATCCACCTGAAAGAGTACCTCCCGGTATTTTTCCATTGCAAAGAGGGCCTCTATGTAGCAGGCCTGGATCTCGAATTGCTCTTGAAATCCCAATTGAGCGATTTCAGAACGATAGTCTTCATAGAAATGAACTACTTCCCGGTAGGACCCTATTGGAATCCTTAAGAAACCCATAAACAGGGTGTGGTTATTTTCGGTGGATATATTCACTTTTCTATCAACTTATACAACAGCGGTCGACTAGGGCTTGCGTCTAGTTTTATATTAATGGTTTGTAAATTTAAGAAATAAATTCCATCCCGAATGTGGTCCGGGACGTAGATTAATTCTGTTATTGTTTTATTAATATGTCTTTCCACGCTCGAATAATTCCAAAACCTTTTGTGTGCAGCTACTCGGCCGTCGTCTTGCTCCCTGTCCACACTGGGTAGATCTACCAGCAAGTGATCTATACCACGGTCGATGATCAGTTGGATAGCCTCTTCTGTGAGATAGGGTGGATTATTGCCGCTATGGATCATCCGAAGCTTGTCTGTGTGGTTGGGTAGTGTACGTATGATTAGCGCTTTCTCGCCCTGATGAATCCACAGCTGCTCCAGATGGTGGACGTCTATAATCCTGTCTCCATTCTCAAGTTGTTGGGGATAGACGCTGATCAGCTGGCTTATGAAAAAGGAGGACTTCAATTGTTCATTGATAAAATACGGTTCAATTGCGATGTGACCTATACACTCAGTATGTGTGCCATTACCGTGAGGATTGAGTTGAATATCATAACAATTGACCGGGGCGCCGAATGCAATACTACCGGTGAAGTCACCGAAAGTCATAGGCTTCATAGTGAATGGAGGTGCGAAAAAAGCATTTACCTGAGGGAAGCCATTCTGTAGTACTATAGAGATATCGCAGGGATGTGCTATGTCTATCAGGTATTCTTTTCCGCCATATCGGGTTACTAAATCCATTATTCGTCTTTTTGCTTGACTATGAGATACCAGTTATTTTCAAGGGGAAGATATCCATATTCATAACAAAAAAAATAGATTTGGTTTTTCTTGTTGGTGTATTGATGTGTGAAATACTTAAAATTGTAGCCCTCTGACTTCAGCTTATCCTCCGAAGCTTTACTCATACTTTCCTCAGGAGGCAATAGCTGCTCCAGGATTCGACGGTTGCGGGTCAAGATGTGATTGACCTTACGCATAAAGTTATTGGACGTACTTTTTAATTTGTTGTTGTACGAATTGCGGCAATAGTCATCACAAAACTTCTTATCAGATCTGCCCTTTATTATTTCACCACAAGCCAGGCATACTTTTTCGCTTTCCATTGGGGTTGGTTTTTCAATTGAAGATAATAATTATGATACACTTTATACTATCCGTTCCATAGAATAGATCTCTCTTCAACTCACCAAGAGATGACAACTATTAATTTTTTATTGATATGGTGAAAAAAATAAAATATTTTACTGCAAACCAACTATCTAATAATCAGTGCATTAGGTATAAATATTGTTATGTGTAATCGTTTACAAACAGTTATAACCGAAAGCAAATAAGTAATAACCGACTTGAAAAAAGCAACCCCTGCATCTTTGTGAAATCAATCGGTAATGAAGCCGAGAGAAACTTTTCAAACAAATAATTTTTTAAACCTTAAAAACTTTTTATCATGAACGCATTAAGAAACAAAGTTCAACTAATTGGAAACCTGGGACAAACTCCAGAAATCAAAACATTTGAAAGTGGCAAAAAAATGGCCAAATTCTCACTCGTCACAAATGACAGCTATCGCTCAGCTAATGGTGATTATGTAAAGGAAGCGCAATGGCACAATCTTGTAGCTTGGGATAAGACTGCAGAATTGGTGGAGAAATACCTGGAAAAAGGTAAAGAAGTTGGTATCGAAGGCCGCTTGGTGAATCGATCGTACACTAATAAGGATGGCGATAAAAAGTACATCACCGAAGTAGTAATCAATGAGATCTTGCTGCTCGGCTCCAAGAAACCGGAATAAACTATTTATTCACCCACCAAACCCGGCAACCTCCTCTTTTACACCCGGAGAGATAGGTTGCCGGGTTTTTTTGTTTTGTGTACTCCTCTACTTGGGTAGGTAAAACGAAAAAATTTCTTCTTAAAATCAAGTTGCCCCGATAACATGAATGATCAAGTTCGAAAAAACGCTCCTGGATAGTCGGATCTCAATAAGCAGAAAATGTGATCTTTCTCCTCACATAATGGGACAAATATTAAAATCGATTGATGTGTGTACATTCCTTCGAGGATCGTAGATTTGTAATCAAATATTTATAGGTCATGCAAGGTAATTTTCTCTCCACGGCACTTACATTATTTAAGTATTACAAATCGTTGGCGGATAAAGCCATTTCACAGCTTTCAGATGAAGCACTGCACTGGCGCCGAAATGAAGACAGCAATAATATAGCGATCATAGTCAGACACATGGCCGGAAATATGTTATCGCGGTGGACGGACTTTTTAAATTCGGATGGTGAAAAATCCTGGCGGGACAGAGATAGTGAATTTGAGGATGCTATGACGTCGCGAGCTGAGATGATGAATTTTTGGGAGAAAGGTTGGGCACAATTGTTTGAGACTTTGGATTCACTGGATGAAAGCCAATTAAATGAAATCATCTACATCCGCAATGAGGGCCAATCAGTGATGGAAGCTATCATGAGACAACTTGCACATTATTCCAACCACACCGGACAGATCATTTTATTGGCTAAGATGCTAGCTTCAGATTGGAAGACTCTCAGCATAGCAAAGAATAAGTCCGGTGAATATAATGAGCACTTGTTTACTAGTGAAAAAGCATTGAAGGATTTTACACAGACTGCACATTTCGATGAAGATCAAAAGGAGAAGTAAGTAATTTTGAATTTTCATTCCATTTTGTAAGAGTCTGATTTGAAAAGACCAACTTCATCCTCGAGGTAAGAGAGATATATCTCTTCTGTTCTTTCACTTTGTCTTTGATTTCACTCATTTTTTGCAATAATAGTTTGCTTTAAACCCAATGTGAGGAATACGGATCAGTTGGCTCAACAAGAAAGTATAATTCAGAAGTACGAATTTCAGATACCCTTCAAATGAACCACAGTTCTAAATTTATTGGTTACCATTTTATGTCACACTAGATAATAAGTGGCGCTAACTCGTTCTTTTTGTGAAATTTTTTTATTTTTCTCATTTTTTTTTCAATTATCCAAACTCATTTTATATAGAGTCTTTTCAGCTCGTCAAAAGAAATTTAATGAAAGGTAGCTACTTTAGAACAATTACCCGATCTTTTGTAATGTGTTGTTATTCAGAACTTTCTGCAGATATTTAATTTGTGCTTTCTCAAGAGATCTCACTTTAAATTATTTGTAAGGAAGAAAAGGATGAAGTTAAGTAGAGTATCAATTTAACTTTATTGCTAGCAGAATATATCAGATAGGAAGTTCCAACATTAAAATAAGTACAAGATGTTATAAAAAAGACATAATTTTGTGTCAAGATTTTATATACAATTTGTCTGCAAATACATTTGAACTTCCCTCCTATATAATTAACAATCTATCCCAAGGATATATCCAAGAATAATCTTATTTAATTAACTCTATCAAATTTTTTAAAAGTAAACATTATGGCAATGAAAAAAGCAAATAAAATGAATGCAAAGGACGCAACTTCCGATGCTTCTATAAATGCTGAAGGCATAGGGGCAGCACCGAAAAAACGTGGTCGTAAGCCAGCTGCCTCTAAGGCAACTGCTACAAAAAAGACTGCTGCTAAGCCTGCTGCAAAAAAAGCAACTCTAGTTAAAAAGGCTACTGAAAAGCCAGCAGCAGTTAAAAAAGCTACAGAAAAGAAAGCCACTGCGAAGCCCGCTGCAAAAAAGGCAGTTCCAGTTAAAAAGGCTGCTGTAAAGCCAGCAACAGTTAAAAAAGCTACAGAAAAGAAAGCCACTGCGAAACCAGTAGCAAAAAAAACCAGTGCTAAACCTGCTGCAAAGAAAGCAACAGTTAAAAAAGCTACAGAAAAGAAAGCCACTGCCAAACCGGTAGCTAAAAAAGCTACAACTAAGCCGGTAGCTAAAAAAGCAACAGCTAAAAAAGCAGCTCCT
>Ga0073900_10000389_pt1 | contig 30892 bp, 28 predicted proteins | sample KloWWTmetKNB5Kit_FD_66666 | JGI IMG/M metagenome (GOLD analysis project Ga0073900, IMG submission 66666) | Active sludge microbial communities from Klosterneuburg, Austria, studying microevolution and ecology of nitrifiers - Klosterneuburg... | ecosystem: Engineered > WWTP > Aerobic digester >...
CGTGAGCCGTCCGCCCACATCGCGAATGTCGGCGGCGCGAGCGCGAAAATATTCGTCATCCAGCGCCAGCAACATCTCGGCATATTGCTCGGTGGCCTGGTTGATGGCTGCCTCGGCGGGCAGGGCATCATTCGCCACCCCGTTTTTGATCGCGCCGATAAATTCCTCGTCCTCCAGAAATAGCTGGTGCGCTTCAAAAATGGCGGCCTGCTCTGCGCCAACGCGGGCGATGGCGCGCGCATGGAGTTCAATCAATTGCGCCCGGGTCTGGCCAATGGCCGCGTCTACCCGCGCCCACTCCACCAGCGGGCCTTCGCTGGCGCGGGTTGTCTCTTGCACATCCACGTGCCGAAAAACCCACACCGGCCCAACAGCCACGCCCGGCGCGGCGGCGATGCCTTGAAATTGATTTTCCATTCTTTGCACTTCTAATCAAAATTGCTTTCAATCAACCCGCGCAAAGCGGCAATGGCTTCTTCTTCGCGTTCGCCAGTGGCGATCACCTCAATCCGCTGACCCTTAACCACGCCTTGTGTCAAAACCATCACCATGCTTTTGGCGTTCACCGCTTTTTTATCGCGGTCCAGGTTGCGCAGGGTGATGGCGCACGGGAAGGATGTGGCGGCCTTGACAAATGTTGCGGCTGGCCGCGCGTGCAGCCCGGCCTCGTGATTAACGGTGAGTATTGCGGTTGCCATGTTTTTACAAAGCGCCCGGAGCGGTTCAACTGCTCCGGGCGCTAAATGTTTTATAACGCGTCCTGCTCGCGGCGCAGTTTCACAATTGTCTGGGTTTCGTTCAAATCAATATCGGCGTAGCGGATGGGCTGGCCTTTGGCGACGGCGTGTTTTATCACCCCGCCCACCGCCAGACCCAGCGGCAACTGATCACCCTTGCGGGCCACATCCGCCCGTTCAATCATCCCGTAAACGGTGAACCCGCCCAACGCGTCAACTTTGTCGCCGGGGTTCAAATCGCGTTTGGCGTAGGCAATCGTCTCGGCCACAAACGGGTGCTCGGTGGCGAGCGTGGCCTCGCCGTAAATCACCGCCCGCACAATTGACATTGGCGTTTCAAGGTTGGCCAGGTGATACGGGCGATACAACGCCCAGTTATTGCCATGCCCATTCAGCCGCAAATACTTCAGGTCTTTGATGATTTTGGGCTGGTCGGTGGTGATGATGACAAATACGCCGGGCGCAACGCTGCCCACCGCGTAATCCACCACTTTTGTGCCTTTCAAAATGCCGCCCTCGCTCTGAGGAACAAACACTTTGGCCAGGTCCTTTACTTCGCAGGCTGGGCCATGCGCCCCGGTGATTTCTGGCGGAAACCCCAGGCCGTTGCCAATCGAGGTCATCTCCACCATTGTCTTGGTGCCATCCACAAACGAGCACAGCATTTTGGGGCTCATTTGTTGCTCGGTGGCGCGGGCGGCGCAGGTGTCTGGCGTGGCGGTGCGGTCAAGCGGGTTGTTCTTGCCCTTGCCCACCATCACGATGTCAAACCCAAGCACGTCGGCAAAATCGTAAATTTCCTTGATCGCGCCCGGCTCATCGCCCGCGGCCAGCGAATAAATAACGCCAGCTTCTTTGGCCTTGCGGTTCAAAATATAGCCAACGGTCGCATCGGTCTCCACATTCATGTTAATGATGTGCTTCCCCGCCTGAATGGCCGCCAGACAAACTTTTGCGCCAACCTCCGGCACGCCAGTCGCCTCCACGATCACGTCCACATTTTCAATTCGCGCCATCTCATCGGCGTTATTCATTGCCACACGCCCGCTTTGGCGGATGTGATCTGCGGCGGCTTTGGCATCGTTGATTTCCTTCACGCTGGCCTTTACCGAGGCTTCTACAAAGCTGGCCGCGGGGCGCCCGGGCACTACATCGGCCACCGCCACCACCTGCGCGCCTTCCATCCGCTCAATTTGGCTGATGAGACCCGTGCCCATTTGGCCCGCGCCCACCAACCCCACGCGAAGAGGACCTTGCTTTGCCGCGCGTTCGCGCAATTTGTCTTTTAACGCCATGATTTTTTATTTCCCTCCCAAAATTGCAAACCGCATTCCCACATCCACATTGGGTAATGGCTGCGCTTCCACGCATACATCGCCGGGCAATTCAACCTCGGTTTCTCCGCTTGCCTTTAACACCAAATGCCCCAAATTAGATAAATTGGAATTCGCAACCGGCCCAACCGCCAGCACTTTCAAGTGAGTCTCACCCAAAACAACCACATCCCCAGGCGCAATTTCGCCACGCATGGGCGAACCTTTATGCACCACGGCCACTTCGGCCAGTTCATCCGGGGCGCCTTCGCCAAAAAACACCAGCACCCCGGCGCTTACAAATTCTTCGAGCAGGCTGCCTATGCCAGTGACCGTGCGTTCATATTTGACCATATTGGCCTCTATGCTGGTGTAATGTCATCCAGCCGCACGCCAGAGCAAAAATACTGCTCGGTGATAAATCGGAACAACGGGCCAGAGGGCGAGGTGGGATAAATATCAATCGTCAACACCTTCTTCATGGGGTAAACACCCACGCGGGCCGTGCCGCCGCAATCAATGATGACGCACGCCATCGCCTCAAACGCCACCTTGGTCTTAAAGCCATCCACCGCCTCGCAGCCGGTCAGGTCGGCAATTTTTTGCGCAAGGGGATGAATCCCGCCACCGGTCACCGAGACCACCTTGTCCTTGCCCGGTTTCGGGTCAATCAAAAACGGGCCGCCCCATCCCTTTGGGCCTTTAACCACTTTTACTTTTTTATATTCAGCCATTTTTCTCCTTATTGATTGCATTGATTGCTAGTTGCTGGCTGCCAGCGGGTTAACCACTAGCAATCAGCAACTAGCAACTAGCCATTACTTAAGCATACAGCCCAATGCTGGCAACCCACGCAATAATTACCGAGATTGGCCCGGTAATAAGACGCGAGAACAGCACGGCGGGCACGCCCGTCTCCACTGTCTCTGGCTCGGCTTCGCCCAGCGCCAAACCCACTGGGATGAAGTCGCAGCCCACTTGCGGGTTGATGGCGAACAGCGCGGGCAGCGCCAGCGATGGCGCAATCTTGCCCTGGCCGATTTGCACGCCCAGCAACGTTCCAATCACCTGCGCGATGACGGCGCCCGGCCCCAGCAGCGGCGAGAGCACCGGCAACCCGATGATGAGCGACATGATGATCAAGCCAATGGGGTTGTTGGCCAGACCAGACAGCGCGTTGGCAAGCCAGTTGCCCACACCCGTCTTCAGAATAATGCCAATGACCAGCGAGATGAAGGCCATAAACGGCAGAACGTTCTTAATCACCTGATCAATGCTATCGCGGCCAGACTGATACAACACGCCGACTACGCGACCAACCGAGCGACCAATCTTTTCCAGCAATTTTGTAAGTGCTTGCATGATTTTGTATTTCTCCTGTTTAGATCAGGCATTACGCCGAAGCTGGTGTTCTGTTGGCAGACATGCGGTTGTAAAGCCATTCTGTTACCAAACCACGAATGAAGATGACGACAAAACCTACGAGCATGTAGCGCACGGCCAGATCGCCCAGCGCCAAACCCTTGTCTGTGATGCCCTTGGCAATGCCAGCCCACACAAACAACTCACCTGGGTTGACATGCGGGAAGATGCCCAGCGGCGGGTGCACAAACGACACAGCCGCATCATAAAACGCGGGCTTCAGGCGCTCTGGCAAAAAGCGACCCATCGTATACGCCATTGGGTTGGTGAAGAAGAACACCGCCACAAACGGCAGAATTGTGTAGCGAACCAGCGTTGGCAGAATGCCCGGCTTGCCCGCGTAGCGGCCAATGCCTTCAATGCGCTCTGTGCCAATCAACGCGATCAACGCATTCACGGCTGTCATCAGCACGATGAGCAAAGGAATGATGCCGGAGACGAGGCTGACGAAAACCTCGCCGCCTTTCTGGAAAAGACCGATAAAGTCGGTAGCAAGTTGTGCTAGAAAACCCATTACGAACCTCCTGAGAGACGAAAATTATTGTGATTGATTAAGTTATTTCTCTTAGGTCGCGCAATCCGCTCCTGGCGTTCGCCGCGCGTGCGACGCCGTGTTAAAAAAACAATATTCTTAAGTTACAGGCAAAACCACCTCCTGAGCAAAATGCCCCACGTCGGCGGTCTTGCTTTCCCCGCTTCTTTCTTCATTGGATGCAACAACGTTGACCGGCTTTCCCACTTCAACGGGTTTATCTAAGTGATCACGCAAATACTGCGCGGCGGCGCAGGCCGCGCCCCATACATTTTTGCCCACGCCTTTGGGTATCTCGCCGCCAGCCCAAATATCATCCACATGCAGCCCAATCATTTGTTTGATGGGTTTAAGACTGGCAAAAACCGTAATGCCGCTGAGTTGCTCGGCGGTCTTCACGTTCAGCCCCTCATCCAACACAAGCACAACATACGTGCGGGTGCGAACGCGATTGCCGCTCATGCCGGTGGCGGTCAGACCGGTCTTGCGCAATTTGGCAATGCGCCCGTAATACCGCCTCATCTGCATAAAAGACAGCCCAAATTGCAGCAGCCACATCACACCAAGCGCAATGCCCAGCACCACCCAGTTTTCGCTGTTATTTGTCATTCGTTCTCCGTGTTACTTTTCGTCTTAGCGCTCTGGGCGTTCAGCCGAACTTGTTCGGACACGCCCGGAGCGCTGGTCGGCGTTTTTTAACTCAACATCACGCCCGGATTCTCAATCGCCTTGCGCAGGTCCTTCATAAACAGCGCGGCCACTGCGCCATCAATCACGCGGTGATCAGCGCTCAGACGCAAGGTGGCGATGGGGCGCGCGACCGGCTTGCCCTCTGCATCTGGCACAAACTTTTGCGCGGCCCGGCCCACCGCCAAAATGGCGCACTCTGGCGGGTTGATGATGGCGGTGAAGCGGTCAATCTCGTGCATCCCCAAATTGGAGATGGTGAACGTGCCGCCGCTTAACTCATCCATCTTGAGTTTGTTTTGCTTGGCCCGCGCGCCCAAATCTGCAATTTCGGCCGCGAGCTTTCGCAACCCTTTGTTCGGCGCGTCTTTAATCACCGGCACAATCAGGCCATCCTCCAGCGCCACCGCCATACCGATATTGATCGCCCGCATAAGCAAAATGCGGTTGTTGTCCACATCCAGCTGGCTGTTAATCCGAGGATGCCGGCCCAGCGCCCACGCACATGCTTTCACCAAAAGCGCGGTCACGCTCACCTTTGGTTCGTCCTTCGCCGCGCTTTTATTCAGTTCCGCCCGCAGCGTTTCCAGCGCGCTCATATCCACATCCGCGTCAAACGTGACATGCGGCGCGTCTTGGGCGCTTTTTTGCAGCCGCGCGGCAATTGTGCGGCGCATGGCGTTCATGGGCAAAGCCGTAAACGCATCTTCTGTTTGGGCCGATGGCTTTTGCGCTGGGGCTGCCGCCTGTTTTGCAGATGAAGCCGCGGCGAGCACATCGCCTGCCTGAACACGGCCATGTGGCCCGCTGCCAGCCACATCACCCAGCCCAATGTTTTCCTCGCGGGCAACCCGCCGCGCGGCGGGTGTGGCGCGTTCGCGCGGGTCTGGCAGGGCGGGGGAGGGTTGCGAGTTGGCGAAATTCTCCACGTCCTCGCGTGTGATGCGCCCGCCCGCGCCGCTGCCACGCACTTTTTGCAAATCCACGCCCAAATCTTGTGCGGCGCGTTGGGCCACGGGCGTTGCCATCAGCACAGCGGCCAGCGGGGCAGGGGATGGAGTTTCGGCAGAGGCAGCTTGTGGCGCGGGAGATGGAACCGCGCCTGTTGGGGCCGCCTCGCCGGGTTTAAGAATCCAGGCGATGATTTGCGTCACCGGAATCACATCGCCTTCCCTGGCCGAGATTGCGCTCAGCGTTCCGCTGGCTGGCGCTTCAATCTCCATGTTGATTTTGTCGGTTGTGACCTCGGCAATTGGGTCGCCTTCTTTTACCGCCTCGCCCTCTTGCTTGATCCAGCGCACAAGCTCGCCGCTTTCTTGCGTAAAGCCGAACTTGGGCATGATGACTTCTTTCATCCTAGTAGGCCCCCTGCGCAAGCTTGCGCGCCTCGCGCACAATGTCATCTACCTGAGGCACAGCCGCGCGTTCCAGGTTGCGGTTGTATGGAATCGGCACATCCAACCCGGTCAGGCGGCGGATGGGCGCATCCAAATAATCAAACGCCTCGCTAGATGCGATTCGGGCGGCCAGTTCGCCGCCATATCCACCCGTGCCAACAGCCTCGTGCACAATCAACACACGCCCGGTTTTCTTCACACTTTCAAAGATGGGTTTTTCATCCAGCGGGTTAAGCGTGCGCGGGTCAACCACCTCAAGCTCAATCCCTTCGGCCTTTAGTTTTTCTGCCGCCTCCAGCGAGCGCCCCACCATGATGCTGGTGGCGATGACCGTGACATGCTTGCCTTCTCGCGCAATTTTGGTCTGGCTCAGCGGCACGCGATACATTTCTTCTGGCACGGGGCCTTTGGTTTTGTAAAGCAGCTTGTGCTCAATAAAAATCACCGGGTTGGGGTCATCCAGCGCGGCCAGCAAAAGGCCCTTCGCGTCATACGGGTTGCTGGGCATCACCACTTTTAACCCAGGCACATGCACAAACCAATTCTCAAGGCTCTCGCTGTGCTGGGCCGCCGCGCCGGTGCCGCTGCCGCCGGGCATACGCAAAACCATCGGCACGGTGGCGTTGCCGCCAAACATATACCGAATCTTTGCGGCCTGCAAAACCAACTGCTCCATGCTCAGCGTCACAAAATCCATAAACTGAATCTCGCCAATGGGCCGCATTCCTGCCAGAGATGCGCCAATGACCGCGCCGGTGATGGCCGCCTCGCTGATGGGCGTATCAATCACGCGCTCCTCGCCAAACTCGTTCACCAAACCAGCGGTTACGCCAAACGCGCCGCCATAAATGCCGATATCTTCGCCAATCAAAAACACGCGCGGGTCGTTGCTCATGGCCTGGCGCATGGCCTCGCGCAAAGCTTCGCCGTAAGTAATCTCACGCATACACACCCTCCATCACATCTTTAACATCCGGCTCAGGGCTTGCTTCCGCGAAGGCCACTGCGGCATCAATTCGTTTGTTGGCTTCGGCGCGGGCGTCTTCCACTTGCGCATCACTCCACCCCAATTCCTTTGCGTAGCGGGGGATGGGGTCACGACCCTGCCACTCGGCCAGCTCCTCGCGCGTCCGGTAAAGCTGGCGGTCGCTCTTGCTGTGCCCGCGCCAGCGATAAGTTTGGCATTCCACCAGCACCGGCCCACGCCCGGCGCGGCAATCGGCTGCCGCCTCGGCAATGGCGTCATACACGGCGGCGACCTCGTTGCCATCTACCGTAATACCGCGCACGTTATACGCCACCGCGCGGTCGCTAATTCTTGCCACGTTGGCAGACTTTTTAATCGCCATGCTCATGGCGTATTGATTGTTCTCGCATACATAGATGATGGGCAGCTTCCAAATGCTCGCCATGTTCATGGATTCGTGGAACGCGCCTTCGTTCGAGGCCCCATCACCAAAAATAACCGCGCACACCTGGTCTGTTTTGCGCAGCTTGATGCTGAGGCCAACACCCACCGCCAGCGGCAACCCGCCGCCCACGATGCCGTTTGCGCCCAGGTTGTTTGTGGCTACGTTGGCAATGTGCATGCTGCCGCCGCGCCCGCGGCAATAGCCCGCCTCGCGGCCCATGAATTCGGCCATCATCAGGTTTACATCGCTGCCTTGCCAGGCAAGACAATGCCCGTGACCACGATGGGTATTGAGCAGATAGTCGCCCTCGCGCAAGGCGTTGGAAACACCAACCGCGGTGGCTTCTTGCCCAATGCTCAGGTGCATCGTGCCGTGCACTTTGCCCAGAGCAAACAGCTCTTCTGCGCGTTGTTCAAATGCGCGGATGAGCATCATCGTGCGCAAATAACTTTCTTTTAGCTCCATGTCTTTATTTCTTTCCTATCATTCCCAAAACAGAAGATGCGGCGATTTCGTCGGTGACCAGCGCATTGATGATCTTGCCGCGCAAGGCCGCGTTGATGATGGCGGTTTTGGCCGGGCCGCCCGCCACGCCCAATCTCAAAGGCGCTTTTTTAATGCTGTCAATGTCTATGCCAATGGTTCGATGGACCAATTCGCTTTCCACCAGCTTGCCTTTGTGGTCAATGTGTAATCCGCAAATATCGCCCACCGCCCCGCGCTTTACCAATTGGTTCATTTGCGTTTTTGTGATGAAGCCTTCCAAAAGCAGCGATGAATATTCCGAGTCCACGCTGCCCATGCCCAAAATGAGCAAATCTGCCTTGCGGGCCAGCAGCATGTTTTGGCGAATGTGGCGGTCACTTAGCAGAGCAGCTTGCGCTTGCGGGCTTTCCACCACCAGCGGGGCAGGCAAAATTTCGTATTCGCCCGCAAAGGCGCGGGCCATGCGGCGGGCAATTTCTGGCCCATCATTCTCGTGATGACTTGCGCCCAGCGAGCCAATAAGTTGCAAAACCTTTACGCCTTTTTTTGGCGATGGCCGCAGAGATGACACCGTTTCTGCCAGCGTCACACCCCACGAAACGCCTACGATCATCTCGTCTTTAACCAGTTCGTCAATAAGACTTGCGGCCACAATGCCCAAGCGATGCAAAATCTCGGCATAAAGCGGGGAGTTGTGCGCCAGCACGCGCACATGCGCAAGGTTGAAGGCGCTCTTGAGTTCGCTTTCCAAATCCAGCCTGCGCTGAATTGGGTGATTGATCCGCACTTCAACAATCCCGCGTTCGCGCGCTTCTGTGAGCAGCCGGGAAATCATGGATCGCGAATACCCCATGCGTGTGGCGATTTCGCTCTGGCCCAATTGAGTTTCGTAATACATTTCAGCAACGCGCGCAAGACGCTCGTGCTGTTCCAAAGTCAGCCCGTTTCCATTTTGCGAGTGATTCGCCGAGTTCATGGGGCGGGAATATAACCCCGAAAACACATTGATGCACAAAATTGAAAAAGATTCACCGATGTGAATTTATAATGTGAAATTTTTAACAATCAAAAATTAATGGCGTGACGGTTTGTGCTTTGTCAGGTGTTTGGGTTTGCGCGTGTTACGATTCCAGTGATGACACCCGCGCAAAAACCGCGCATTGGCACACTTGGCGAACGCTCGCTTCATGCTGCTCTCAAACGGCATTTGGCAAAACCGGGCGATGATGTGGAATACCCGCTGGATGGCTATGTGATTGACATCCGGCGCGGGGACAAACTTATTGAGGTGCAAACCACTGGGTTTTCATCGGTGCGCCGCAAATACCGCGATCTTGTTACGCGCCACCGCATGCACGTCATCCATCCCATCGCCATTGAGAAGCATATTATTTGGCTGGATGAAGATGGCGCGATTGAGCGCAAGAGCAAAAGCACAGCCAAACGCAGCGCGGCCAATATCTTTGATGCGCTCACGGGCTGCCCAGAGATTATTTGCTCGCCAAACTTTACGCTGGAGGTGTTGCTGGTGCGAGAAGAAGAAGTGCGCCAACGGGTTGTGCCGCGCCAGCGCCGCCGCTGGAACCGCGATTGGAAGCCCGTGGATCACCGGCTGATAGAAATTGTGGAACGCCGCGCCTTTCGCGCGCCGGGCGACTTGCTCTCGCTTTTGCCGGATGGGTTGCCGGATCAATTCACCAACGCCGACTTGGTGAAGCTCGGAAAAATTTCGCGCCACCTGGCTCAGCGGGTCACGTATTGCCTGCGCAATTGCGGCGCCATCAGCGTGGCGGGCAAAAAGGGCAAGGCGGTTTTGTATGAGAGCAAACGCTGACTTCTCAGGCGGCCGCGCGGAGATTTTTGGCGACTGTTTCTGGATGCGCCGCCTTGGTCAAAGTGGAGCCAATCACAATCACGCGCGGCGCATATGGGCGCAACTCGGCAATATTCTCTTGCGTAACGCCGCCCGCGATTGAAAGCGGCGCATGAGAAATGCCCGCCAATTGGCGCAAAAGCGGGTGGGGCAAGGGGCGCGGGGTCACGTCCTCATCCGCATGAATCCCCAACACATCTGCGCCAAATGCCGTGAGTTCGCCAGCGCGGCGCACCTTGTCCTCCACGCCAACCACATCGGCCACAACACATTTTCCGCGGGCGTGGGCGGCCGCAATCACCGCGTGAATGGTGGCATCGCCCGCGCAACCCAGCACGGTGATGAAATCTGCGCCCGCATCCAGCGCCAGCTCCGCCTCATAACGCCCCGCGTCAAATGTTTTCATATCGGCCAGCAAAATCTTGTCTGGGCCGATGGCCTCGCGCAGGGCGCGAACAGCGGCCATCCCTTCGTGTTTGATGAGAGCCGTGCCCGCCTCAACCACATCCACAAACGGGGCGATGCGTTTGGCAAACGCCACCGCTTCTGGCAGCGTAAACGTGTCTAGGGCGACTTGGAGAAGCATGGCTGGTGGACGATAGACCATGGACGATGGACGATTAAAGGCCGCATATCGTCCATCGTCCATCGTCTTTTTAGTATCTCCACAAGTGCGCGTTTTGCTCGGCGAGGAAAGACATATCCTTGAACGTGGCGGCTTCTTTGCGCTTGATGGCAAGATAAGTCTCGACCATTTGTTCACCCATCGCCTGAGACAAAACCGGATCGGCGGCCAGCGCGTCACACGCTTCGCTCAATGTGGCGGGCAACGGCGCAATGTTCCGCGCGGCGCGTGTCTCTTCGTCCATTTGGCTGGGCGATACGCTGAGCGCGGTGGTGTGCGACTGGTGGGTCTGAATGCCATCCAACCCGGCCGCCAAAACAGACCCCAGCATGAGATACGGATTTGCGCTGGCATCGGCCAGCCGGTATTCCAAATTGGCGCTGGTTTTTGCGCTAGACCACGATTGCGGGGTGATGCTGATGGGCACATCGCGGTTGTCGTATCCCCACGCGCCAAACGGCGCTGGCCCGGCGTTCCCGGTCAACCGGCGTTGCGAGTTGGCCGAGGGACACGACACGGCGGCGAGCGCGTTGATGTGGCGCATGAGGCCGCCAATGAAGCCCATGCCATCCTCATACAGCCGCAGCGTTTCATCCTCGTGATGCGAATCGGTGAACATCACATTGCGCCCATTGCGATCCCACAAACTGATGTGCGCGTGCAAGCTGCTGCCCGGCTGATTCTCAAATGGCCGAGCCATAAAAGTGGAATACCAGCCATGCGTCCATGCCACCGCGCGGATGGCCTCGCGGGCCAGCACAACCTGGTCGCAGGCGGTGAGGGGATCCGTGACGCGCAGAGTAATTTCCTGCTGGCCGCCGCCCATTTCGGGGTGGTAATGCTCCACCGCAATCCGCTGGTCGTCCAGCGTGCCAATAATTTCGTTGATGACTTTTGCGGCGACCGTCATGCCCATCCCGGTGGCATAGCCGCTTTCGTCCACGGGCACAAACCCGCCATCCGAGCCGCGCACCGCAAAATAAAACTCCAACTCAAAACCCACCTGCGCCTTGTATCCAGAATCGGCCAGGTCGGCCATCATGCGTTTGAGGAAGGAGCGGGCGCACAGCGGCGAGGCCTGGGTGTCCATGTCCACCACGTCGGCCATCATTGCGCCAGTGTTTGGCGCGTAAGTCGCTACTCGGAAGGTGTTGAGATCGGGCAACATGCGGGCGCGCCCGGTGAGGTTGGGCATGGCTTGCTGGTCATTCACCGTCAGCCCCAGCGAGTGCAGCGGGATGCTGGCGCCATCAATCGCGGTGCGGCGCAGCGCATCCAAATGAATGGCCCGCCCGCGCACGATATTGGCGAGGTCTGTCCACAAACAACGCACCAGCCGCACGCCGGCATCGCGCGCCTCGCGCATCACGTAATCGGATGATGCGGATTTGTTCCGCAAAAAGTCGGACGAGCCGGGTGATGGTGTTTCTTCTCGCATGGTATTTGTTTTCAAGGGGCAGGCCGTCCTAATCAGCCAGACCCTTCGCATTGGTCATCATTCTATAACCAAGTAATTGAATTGTGTAAGAATATGAAGCAATGATTACGCGCAAGGGCATAACTCAGCATTTTTCGGCGGATGGGTTTGTGCAAGGCGATGAACGCTGGCAAGTGGCGCGGTTTGCAAACGGCGTGGTGCGTCTGGATGCGGAGGTGACCCGCATTGCGCCATTCCCAGAACCGCGCCAGGAGTCGTTTAGTCTCACCTTGGCGGTCCGGGCGTGTCCCAACAAGTTGGGCGAACCGCCCGGACCGCTATTCAGGGCGCTGGTTCCCGGCCAGCGCGAGGCGCGGATGAGCGTGGTGGACAACCGCGCCATGTTTTGCTGGCAACACGGCCACGAAACGCATCGCGCAGAAAAAGCGTGGGGTGATGAAAACGAGATTGATTACAACTCGCCGCTGTTTATGACCGCCTTGATTTGGCAGAGCGCCCACGCGCCCGGACAAACCCGCGCGTATACCCGCGCCCAACTGGATGCGCTCACATTTGAGCCGCATTTTGCCCTGCAAACCCTGGCGCGGCTGGAGGACGAAGATCATGAGACACGTTTTGGCATAATGCGGCTGGCGCATTACGTGCAAACTCCTGCAACCTCTCAGCCCCATCCCCAAAAAGAAAGCGCGCATTTTTGGTGTGATGAGGATGGCATTGTGTTTGACTTGATTTCGCATAATGGCGCGAGGCAAGTGTTAACCGCGGTAAGTTTCCCCGAATGAGCGCGACGTTGGGTAGCGCATAATGCTCTCTATGATTTCGCCTCGTTGGCGCAAGGTGTTGCGCGATTTGAGTTCCAGCAAACAGCGCACGCTGCTGGTGGTGTTGTCCATCGCGGTGGGCGTGTTTGCGGTGGGCACGGTGTCGGGCGCATCGCACATGATTGCCGATGAGTTGAACCGCGCTTACGCGGCCACCAACCCATCCAACGGCCGGGTATACGCCACGCCGGTGGACGATGATTTTGTTGACGCCGTGGCCCGCATGGATTCCATCCGCAATGTTGAGGGCGTGTATGCGCTGGGAGCGCGGGTGCAACTGGGGCCTGCCAGCCAGGGCGATAACCCATCTGCCGATTGGCGAGATATTACGCTTGAGGTGCGCCGTGATTTTAACGATCTCTCGGTGAATGTGTTTTACCCGAACAGCGGCGACTTTCCGCCGCCAGAACGGACAATGGTGATTGAGCGGGCCGCGTTCGAGACGCTGGGCGTCCCGCTGGGCGAGAAAGTGACGCTGCTCATGGCGGACGGCAAGATGCACGACATCAAAGTGGTGGGGACGGTGCATGATTTGGATAAACCCGCGCCCATCTTTGGCAACCGCATTTACGGATATATTAATTTTGACACGCTGGAATGGCTGGGTTACAAGCGGGGATATAACCAGATTGCGTTCGTGGCCGCGCAAAACCCGCAAGATGAAGCGCACATTCGGGATTTGGTGGATGACATCAGCGACCGGGTGAAGGCCGCAGGTGGGCGGGTGACCGGAAACCGCGTGCGGCTGGTGCATTCCGCGCTGGATCAGGTGAACGCCATGATTTTGATCCTGAGCGTGATCGGCTCGCTTTCGCTGTTCCTTGCCAGCTTTTTGGTGGTCAACACCATGCTCGCCATCCTCACCCAGCAGGTGCGGCAAATTGGGGTGATGAAAACCATTGGGGCGCGCAACCAGCAGATCACAGCCATGTATTTGATGATGACGCTGGCTTTCGGGTTCCTTTCGCTGTTTGTGGCGGTGCCGCTGGGCGCGCTGGCAGCGTGGGGGCTGGCGTTGTATGCGGGCAATGCATTGAACTATGACCCGCGTTTGCTCATCCAGCCAGATACGATTCAACTTGAGATTTTGGTGGGGTTGTTCGCGCCGGTGCTGGCCGCGCTGGCTCCTGTGCTCAGCGGGGCGCGGGTGACCGTGCGAGAAGCCATCTCGACCTACGGCCTGAGCAACGAGGCGGCGGCCAAGTCTAAACTGGTGCATCTCTCGGCGCGGCTTTCGCAAATTTTCCCGCGCCCGCTCATCTTGTCTTTGCGCAACACCTTCCGGCGAAAAGTGCGGCTGGCGCTCACGCTGTTCACGCTCACGCTGGCCGGGGCCATGTTCATGAGCGTGCTGCATGTTCAGGCTTCGCTCAATCAGGTGGTGGATATTGCGTTTGATTATTGGAAATATGATTTTGGCTTGAATTTTGCCCAGATGCAGAGCATTGAGCGGGTGATTGCCGAGACCAAAACTTTTCCAAATGTAAAAAATGCCGAAGTGTGGATCGGCGGAAACGCCACGCGCATTCGACCAGATGGCGTGGAAAGCAAAGGTTACCAGGTGATGGCCGTTCCCCCAGATTCGCCGCTCATCAAACCATCGGTCACATCTGGGAGATGGCTATTGCCAAGCGACACAAACGCCATCGTGCTAACAGCCACCACGCTTAAAGACGACTCTGATATTGCGGTGGGCGATGACATCACTTTGAAAATTGACGGGCGCGAACGAATTTGGCATGTGGTGGGCGTGGTGCGCACGGTGGGCGATAACGGGCGGTTTTATGTGCCGCAAAATTTTTACGCCGAGTTGATTCATGCCCAGGGGCGGGGCAATTCGTTGGCGGTGGTGACCGACGAGGGCAGCGCGGATGAACAAGCATCCAGCCTGGCGCAAATGCAAGAGCATTTTGCGCGGTTGGGGATGATCGCGGGTGGGTCATTCACCATGTCGGTGCAAAAGGCCAACGCGCTGGGGCAAATCAACATCCTCATTTTTTTCATGCTGCTGATGGCTATTTTGCTGGCGGTGGTTGGCGGGCTGGGGCTGATGGGCGCGATGAGCATCAATGTGGTGGAGCGCCAGCGCGAGATTGGCGTGATGCGGGCCATCGGCGCGTCCAGCGGCTCGCTCATGCAAATCTTCATCATCGAGGCCGTCATCATTGGCGCGTTAAGCTGGGTGGCGGGCGTGATTCTGGCGTTCCCGCTGGGTCAGTTTATGAGCGATGGGGTGGGGCAGGCCATTTTACAAACCACGCTGGTTTACACGCTTGCCCCGCGCGGCATCGCCATTTGGCTGGGGTTGGTGCTGGGTATTGCCGCGCTGGCCGCGCTTTTGCCCGCCCTTCGCGCCACACAGCTCAGCGTGCGCGAGGTGCTGGCGTATGAGTAACCCAAGTTATCAGACTTCCTCGCCAAAGCGCGCGCTGAAATGCCGAAACACGAAGAACCCAACGAGCAAGACCAGTACCGATGTGAGCGCGGTGCGCACCCAGAAATCCAGAGCGGTAACCCGCCCGTGATACATCAACTCTTGATACACGTTGACCAGCGAGGCCATGGGGTTGAGGCGGCGCACCCATAACCCCACATCAAACTTCAGCCCAAACAAGTCCACCAACCGCGGGCCAACCGTGCTGATGTCATACCAAATTGGCGTGAGGAAGAACAGGGCCAGCATAGATAGGTCTATGATGAATTGCGTATCGCGGTAAAACACATGCAAGGTGGAAAGCAGCAGCGCCAGCCCAATGCACAGCATCACCTGCATAAGGATAACAATCGGAACCAGCGCCAGCGTCCATTGCAAAGGATGGCCAGAGATCACCGCAACCAAAACAAACATGGGCAAGGCCAGCAAAAAGTTCACCGTTTGAGAAAGCACCGCGGAGATGGGGAGCAGGATGCGCGGGAAGTAAACCTTTTTGACCAGCGCGCCATTTGCCACCACGCTGCCCGTGCCAGTGGTGATTGCCGCGCTAAAAAAGTTCCAGGCCAGCAACCCAGACAAAATAAACACATGGGCGCGGGGAATGTTGGATGGGTTAAGCACGGTGAACGCGAATGTCATCACAATCATCATGCCCAGCGGCTGCAAAAATGACCAAGCCACACCCAGCACAGAACGCTGGTAGCGGGTCTTGAGGTCGCGCGTCACCATCATTTGCAAAAGATGGCGGTAGTTCCATATTTCGCGCAGTTCCGATTTAATGTTTTGCATCTTTGATTGACGGGAGACCGAAGACGGAGGACGGTTTCAGCCGTCCCCGGTCTCCTGTCTTCCGTCTTTTTTTATTACAGCTTCATACATCCCCTGCATTACCTTTGCCGATTGCTCCCAGCTAAAATTCTGAATGGCGCGGCTGCGCAGGCGCTGGCCCAATACCCGGCCAGATTCCGGCTGGGCGGCCAAAGCGAGTATACGCTGAGCCAAAGCCGCTGAATCGCCGAGCGGGGAATACGTTCCGTCTTCTCCAAGATATTCGCGCTGGCCGGCGGTGTCAAACGCAACCGTCGGCAAAGCCATCGCCATGTAGTTAAGAACCTTTCCGCTGCCCTCGGTAAGCGAAAGTTTTGGCGCAATGGCGATATCGCCCAAAGCCAGCATCTCTGGCATATTTTCATACGGCACGCGCCCGCCAAAAACCACATCACCCAAAACGCCCGCGGCTTGCGCCCGCATCGTCCATTCGTCTACGCCGGGGTAGCCCAGCACCAGCCAGCGCAAGGCCGGGTTGATGGGTCGCGCAATGGCCGCGGCCTCCAAAATATGCTGAATGCCTTGATGCCGCGCGAGCAACCCCAAATACACCACCACCGGGGCATCGGGCGAAATGCCAAACTGGGCGCGCAGCTCGGCGCGGCGAGCTGCGGTTATCACATCTGGGCGCACGGCGCGCGTGTTCACCCCATCTGGCAAATGGGCGATGGGTTTTGCGGGCCAATTTTTTTGCAGCGTTGCGGCGGCGTTTTTTGTGCTGGCAAAGATGGCCGCAGGCATGGCCTCGGCCCGGCGCTCCACCCATCGCCAAAAGCGCTGGCGTTTTCCGTTGTCTCGCAAAAACCTGTGATGCAGCATTTCATCCGTCAGGCTGCCCTGATAATCAAAAAACACTGGTTTGCGCCAAACACGCCCCAGCGCCCCGCCAATCAACGCGCCCTCATGCAGATGGGCGTGGATCAGGTCAAAATTTTCGCTCGCCAATGTTTGCGCCAATTTGAGCGCCAGCAACACATCAAACGCATATTTGTGCCGCGATGAACCGACCTCGTAACTGGCATGGTATGGGGTGGGGCGGGTGCGAATCACGCGCACATCTGGCACGTTGTTGCCCTTGAAATACGTAACGATGGATACGCGATGCCCCAGCGCTTGCAATGCCCGTGCTTCCTCCAAAATTCGCACATGGCAGCCGTAATCGCCAAAAAATGACGTGGGGGCCAGGCTGAGGATGTTCAAAATGCAACGAGAAATAAGAAGCAAGAAACAAGGGAATTTGCGCGCAATTTGTGATTATTCCTCATTTCTTGCTTTTTTCGGGGTCAATTTGTTTTGCCAGTTTTTGACCCATAAACATGCCCAAAATGGATGGACGAGAGACGGCGGTGGCAGGGGTGGCGGGCTTGGCGTCGCGGCCCTTTTGCCATGCGTTCAGCCAGTCGGCGCGGCGTTCGCCAGCCAGGGCGATGAGTTCCTCGGCGGCTTTGGCGTTGCCGGCGCTCACCGCATCTCGCAGCGCCATCAACCCCAGCATGACCTGGTTAAGCCAGTGGACACTGGCCTCTTTTTGCTCAATCAAGGCGCTGGCTATGCTGGGCGGGTGAACATCCTCAACTGCTTTTGTGGTTTTGGCGAAAGATGCCCCGGCCAGCCATGTTCGCTCGCGCCAGGCTTCATCGCCAGAAACGGCGGCCATGTAAGCGGCCAGCACGGCAGATGGGATCGCGTCCACGCTCAGGCGCAGGCCGTCGTGTTCGGCGGCGTCCATAAACACGGTGTGCGCCTGGGCAGAATCGGCCAAAGCCGCCAGGGTGTTGATGGAATCAATCGGTGTGCCGTGGCGCGGCGCAATAAACCAAACCGCGCCTTTGAAAGTTTCCTTGCCGGGTGGGTCGTCGCTGGCGAGCGGGTTGATTGAAATATCGCAGTTGATGTAGCTCACGTTGGCGGGCAACAACCGCGCCGCGCCATTCAGCGGGCCTAGCGCCGCGCCGCTGGCATCTACCACAATGGTGTTCTCGGCAAGATATTTGCCAATGGCATGCAGCGTTGTTTCCACCTCGTTTTGCGGGATGGCGAGAAAGACCAGAGCCGCATCTTCGCAAGTGGCAGGCAAGTTCCAGTTTGTTTTGTCAATCGCCTTGATCTGCTCGGCGTTTTTGGCGGCATCTGGGTCTTTATCGTGCCCAACCACCTCGGCATCTTTGAATGCCGCTTTCACCGCGAACCCAAGCGCGCTGCCCAGCCATCCGCAACCAACAAGTGCAATTTTCATAATCAATTACGAATTACGAATTACGAATTACGCATGATTAGTAATTCGTAATTATTTAATATCCCAACAAAATTTGCGCCATCAAGGTTGATGGCCTTGAAATTAACGAGCTAAACAGGGTGGGGATAAGATACGAAAGTCCAAAAAGAATAAGAAAGCCGTATTGAGAAATAAAGGCGAATACGCCATCCATCTGCGGGGGCAAATACGCCCACAAAATCTTAGAGCCATCCAATGGGGGGATGGGTATGAGATTGAACAGCATGAGTGAGAGGTTGATGAAAACCGCCAGCACACACACTTGCTGCAACCACGCAGGCGCATCTGGCGCAAGGCCCAACACGCGAAAGATTAACCCAAACAAGACAGCGAGCAAAAAATTAGAGAATGGCCCGGCCAGAGCCACAATTGCCATGCTGGTGCGGTAATTTCCGCGCAAGTTCATGGGGTTAACAGGCACGGGCTTGGCCCAACCCAGCCCAAGGAACATCATCATTAGTGTGCCCACCACATCCAAATGTTTAATTGGGTTGAGTGTTAGGCGCCCCTGCAAACGCGCAGTGTCATCGCCCAGTTTGGTGGCTGTCCACGCATGAGCGAATTCGTGGACGGGAAAGCAGATCAGCAGCAGGATCAAAAGTGTGGCCGCGATGGACAACACACGCATTTGATCGCCAGAGCGAACCGCGCTTTCTAAAAGTTGAATAAATCCCATAAAGCAAAGTGATTATAATCATTCAAGACCCCGGCATGAAACGCATCGTCTTGCTTTATAACAATGCAGGTGGCGGGCACAAAAGCGCCGCGCTAGCGATCGCTCAGGGCATCCGAGAAGTAGCGGGAGGGAAGTTTGACATCTCGCTGGCGAATGCCTTTGACCGATTGCCTTTTCCGTTTGACACAGCGGAGAAGGACTATCCACGTCTGGTTAATTACGGGCGGCCGTTTTATTCCTTCACATTTAAGGCCACCAACGGGCGGCGCAGGGTTGTGGCGCTGCGAAAAGCCTTCGAGCCAATTACAGATGAAATGGCCGCCAGCATTGTGAGCGAACACCCGGCAGATTTGTATATTTCGTGTCACCCGGTTTACAACCAATACATGCCAGAAAAAATTCGGGAGATGGGGTCGCCCGCAAAATATATGAACGTGGTCACCGATCTGGTGACCGGACATTTGTTTCACTATTCGCCAAAAGTAGAACTGTGCATTGTGCCAACCGAGGGCTCGCGCGAGAAAGCCATTGAGGCGCTGGTGCCTCCTGAAAAAATTCTGGTGTGCGGCCAGCCAGTCTGGCCAGATTTTCAGCGGCGCATGGGCAACCGCGAGGAAACCCGCCAGGCGCTTGGGCTTTCCAACGACCTGCCAGTGGTTTTGCTGATGGGTGGCGGCGAAGGCATGGGGCGCATTGGCATCACCGCGCGAGAAATTGCGTTCAGCGGCCTTCCCATCCAACTGGTTATTGTGTGCGGAAAGAACACCAGCCTAAAACGCGATTTGGAATTTATAAACCCGCGCGTGGCCGCCATGCGCGTGCTGGGATTTGTCAACACCATGCCAGAGCTAATGGGCGCGGCGGACATCCTTGTGACCAAGGCTGGCCCAGGCACCATCTGCGAGGGGTTTATCGCCGGGCTGCCAATTCTTTTGTTTGACGCGGTGCCGGGGCAGGAAGAAGGCAACGTGGATTACGTGGTGGACAACGGCGCAGGGGCATGGTGTCCCAACCCGTTTTTGGTCACGCGCCAGCTTAAACACTGGCTGGCCGATGAGGCCGTGATGGCGCAAATGAAGGCCGCCGCGCTGCGTCTGGCGCGGCCAAATAGCACCATAGACATCGCCAAAGCGGCGATTGCGCTCATCTCTAAATAAGCGCTAAGCGTTGAGTGATTTGGGCATATCCGCAACTCGGCGCTTAGCGCTCATTGTTTTTAGTCCTCGTCGTCCATCAAATCGTCATCATCATCGTCATCCCAGATGAGGTCATCATCTTCCTCGTCTTCATCAAAATCTTCCTCATCGTCATCATCTTCACCGAGGTCAAGGGATAGGTCGTCGTCCTCCTCTTCTTCCTCCTCATCCTCAGCTTCTTCCAGATCCTCCAGACTTTCCAACTCGTCGTCTTCGTCTGACAGAAGATCATCGTCCTCCTCCTCGTCATCGTCCAAATCGTCGAGTTCATCCAGTTCATCATCGTCCTCGGTCTTGCGAGCGCGACGCATAATGATGGCCTGAGCCTCGGCGATGGCCTGGGCAGAGAAGATGGTGGTGGCAGGCAGCGGTAGTGTTTCTTCGGCGGGTAACGCCGCGTTAAGGTTTGTTTTTTTCACAATGTCAAGTGTGTTCACAGTTTACTCCTCAGAGTCAAAGACCTAAACAAATACGCTTGTGTGTTGATTGAGATTATACGAGGATGTCAAGACCCATGCTAATATCCTTATCGTTATGCGCGCAGCAATTTTGCACGATTGGCTAAATCAGCTTGGCGGCGCGGAGGAAGTGCTGGAGGTTTTGCACGGCATGTATCCATCCGCCCCGATTTTAACCAGCATTTATGACCGCGCCCGAATGCCGCAGGCGTGGCAAAGCTGGGATATTCGCAGTTCTTGGATGGATCGCTTACCCGCCGTGCATCGCCGCCACCAGCCGTATTTGCCGCTGTTTGCGCTGGCCTGGGCCATGCGCCGCACCCCGCCAGATGCCGACCTTGTGCTGAGCAACAAAAGCGGGTTTTGCATTGGCGCACGCACGGGCAACACGCCGCACGTGTGTTATTGCCTCGCGCCTTCGCGTTACGTGTTTGATCTGCAAGCTTACGCCGCCAACGAATCCATCCCCAAACCGGCCATGCCCGTTTTGGCCGCGCTAAACATTGGGCTGAGGCGGTGGGAGCGGGCGGCGGCTCAGCGCGTGACGCAGTTTGTGGCGATTTCCTCAGAAATCCAGAACCGCATCAAAAAATATTACGGCCGCGATTCGGTCATCATTTACCCGCCGGTGGATGTGGACAAATATTGGCGCAAGGCCGCGCAACCGGGCGGGGTGGGGGATGGGTTTTTCCTGATTGTTTCGCGGCTGCTTCCCTACAAACGCATTGACTTGGCGATTCAAGCTTGCAACCAGCTTGGGCTTCCGCTGGTGATTGCGGGCGCGGGCCGAGATGAGGCGCGGCTGCGGGCGATGGCCGGGCCAACGGTCAAATTGCTGGGGCGGGTGAGCGATGAAACTTTGGCCGAGCTGCTCAACGCGTGCCGCGGATTTATCTTCCCCGGTCTGGAGGATTTTGGCATCGCGCCTATTCATGCCATGGCTTGCGGCAAGCCCGTGATTGCCTTCGCGGGGGGCGGCTCGCTGGACACGGTGAAGGATGGCGTGACCGGCATTTTGTTTGACAATCTAAGCGCCGATTCGCTCGCGGCGGCCATCCGCAAATTTTCTGATGTAACATTTGCGCCCGATTTGATTCGCGGCCATGCGGAACAATTCAGCGTGGCGCGTTTTGAACGAGAGTTGGTTAAAATAATTTCCGAGACGTTACGCAAAGCCGGAAATTAGCGCAGTTAGTCATATCTCACCGCAGAGACGCAAAGGCACAAAGGGATTTCTAAGAAAACAATCCTCAGCGCCTGTGTGCCCCTGCGGCGAATATCCAAATTTTATGGAAGCATTTTGTTTTAAATGCCGGGGCAAACACGAGTTGCTCAATCCCCGGCCAATTTTTTTTGAGAACGGCTCGCCTGCTACGCAGGGCACGTGCTCCAATTGCGGCAACGAAAAGGTGTTCAAGATGGGCCGCACGCCAGAGCATGAGGGCCTGACCCCGCCAGAGCGCAAGCCGCGTGAGCCAAAGCCGAAGGCCGAGAAAGCGCCATCCAAACGAACAGCCAAAGGCAAGCAGGCTGCCACCAGCGCCAAAAAGGCCGAGGGCAAAAAGGCGCTGGCGATTAAGGCCGGGCATCATGGCAGCGCCCCGCTGGTGATTGTTGAATCACCCACCAAGGCCAAGACCATTGGCAAGTTTCTGGGCAGCAAATATCGCGTCAAGGCTTCGGTGGGGCATATCCGCGATTTGCCCAAGAGCCGGCTGGGCGTGGATGTAGACAATGATTTTGCGCCCACATACATTGTGCCAATGGCAAAGAAAGCCACGGTCAAAGAGCTAAAGCAGATCGCCGCAAACGCCAGCTCGTTTTGGCTGGCCACCGACCCCGACCGCGAGGGCGAGGCGATTTCGTGGCACTTGAAAGAGGCGCTGGCCGACCAAATTGGTGATAAACCCGTTCACCGCGTGGAGTTTCATGAGATTACCAAAGAGGCGATTGACCATGCCTTTGCCAACCCGCGCCAAATTGATGGCAATCAGGTGAACGCTCAGCAGGCGCGGCGCATTTTGGATCGGTTGGTGGGTTACAAACTCAGCCCGCTGCTGAGTGACAAGTTGAGCATGCGCGGCCTGAGCGCGGGGCGGGTCCAATCGGTGGCGCTGCGTTTGGTGGTAGATCGCGAGCGCGAGATTCAGGCGTTTGTGCCGGTTGAGTATTGGACGATTGAAGCCGAGCTGGAGAAGCAAGATAAACAGTCGCGCTCGTTCCGCGCCAAACTTTACAAACTGCGCGGGCAAGACCCTGACCTCGGCAATGAGGCAGACGCCAGCCAGGTTGTGAGGGAGCTTGAGGGCGCGGCTTATCGCGTGGAAAATGTGGAGACGCGGCCTCAGCAACGCCGCCCAACCGCGCCATTCACCACCAGCACCATGCAGCAAGAAGCCAGCCGCAAGCTGGGTTTTAACGCGCGCCGCACAATGGGCGCGGCGCAGGGTTTGTATGAGGGCGTGGATGTGGGGGAGGGGACGGTTGGCCTCATCACGTATATGCGCACAGACAGCGTGAATGTGGCCGAGAGCGCCCAGGCCGAGGCACGGCAATTCATCACCGAGCGATATGGCGCGGAGTTTATGCCAGACGCGCCGCCCAAATACACCTCGCGGGCCAAGAACGCCCAGCTTGCCCACGAGGCCATCCGCCCAACCAGCGCGTTTAGAACGCCGGAGATGCTGAAGAATTTTCTGGAGCCGGATCAGCTTAAGCTATACGATTTGATTTGGCGCAGGTTTGTGGCCAGCCAAATGGCAAATGCGGTGTTTGATGTGACCCGTGTGGACATAGACGCGCACCCAACCGCGGCTTCATCGGCACAGGTTTACCAGCCTCTGGCCTTGTATTGGTTCCGCGTGAGCGGGTCGGTGGTCAAGTTCAGCGGCTTTTTGCGGGTGTATGAAGAAAGCCATGATGAAGGCGACAAATTGGATGAAACCGAGCAAGCCGAACAAGACAAGCGTTTGCCGGAGATGAGCGCGCTGGAGCTGCTTGATCTCATCCAACTGCACGCCGACCAGCACTTTACCCAACCGCCGCCACGCTACACCGAGGCCAGCCTGGTAAAAGTGATGGAAGAGTTTGGAATTGGGCGGCCCAGCACGTATGCCACCATCATGACCACGATTCAGACGCGCAATTACGTGCGGCGGCAAGGCAAAACGTTGTTCCCAACCGAGCTGGGTTTTAAGGCCAACGACATGCTGGTGGGCAACTTTGCGCGATACATTGATGTTGGTTTTACCGCGCACATTGAGGATGAATTGGATGACGTTGAAACTGGCGCGCGCGAGTGGGCGCCTGTGCTTCACGAGTTCTTTGACCCGTTTCGGAAAGCCGTGGAATTGGCCGCGACCACCATCCCCAAAGCGGAGAAAGTGTTGGAATTAACCGGCGAGATGTGCCCGGATTGCGGGCATCCGCTGGCATATCGCACGGGTCGGTTTGGCAAGTTCATTGGCTGCACAAATTTTCCGGCTTGCAAACACATAGAGCCAATTGCGCTGCCCGGCGTGCGTTGCCCCAAATGTGGCGGCAAGCTGGCCGAGAAACGCGCCAAGAAGGGCGGGCGCGTGTTCTATGGCTGCACAAATTATCCAAACTGCGATTTCACCACCTGGAGCAGACCCATCCCCATGGCTTGCCCAACTGGCGATGGCGGCTTGATGGTGGAAGCGGGGAAGGGCAAAGCCAAATGCCTGCATTGCGAACAGACATTCGAGATCCCGCAAGACGAGCCTGCGCAATTGCCATCGGCATAATTGTTTTGTCAAATTGCAAGCGCCTGCTTGCAAAAACCAAGCGGGTCAAGAATTTTGACCCGCTTGGTTTTTGCCTTAACTTTTGTTTATGAGTGGGGGCAGATAATTTGACTTGGGTTGGCAAAAGGATAAAATTCCGACTTCCAAAACCCGATTCAAGATGTTTGGTTTTGGCGCATTATTTCTTAAGGGAGTTCATCAGATGAAACACACACGCTTGCTTTTAGCTTTTTTTATCTCTATTTCAATATCTGGCAGCGCTTATGCGCGCGAGACATTGGAACCAGCGCAGATGCCACAGGGCCCAGAAACCTTGATCGCTGATTCGGGATTCCGCCCGGCAGATAACGGATTTCAATTCGAAAACTACTCAAACAACATCCCCGGTTTGATTAATTTGACCGTGGCTGAAATGCGGCGCATGTTTGGAGATCGCGTTTGCGGCAGTTTGGCAAATGGCGTTTGCACACTTACTCCTCCAGCCAAAAAATGGATGGAGTCACAAAACACAAGCATGAACTCAGGCCATTGCGAGGGGCTGGCGGTCTTGTCTAGCTTGATTTATAGCGGGACGCTGAGCGCTGACCCCTTTGGATCTGCCACAACACCGGGGCTGGTTATAACCAACAACGTAGCCTTGCAACGCGAGATTGCCTACTGGTTCTCCACGCAATCCCTCAGAGTTGACGCAACAACCTCTAACGAAGACCTTTCGATGACACCAGTGCAGCTTGTGCAAAAGCTGGAAACCGAGTTCCAAAAGCCTGCCGGCCAGCGCGATTGGTTTGTGCTTGGTCTATATAAACCCGCATATCTTGACGGCCATGCGGTGACACCCTATGCCATTGATGATGCCGGAAATGGGGTAAAGCGCATCATGGTATACGACAACAACTTCCCAAATCAGGAGCGGTTTGTGTTTGTCAATACCATATCAAACACATGGAGCTATACCACCGCGACCAACCCAAGCGAGCCTCAAAGTGAATATACGGGTAATGAAAGCACAAAAACGCTCTCTCTTTCGCCCATCTCCCTCAGGTTGCGGACGCCGATTTGCCCCTTCTGCGAAGAAGCTTCTGCCCAAGAACTAGGCGCAACGGAGGTGACAACAGCTCCAGTAATATTCACGCAACGAGAGGGTCAATATGATAGTGTTGTTCAATATGCACTGGCCCGCCAGAGCGTTGATAGTTATGCTGGTGGCACGCTAGGATACGCTCAAACATTTCCGTTGAATGGTTCGTCAGGTTCTCCTTCTCAAGTGGAAACTCTCACTTTTCAAAACACAATTCCAGGGGGTTCGTTTGATTTGAAGCGCAGCAGCTTTAACCATACCCCGCCTGCGTCTTTCTATGTTCCAGCAAACGCGCCATACACAACTACCGTATTTAGTGTTGAAACAACAAAGACATCCACTTCTGGAATTTTGGTTGAAACAAAGGGGTTTTATTTGAGCGTGGAGAATATCGTTCTAGACCCCGGCCAGGCCGATAAATTGGTAACCTATTTGGATGACGCTGCGCAGATCTATACCGCCACATATCTCACAGATTACAGCGAGACCCCGCTGCTTGCTGCCGGGCTGGAAACAACCGACGCCGATTACGATGTGGAATTGTTGGTGCATGGCGAAGGCGCGGGCAAAGCGGCGACCTTTATCATGAATCACCAAACCGGCAAGATGACCATCTACACGCAGCGCGCCAGCGGTTCAGACAGCTACGACATCAACATAGCGCGGATTGACGACACGGGCGAGCATGACTTCCAAAAAGCCAGCGTTACTTTGGAAGCCAACTCAACTCATTATCTAAATTACAAAGATTGGATGATGGGGCAACCGCTAAAAGTTGAAATTGATCGCGGGCGAGATGGCACGATTGACCAAACACTTTATTTGCAAAACGAGAACATGGTCAAGTTCTTTTTGCCAATAATTGGTAGATAACGACCTTTGATGGCGTGTGTGCGCGACGCATTCAACGCCGCGCACACACGCTTGTTTCTCAAAGGATTCTACGTCTTTCCAGACAACGCCTCAGTTGGGTTTAGGCCATACGTGCCGAGTTGGTCACGCAGCACGGCGGTTTTAGTGTGGGCATACACAATGCGCGTTGTTTCTGGGGAGGCGTGACCGAGATACGCCTGCACGCTTTCCAGCGGCATTCCTTCGTTGAGCAATTGCGTGGCGCGGTAATGCCGGAAAGAGTGGGGTGAGGTGATTTTACTCAGCCCTAACGCCTTCACCGCGGCCTTTACCGCCAGCCAAATACTCATCCGCGAGAGCGGCTGGCCCATGTTGCGCCCATGCGAGATAAACAGCGGGTCGTAGCTGTCATCGCGGGCATTGCAATACGCGCGGATGGCCGCCTGCGCCTCTGGGGTTAAGAACAGCATACGCTGTTTGTTGCCCTTTCCGGTGATGAGAACCTCGCTGGCGCGGCCATCTGCCACCTGAGCGCGTGTGAGCGAGGCGACTTCACTCACGCGCCCCGCCGAGGCGTAAAGAGTGTGCATCACCGCCGCTGCGCGCAACGCCTCCAGTCGTTTTCGCGCGGCCTTGGCCTCATCGGAGAGTGGGGGAATTTTGTCATCATAAAACCCAATGATTTTTGGCAAATCTGGGTCGGCGGGGCGATGGCGATATCCGCCGCGCGTGTCGCCTTTGGCAACCTTTAGCTTGGCTTCGGCCTTGGCGCGGTTAAAGTCCGCGTCAATCTGGTCGGTGGCGTCCAGCCATTGCAAATATCGGCGCAATGCCGCCAAATAAAGCTGGCGCGTGGCGCGGGCATACTTGCGCTTGGTCAGTTGCGCGCCAAATCCTGCCAGCATTCCTTCGTTGATGGGCAACTTGGCGGTCACGGCCAGCGCGAGGGCGGCGCCGTATGCGTTTCGCGTATTTATGCTGGCATCCTGCAAAGAGGCTAGAAATGCGTTCACACTGTCTTCGGTCACGTTGTTCAAATTTTTCATTTGCAATAAGGGTGGGGGAGTTATAACATAACAGCCAATGCGAGTCAACTCACAAATGCGCTAACTTTTGGTTTGTTCTCGCGTCATTCTTTCTTGCGTTGTGATGGATTTTGGGAAGGCGAATATCCTCAAATGTCATCTAGGTTTGCAACAAAGATTTTTGCCTTTTTGGTGGCAGGGGGCCTTGTTTTGCCAGGATTCTTGTGTTTGCATGTTTTATTTGGTTACTATTATACTTAATAAACATTGTGTAAAATAACAAAGAATTGAATATTGGAATATTAGAGCCTTATGCCAAACTTTCCCTATCGCCAATCCCCAGCAATTACACGTTACACTTTACACATTACAGATGGACTTCTATTCCAAAGACCTTGAGGCGTGGATAAACGAAGCGCAAGCTGATCCGCAGACCGCGGCGCAGATTATCACCGCGCTTGCTGGGCGCATCACCCAGCTTCAATTGCAAAATGACGCGCTACTGGCCGAGAATCTCTTGCTTAAGCGCGCCAGCGGTGGCGCGTATTTGGAGCAAATTGAGCGCTTGCGGGCTGGCATGGCCGATATCAAAAGCTGGGCCATCCGCCACAGGCTGGAACGCCAAACGGTTTTGGCCGCGTCATTTAGCGGCGAGGTTTTGCAGTTTATGCTTCAACGATCTGATCGTTTTGAAAAAGAATCAGAACAAACGTTCTCACTCAAAACATCAGAAGATAAGCCACTTGCCGATTTGCGCCCAATTTACCTTGCGCCCGCGAGCAACCTTGGGCAGGTGTTGTTTGTTTCATCTTCCTTTCGCGCCCAGATATTTGGATGCGTTGGCCTCCCGGTGGTCACCACCCCAGATTGGAAATTTGCCGCCGCCCCACCCTTGCCCATGCTCAAACGCGGCGAGCGGATTGAGGCCATGACCACCAGCGATGAGTTTGGCCGCGCGAATGCGCTCACGCTGGTCACGCGGCGCGGTTTTGTGCGCACTTTGCCCTGGCTGATGGTTGAGAATTTGATCGCCGCGGGGCATCCGCTGCTAAAGCCCGCGGTGGATGACGATGCACCAGTGCATGTGAGCGAGTGCAACAACCACGATATTTTGGTTGCCACGCGGCAAGGCAAATGGTTGCGATTCCCAATCACCAGCGTAGATGCCGCGGGCGCAAATGCCTTCAGCATGGATGCAGGCGATGACGCGGCCTGCGCGACCGAGGTTGCGCCAGACAAACCGCTTATTTGCTTTGTCTCGGACTCTGGGGCGATGTTGGCAGTGAAGAACACCGGGCTAGAGGCGCATCAAAAACCAGGCGCAAAACCCGGCAATTTACCGCGCGGTTTTCGTCCGGTGGCGTGCTTTGCGGCAGATGAGGCCGCCCGCGTGCTCACGCTCTCGCGCGAAGGAGAGCTGGATATCACGCCTGTAAACCGCATCCCGGTCGCAAGTCGGTTGAGCGAGGCAAAATTGTTCAGTTTATTCAGCCAGCGGGTAATTGGCGTAGCTCTAATAAAGAGATGAGGCAAAGAGATTCTCTGTTCTTCACTTCTCATTTAAATCATGCGCATCGGTTTAGATTTTGGCACAACCAACACGGTGGCGGCGGTCATTGGGGAAGATGGCGCGCCGATTGTTCTGCCGCTTGATGCAGCCTCCCCCACCCCGCGCATGATGCGCACCCTGCTTTATGTGGAGCGGAACGGCGCGATTCACCTCGGCGCGGATGCCATCCGCCTGCACCGCCTGCAAAACGTGGGGCGAATGCCGCGTTATACCAAACAATGGATTGGGATGCTGGACATTGAAGTTGGTGACATGGTGGTGAAAGGCTACGAAATTAACGCTGGCCCCACCGCGGTGGATGTGTTTGCCGATGTGGACGCTGACGCGCCGGGACGGTTAATTCACGCGCTCAAGGGCCCGCTTGCCACCAATTACGCGGGCACAAAATTATTTGGCAAGTATTTTTCGTTGGAGGAGCTGATCGCGGAGTTTTTACGCCGCGTGAAGGAGCAGATTGAGACGCATATCCGGGAACCAATCACTGGCGCGGTGTTTGGGCGGCCGGTGAATTTTGCCGGGGCGCAAACAGCCCAGGACAACACGCGGGCGCAGAATCGTCTGGCGCAGGCCGCGCAACTAGCTGGATTTGACGAAGTGTCATTTGAGATGGAGCCAATCGCGGCGGGGCTTTCGTATGGTTTAGCACAAGGCTCTCAAGGACCTCACAGGTTTCAAAAACCTGTGAGGTCTGATAAGCCCAGGGAAAGCTTTGCGCTGGTATTTGATTTTGGCGGGGGCACGTTAGATGTGGCTGTTTTGCGCATCTTGGCCGATGGCTCTCAGAAGGTCTTGGCAACCGGTGGCGTAGGCATCGCTGGCGATCATTTTGACCAGCACATCTTTCGCAAAATGGTGTTGCCGTGGTTTGGCCGTGATGTGCGCTGGGGCGCTCAGCGGCTCGCCATGCCGGGGCACATCGTTAACGCGCTGGGCGATTGGCAAGACATCCCGGCTTTGGCCACACCAGACACGCTGGCATTTGTAAATGAGGCCCAAAAAAATTGCGATGATCCGGCGCGGATGTTCGCATTGGAAGATTTAATTTTTAAGGGGCATGCCTATCCTGTTTACGATCAGGCCGAGCGGGCCAAGGTCGCACTCTCGCAATCGCAATTTGCGGTGATGGCTTATGACACAACCGCGATTCATCTTTGGCAGCCCGTTACGCGTAGACAATTTGAGGCCATGCTTGCCAGCGACCGCCGCGCGATTGAGGCCATGATTTATGACACGCTTGCTCGCGCAGGCGTTAAGGCCGGGCAAATAGAGCATGTGGTTCGCACAGGCGGCTCGTCGTCCATCCCAATTTTTGTAGATTTGCTTGCTCATTTGTTTGAACACGCGCAGGTGACCGAGGAAGATTTGTTTACCAGCATCGCGGCGGGGTTGGCGGTTCGCGCAAATGAGGGGATGAAATGAGCCGCGGAAATTGGGTTTCTGCAATCGCGCCCTTCTTTTCTTTTGTCGCCCTGCTCTTTTTGGGGATGGGTCTTGCGAATGGCTTAGGCTTTGCATTTGCGGTTTTTGCTTTTCGCGCTCAATCTTTATCTAATCCTTTATTGGCAAGTTCATTTGGATCTGATTTTGTAAAAATAAGTGCCTATGCGAATTATCTCAAAACCGGATTGCAAAACATATTGCCTGCGCGAAGCAACTCGCTTCTGATAAACGCCGTGCTTGAAGCAGCCAGCGCGACGCTCCTACTCGTGGGCGCCGCATTTGTCTTGAGCATTGGGCTGGGTTTGGCATTGGGGTTTCTCGCCACACGCAGGCCCTCCCCTCGCCCACCTGGCTGGATCACCGCGCTAAATGCGCTGGGGCAATCTGCGCCCAGTTTTGTGATTGCCGCGCTGGCCGCGCTGGCTATCTCCGCCCAGTTTGGCATCCCCAACCTGCTGGTAAACACCGGCGCTGCAACCAGCCCGCTCCAAATTGCGCTGGCGCTGGGCGCATTGAGCATTCGCCCAATGATGGGCATTGCGGCATTAAC
>Ga0073900_10000398_pt1 | contig 30336 bp, 46 predicted proteins | sample KloWWTmetKNB5Kit_FD_66666 | JGI IMG/M metagenome (GOLD analysis project Ga0073900, IMG submission 66666) | Active sludge microbial communities from Klosterneuburg, Austria, studying microevolution and ecology of nitrifiers - Klosterneuburg... | ecosystem: Engineered > WWTP > Aerobic digester >...
GCTTTAACAGCAACTAAGATACTTGATATTAAAGCAAGTCATGCTTTCCCACTATCAGATGACAAAGTTAATGTAAGTTTAGGTAGTTCAACATATGATGGACTTTATACTCTAGCAGATAGATTTGAATCGGAAGTAACTCTATTAATGCCAGATACTACAATCAAAGGTTATTATGATAACTATACTAAGGTACAGTCAGATGTAACAATCACTGATACTGGAAGAATAATAACTGGAAGTGTAACTAACCTAAATCCACTTATTACTCTTACATATCCAATTCAAGAGATAACTAAATGGAATAGAGAAGGAAGTGTAGATGATCTAGTTAAACAAAAGCTATCACTACTTGCTCTTAATAAGACTGGTGTAAGTAATGCACCTATGAGTATATTAGTTAAGAACAGTGTATCTTCTTATTAAATAAGTGGTAAATACTCTCCAACTTTTCTCTGAGGTTGGGGAGTTTACCTTATAATCAGAGAGAAATTATTTTTTATCAGAGATGATATGATCAGAAGAAAAGTAAGAGTAGACCTAGCAGAGTTTGATTCAGACTGGAAGGATAGTTATATCCTTTTATATACAGGTGGAGTACAAGATCAATTAGATACAGGTAAGAAGTTAAGGAAAAATGCTAGAGAAGAAAAGAGAATCACCGATCTTAAATCGGACTCTAAAGATGAGAAATACATAGAAGAGCAGGACAAGAAACTAGATGAATTGGCTAAGGATATATTTAATATCTTTTATGATTCGGTTTCAGAACATTTTCTAGGTGGTCAAATATATGATTTTGATTTAAAGGCTAATAGAGAATTAAAGAAGGAGGATATAGTTTCATTTGATATTGAAGTTATTAAAAAGGCATATAGTAGATTAGTTGGGAATGTTGAAAAAAAATTATAGATGCTTATCGTGAAGTATTAAAGTTTGGTGAGAGTTCTGCGATAAGTGATGAAGACTTAATAGAACTAGAGTTGTTACAATATCAAAAACTGAATCCAGGTATGACTTTAGAACAGATCATGACAGAAGACTTAGACTGGATCAGAAAAAGAATTGCATTAGAGCAAATTTTAACAGAACACAAAAATGAACAACAACAACATTGATATTAAGGTAACAGCAAAGGACATGGCTTCTGATACTCTAAAGAGTGTCAAAGGATCTATAGATGGTTTGGTATCTCTAGCTTCAATAGCAGCAATCGTAGCGGTTGGACAACAACTCTATGAGCTTGGAAGAAAAGCAAATGATTTGAATGATGTAATGACAGGTTTCTCTCGTAGTTTTGGTAATTCAGTAGAAAATTTAAACAGACTTAGAGAAGCTACTGGTGGTGCAATCTCCGATTTAGATTTATTAAAGAATGCTAATAAAGCCTCACTTACAGGTGTATCTGATAACATAGATGAAATTGGAAGATTAATGCAAATTGCTCAAGTTAGAGGTAAAGAGCTTGGAATAAGTAGTCAAGAAGCATTTGACCAAATGTCACAGGCTATATTAAGACCTGCTATGTTAAAGAGATTAGGCTTTGATATTCCAGAGGCTATGGCAGATATGACCACAGGAATGTCTACAGCAGAGCAAAAGGCTATTGGACTAGATATAGTACTCTCTCAAGGCTCACAAATGCTTAAAGACTATGCAGATAGTGGTGTTAATGTTGCAGATGAATTTGAACAGTTTCAGGCTACTCTTGATAATCTTATAGGCGTACTTGGACAAATGTTCTTGCCTATTATTACTATTGTAATTGCAGTTGTTGCTAAGTTAGCAGAAGGATTACAGAGTCTTTTCACAGATGGTAAGCCTATGGCTCAAGAGATGACTAAATCGGTTGATAAAACAAAAGACGCTGTAAAGGCTCTAAGCAAAGAAGCAATAGCAGCAAGAGATAATATTGCAAAGATTAGAGATCAGATTCAACAAGAGAATGAAGCGTATAACAAACAACTAGCAAGTATTATTGATGGAAGGAATACACAAGTAAATGAGAATAAAAAGCTATTAGATAGAGAGCAAAGAGACTTCTTTAAGTCACAAGAAAAGAACTTAAAAGAGTTTAATAAGACTCAAGATCAACTTAAAAAAGAGTATACACAAAAGACTAAAGATCAAGAGTCACAAAACCAAGCTAGACTTAGAAACCTTGAAGCCTCTTTAAGAGAAGGACTTGTTTTTGGATCTGCTACATATGAAGAGCAAACAAGAATTATGATGAAGGCTCTTGATGATGAGAAGTTAGCAGGAGAACAAAAGACACAAGAGATCAAAACTCAATTAGAAGATGAATTAAAGTCTAACACAGATAAGTTTGAAGAAGAAAAGGCAAATGCACAGTCTGCATATGATGAAACAACCAACGCCTTAAAGTTAAAGATAGCAGAAGATGAAGCACTTTTAACTAAACATGCAGAAGATGCTAAAACAATTAATAGAAGTATTTTACTAGATGAAATAGATGAACTAAAGAAGACTCATGCAAGAAGACTAGAGGAATTAAATAAACAATTAGCTAAAGAACAGAGTGCATGGAAAACGGCTATGGGTAATGTTGGTGACACCTATAAGAATAAACTTGGAGAAATGGGTGATATGAAAATAGATATGTCTAAACTATTTGATTCTGTAGATTGGGATAAAAGTTTTAAGGCAATATTAGCAGGAATGGCAAGAATGGCATTTAATACTGTCAAATTACTAGTTACTACTGGCATTGACATTATATCAGGTTTGCTTTTGGCATATTTAAAGGTACTTGGTGCAATAGCTCCTAGTAGTCTTGTTGATAAAATGGCGGCATTTTTAATTAGTGTTAATATAGGTGCTAAAAATGACGCAAACAAACAGGTTGATAGTAATAGAGATTATTTTATAGACTCTGTGGGACTTAAAGGTTTTGCTACTGGTACAAATTATGCTATGGGTGGAAGTTATGTAGTAGGAGAGCAAGGACCAGAAGTTGTTAGTTTACCTGCAGGTAGTTCTGTAACACCTAACAATCAACTAGGCGGTAAAAGTGCTAATATAACTATTAATAATTACAATTCACAACTAGACTATTTAGCATTGTCTAGAAATATCGGATTTATTTTAAGGACTTTATAACATGGCAAGTTCTGCTTGGATTACATACAATGGACTAACATTAAAACCAGAGAATGGTTATACGATTACACAGTTTGAAGAAAACACTCCTATAAGAATATCGGAAGACTTATTGACTGGGCAACATGGTGGTGTAGTTTGGAAGACTAAATATGCCATGAAGACTATTGCAATAGAAGGAGAGATACTAGGTGGTGATTCTTCTACATACTTTCTATTAAAGAATGCTTTGATTAATGCTTTTTCTGCTCTTGCAGAAGAAGATACTTTAGATGTTACAGTTTGGAATGGAAGCTCTAAATCAATAGATGCTTGGGTTATTACTCAACCAATCATAGTTGAAAAGAGTGGATATACAACAACTAATCAATACAGAATAGAGTTAAGAGCTGGAAGTCCTTACTGGTCAGGCTCTTCTGCGATTACTGGAAGTTGTGGATTAGCAATTAGTGGTGGTACTCCTGTATCAAGTCCCGTTGGATCACCTGTTCTAGTGGTTGGTGGTAATAGAATAACTTTAAATAATACTGGTGATGTAGAAAACTATGCAACATTTGAAATAAGAAATGCTTGTACTAATCCATCAGTATTAAATATCACAACAGGTGCTACCTTCTCATATACAGGTACTTTAGTAGATGGAGATGTCTTACAAGTTGGAAGAAGTAGTGCTGGTGAATACTGTTTATTAAATGGATCAAATGTCTACTCATACTTTACTGGTACTGTATTTCCAATTATAAGAGGTGTGAATGTTTTAGCTTTTTCTGCTAGTTCTTATTCGGCTACAGCAACACTTACAGTAAATCTCTATGAAAAGTTTTTAAGTATCTAACTATGTATACTCTTGAAATCTATCAACTTAATCCATTACTAGGAACTTTTGCTCGTATAGACACTATTGATACATACAAGAACTTATCATTTACAGATAGATTAAATGGAATAGGAAGTTGCACCTTTTCATTAAGTATCTATGATCCAAAAGCAAGTCAGGCTAATTTAATACGATTCAGAAATCATGTTGTAATTAAAAAAGATTCTGTTATCAAATGGTTTGGTCCTATTGTTAATGTAAACTCAAACTTTGTTGGAATTGAAGGTGAAATCAATGTTGAGTGCAATACAATGCTTTACCACCTAAAGACTAGGTATACAGCAAAGTTATTAGAGATAACAGCAACAGATCAGTCTACAATTCTATGGAACTTAATTAATACATCACAAGGATTAGCTTATGGAAATCTTGGTATAACAGCTGGAAGTTTACCTGCAACAGTTTCAAGAGATAGAACTTATCCATACACGGATTTGGCAAGTGCAATCATAGGTATGAGCAATATTATCGGTGGGATAGAGTTTGACTTTCAGGCTACAACATCAGGAGGTCTATTTACAGGCTGTACCTTCAATACTTATGTTTCTAAAGGTACTACAAGGTCAGATTTACCTGCTTTAAAGATAGATTCTAATATGAAGATGATTCAAACAGCTACAAAAGAGAACATATTCAATAATATGATATTAGAAGGTGCAGGAACAGGTGAAGTCTTAATATCAACAGGAAGTGATAGTGCTTCACAAAGTGCCTATACTCGTAGAGAGGAAATAATAAAGGCAGCTGATGTTTCAATACAAGACACATTGGACACAAAACTAAACAACTTGCTAAACTTTTATAAGGTTGAAGGATCTTTAGTTGAGATGGAATTATATCCAACTAAGACACCAACACTTGATGATTTAAACTTGGGAGATGTACACACTCTTAATATATCTTTAGCAGGAACAGGTGGATATTTAGATATGGTTAAACAGGCTAGGCTTTGGGAATATACAGTAAGTATTGATGTAAATGGAGTTGAAAGAGTGAAACCTAAGTTTATCTTAATAAACTAATGAAGACTGTAATTTTATTACTTTTAATATTACTAATAATAGTGCCACAGGAAATTATTAATCAGGACAAACTAACCAATAAATTAGCAGATTTAGATGCAAGACTTGGTGCTATGGAAAGTGCTAGACAACCTTATGTTGGGGACTGGTATTCTTTTAATGTTGCATCTATCTCTTATTCTAGTGCCACAAGAATCAATATTACAGACACTACGATAGCTTCACAGTTAAAGATTGGAGATAAGATTAAAATCACACAAACAACCGACAAATATTTTTATGTAACAAATGTTAATAGTACATCTATCGATGTATATGCAGGTGATGATTATTCAGTAGCAAATGCAGCCATAACCTATTTTGGATTTAGCAGACTTGCTACTCCATCAGGACACCCAATTCTATTTAGTAGAACAATACCAGCTGGTGATATCGTTGGTGTAAACTGTACAGCAAATAACCTAATAGCACCTACGCAGAAGTTTTATATGATAGGAAATGTTATTTTTGTACACGACAGTTTTGGCTTTGATGTTCCAGCAGTTGGAGCAGCCAATAGATTTGTTTCTATTAAACACCCAATACTAAGATCGGCAAGTGGTAGTTATATTTATATACAGCCTTCTACAGTTGGTAGGCTTCTTGTTACAGGAACATTAGAACATAATACCTTGTATCACTCTGCATCAAATGATAGTGGAAACTCTGCGTATTTACAAAGAGGTAATGCTGATTTTGTTGTGTCAGTTTATAACTTTCAAGGTTTTTATTATTATGGAATTAAGAATCAGTAGCTTTATATTTTAGATATTTTTAACATGGCAATACAAGTAAGAGTAATAGATGGAATGGGAAGCGTAACAGAAACATCACCTGGAGTTTTTGCAACTACTGGAATGATGACAGCCGATCACATGGGAGTAGCAAATGATTTCGTTGGAAGAGCTGGTGTATTAAAAATGTCTACAGATTTTATAGTTGCTCAACGACTTGCAGGTGCGAACATGAGTGTAGATGTATCTGTTGGTACTGCTTATGTATTAAACTCAAGTTGGAGTGCTAACTCAAATACTCACACTAAATATTGGAGTGTTATAAATGATGCTACAGTTAATGCTGTAATAGGTGCAAATGCTTCTGGAAATCCCAGAATAGACATTGTTACTTTGAAAGTAGATACTGCTGCAACTCCAGATGGTAATGCTTCAAATGTAGGAAGTATTTATGTAACTGCTGGAACTCCTGCAGCTTCACCTGTAGCGCCTGCAACACCTTCTAATCATTTATTACTAGCTTATGTTGCTGTAGCAAACGGTGCAGTTTCAATAGTAACTGCTAACATAACTGATAAAAGAGTTTCAGTTTATTTAGATACTAATCCAACAGCTAGTGGACTTGCAGATTTAGGAATGAGTCGTCAAGCTGTAATGAATGGTAACTTTGATATTTGGCAAAGAGGAACAACAGTCACTAATCCAGCAGATAACACCTTTATTGCAGATAGATATAAAATCAGGATTGGTGGGGCTGGATATACACCACCAACAAATACGATACACTCTAGGCAGTCTTTAACTCCTGGGGATATTCCTAATTCATTTTATTTCTATAGAGTTAATCCTGATGGGGCTGGTAGTGGAGCTACTGATACGCCTTATGGGTTTATTAACGAACATATTGAGCATGGGACAAGAAATCTTTGTGGTGCAGGCAAAACAGTAACAGTAAGTCTTTATGCAAGAAGTTCTATTTCAAATAAGAAGTTGGGGGTTAGTCTTTTACAGGATTATGGAACTGGTGGATCTCCAACAACAGCAGAACAGGTAGTGGGAGATGCTGTAACTTTAACATCATCTTGGGTTAAATATACCTTTACAATTACGACTAATACTTTAGTAGGAAAGACTTTTGGCACTAATAACAATGACCATTTAGAGTTAAGAATTTGGTATGTTTGGGGAACTAATTATGATGATTATGTCGGGGAATCCTCATATCAAGGTTTTGTAGGTTCAGGTAACATTGACATAGCACAAGTACAACTATGTGCAGGAGATGTAGCACTTCCATTTCAACCAAAGAGTTATGGGCAAGAATTGGTAGATTGTCAGAGATATTTTGAAACAAGTTACTCTTATGGTGTTACTGTTCCTACGGGGTCTTCAACTGGTTATGCACAACAGTATGCACTGGCAACAACAGCTAATGGGGGAAGATATGGCACAGTCCCATTTAAGGTTTCAAAAAGACCTGGTGCAGTTGTGGTTACGATATATCCATATACTACCCCAGCAAATACTGGGAGAGTTTCGGATTCTGGTGGAACTGATCTTGCAGCTAACTCTGGGGGACAAACTTCACAGAATGAGTGGGGATTCTCGACATATAACAACTCTGGGGGAAATATAACAACAGGAGGAGCAATACTATTTCACTGGGCAGCAAGTGCAGAACTTTAACTAACATGGATATTACAGGAATAACAACTCTTAGTTTAATAAAAATGAAATTATGGAGACTGATAAACTTATTTTGGGCATAGGAGCATTTATAGTCGGTGTGATAGCTGGATACCTGCTCGCTATTGCTATTAATAAGTTTAAGTGGCAGATAAGAACATTTGTTATTCTCTTAGGAGTGTTGATATGGGGATTTGTGATGATAGCTAGAGTGTTGAAGCCAGAGTTGAACATAGGAATTGTATTTGATTTGATAATGGGAGGAATGATTGGAAATGCAGTTGGATTTAACTTTGGTGGAATTTTAAAAAGTAATTATATAAGAAATGAAAGCATTATTGAAAAGGATAAAAAAGAAGATAGATAGTATTAGTCACAGGTTAATGGGAACAGTTATATTTGGAATGCTCTTTGTGTTTCTAGGAGCATTGTTACCAGATGTATATTACAGATACTTTGATACTAAGGAATATTACTCTATTGATTCAATCTTTATAGATACTAGTAGGACATACAAGCCTTGTGAGGTTATGGAACTAACAATAGCAAGAACGGCCTCAGAGAATTTAACAGGAGAATTTACTTTTGTTTTATCTTTAGAAGACATAGAGAATAGGAATGTATACTCTAAAAGAGTTCCATCAACTGTAGAGGCAGGAACTAAAGTAATTAAATCAGAACAACGTATACCATGCAATTCAGGTGTTGGAGCAGACATAAGAGATGGGCAATACAAATGGACACTTGGATTTGAATATACATTTAAAGGAATAAAGAAAACTGCTTTTAACAAATCAAACTTATTTAAAGTCAGATCATAATGGAAGTAATACAAAAATTACTAACTAATACAAGTGTCTTTAGAAGTAATAGAGATGGGCAAGGTGTTCAGTTATTTGTTATTCACAAACAGGCAGGAAATGGAATGTTATATAACTTCTTTCAAGGTGGCTCAAGAAACTCTTCAACTCACTATCAGGTTATGAAATCAGGACAGGTATATCAGTTTGTAAAAGAAGAACATACTGCCTATGCCAATGGTAATTGGGGTTGGAATGTAAGAGGACTTTCAATAGAGTTTGAAGGTATGTTTGCAGATGCGGTTACAAATGAACAATATGAAAACTGTGCTCAATTAATAGCAGGACTTAGTAAGAAATATAATTTTCCACTTGAATACAGAGATGCAAATGCACTTAAAAACTATTCCACAAAAGGAGTTTCAATTCACAAGAATATTGTCAGCACAGCTTGTCCTGCAAATGTAGATTATATGCGAGTTATAAACAGAGCTAGAGAAATTTTAAATGTTACACCACCAAATATGGATACAGTAATATATGGAAATGAAACATGGGGAAGAGATGACATAGGCAGAATAGTTTCTAATCTATGTGGAGTACCTGGAATGTATGAATTTGAGTTTGAGAAGTTTAGAAAAACACCTGCTCAAGCGTTAATAGATATTCTTACTTGGAAAAACTACAAAGTTAAGACTGCTGAACAGTTGGTAGCAGTTAAAGCTCAATTAGTAGATAAAGATACTCAAATATCGAGCCTTAATGCCTCTGTAAGCGATTCTATTCTCAAGATGGAGATATGTACTAGAGAGAAGGAATCTTTAATTTTAAAGAACACAGAACTTGATAATAAACTTTCTGATCTCACGGCTTCATCAGAAGCTACTAAGAAGAACTTGGAAGAAGACCTTGCTAAAGAGAAAAGTGCTAACCAAGTACTCACCGAGAATAATACAAGACTTCAAGAGGAACTTAGAGTATGCAAAGCAAGTGGAGGTGGAGGAGTTGGTGCTGATCCAGTCCTTACAATCCTTGCAAGATTTGCTCAGTGGATTAAGGAAAAACTTAGTAAAAAGATTTAGTTTTCTTAATGGTTTTATTTATTATATTTATACAAATGGAAAAGCTATGGTTAAGAATACCAGAAAATATTAGAGAGGTATTGAAAGAGGTTTGGAGATGGGTAACAGCTACTTTATGGAGTGTTGTTTTAGAACTTCTAACAGATCCAACTTTCATGTCGAACTTAAATACAATGAGTGCTAAAACAGCTTTCTCATTGTTAGCTAAGACTTTGATAGTTAGGTTTGCAGATAGAGTGATTTATCTTGCTCAAGGCTCAAAGGCAAGTACAGCTACAAAGGTACTTACACTAGGTAAATAGACAGAAGTAATTGGTAAAAGGTATGATGGTATTGCAAAACTAAAACATCAAGTTTTGGTTTGCTAAGAGAGGTTTAAAGTCCTCTCTTTTTTCTTGTTTACAAGTCAGGAATTTTAGTATAGTATGTACCTATGTCTGATAGACAAAACATCAAAAAATGGTATAATATTATAAAGCACACCACGAGCTTCCTTATCAGACATTCGTGTGTGTGCCATTTTATTGGTTATATAATTGAAAAGAGAGGTATCAGACTGGGCAGTTCTGGTGCTTCTCTTTTTGGTTTAGTAGCCAAACTTGGGGGTTTAAATCTGGGGGGAGTGAACTTCCAGAGCAGAAATAGATGATTTGCACAGGATTGCAAACGCCGAATCTGTAAGAATGCGGGACAACACTTACTAGGTTATTCAAAGTACACCGCAGGTCATAGCTATCAAACACTATGATTCAAAGTAGATAACCAAGAAAAGAAATGAAAAACTTTTCGCTTATAAAAAACCTATGGGGGGTGGGGGGGGTACAACTTTTTCCACCAACCGATCTGTAACTTATTTAATTATTAACTTAATAGAATGAAAGAACTACAAGTAAGAAAGCAAATGTTGCCAGACAACATGAAAGATTTAACAAGGTTTGTTTTAATAGGTAGAGAAAAATTGGTCTCAGTTCGTGCAGAAATAAGAGCCATAAGTAAAATTGGATTGGCTACAGAAGTTAGAGAGCAGAAAAACAGAGAGGCACAAGACTTAGCAGGTGCATTGCTAGATGCAGAATCTAAAATTGGTGAGCTATTAAAAGAAACGGTTAGAGCAGGAAATCCAATTGTAACAGTGAGTGGACAATTGCCAGAAGGTATTACAAGGAATCAGTCTTCACAGTTTCAATCACTTGCCGAACATAAAGACTTAATTGAAGAAGTTAAAAGAGAGGCACAGGAGAATGATGATCTACCAACCAGAACAGAGGTGTTAAGAAAGATTAAGCAGTTAGACTTACAAGAAAAAAAACAAGAGTATGCTGATAGAATAACTAATACCGACAAGAGCATTTCAATAGATATCTTTAACACAGGCAAGAAATTTAAGATAATATATGCAGATCCATGTTGGAGTTATAATGATAAGCAGGACTTTCAGGCTTTGGGAGGTGCTGAAAAACACTATCAAACAATGTCAATAGAAGAACTTTGTAAACTTCCAGTAAATAACATATCAGAAGATAACTCAGTTTTATTTATTTGGGTTACATCTCCAATGTTAGAGGATAGTTTTAAGGTCATTAATTCTTGGGGATTTAAATACAAGACTTCATTTGTTTGGGATAAAATTTCTCATAACATGGGACATTATAATTCTGTTAGACATGAACTTCTTTTGGTTTGTACAAAAGGTAATTGCTTACCTGATAATAAAAAATTATATGATAGTGTTGTAAGTGTTGAAAGAAGCTCACAACATTCAGAAAAACCTATTGAGTTTATGAATATAATAGATGATATATATACATTTGGAGATAGAATAGAGTTATTTGCAAGAGATAAAAAGAAAGACAGCTGGTTTTTATGGGGGAATGAGATATGAACACAGACTATTATAAAAAACAATTAGAAGGTGGTCAATACTATCAAGACTATGTGGTTGAAAAATTATATACCCATGGAATCCCACTTATTAATTATTCTTCTAAAGAATTTCAGATGTTTATTGGAGAAAACAAGGCGGGGGTTGAAATAAAGTTTGATAAAATGTTTAGGAAAACTGGGAACTTTTGGATTGAAGTTGCCGAAAAATCCAATCCACAAAATCCAGAATACATACCTTCTGGTATTTTTAGAAAAGACAACACATGGTTATACATACTTGGTGATTTAGAAGAAATATACATACTATCAAAAGAACAATTACAAAGAATTTCAACGCAGTTTGAAATAATAGAAAATAATATGAAAACCTCTAAAGGCTTTCTTTTACCTGTTAACTACAAAAATAACTTTTTGATTATACTGAAGATATTATGTTAAGGATGGTACCTTTCAATGAATTAATTTGCCAGAAGGACTGCAGAGGAGTAGATTAAGATATGGAAATAATTTGTATCTTAACAATACTTTTTATATTAGCAAGTGTGGCAACATTTTTAATTGTTAATCAAGAAGAATGGTAGCTACTACAGGAGGAGAAGATGAGTGAGAAACGCCTTAACCAAAGAGAATTTAGGGAAGGCGTTATATCTAATCATAGAAGGGAATTTGGTGCTATATTTTGTAGGGCGTGTCCAGTAAATGAGTGTGGATTTGGTGATAAGGGAGAGGAGATACCACTAGAAGCTCATCACTGTTCAGAAGCATATTCTGATAGGCACTCTCAAGATCCAGAGATAGGGCTGTTAGTGTGTAAGGATTTGCATAGGAGAGAGATACATAACATTGAGGGTGGGTTAACAGGACTAGGTAGATTCTTAACAAGATTATTTATAGAGAACAGAAAGAGAAGGAGATACGATTTAAAAACTGAATGTCCATATAAGAAATAAAATGGAAGACGAAAAAGAAAGCTATAAGTTTCAAATTTCAAATTCAAGTATATTAGACTTTTGGGCAATAACCCCAATAGAAGACACACCAGATAAGGTAGTACTTGGAAACTTCTTCCAACAGATATGTGCTTTGTGTCCAGTAGTAGTTGAGTGTAAGCCGCATATTATTGTTACTAGGAACAGTAGTGTTATTATTATGGGAGAGAGTAGAGATACAGAACATTGTACCTATGCTCAAAACTATATAAGTCCTGTATATCAAGGTAGAATGAATGTTAATATAGAAAAATGAAAAAGAAAACAAAGAAAAAACAATGCGATTGTGAAATGTTTGGAATGATGGGTGAGTGTGAACACACCAGAAAAGAAAAAAAGAAAACAAAAAGACTGTTTGACCCAAAGAAGAAGCTCTACTGGATTAAAAAGAGTGGCAAGTATTGGGATATAGGAACTAACGAGTTCAACATTATGGACTACGGATACACAAAGAATGATGCAAAAGAGATGTTCCTTGAACGAATGATAATTATGTACGGGGACTTGCTAAAGAAACTACAGGAACTTCACACAGCATATTCAGGATTTGATTTACCAGATATATCAGACCTAGAGGATTTTGAAGATGGAAAATGAGGCATATTTTACAATAAAAGAATGGAGAGGCATACCAGAAGGCAGGACTCTAATTACACACAAAAAAGACACTACAGGCGTCCTAGAAGTGTCCGAGCCTATAAGCAAGGTGATTATTCATTCCTGCATGGTGGAGATCATAGCGGGTATTAGAATGGGAATTTTGGTGGATATTAAAACAGAGGACTTTGAAGAAGAAGACTAAAAAGACCAAAACAGAGAAATTTAATGCAACCTGTGTGTGTTTTAAATGTGGTAAAACCTTTGGATATAGAAAAAGGTTTCCATTTCATTTTAGAAAGTTCTGCTCGGCAGAATGCCAAAAAGCAAATAGAGGAAATAACTTAGGAGCATGGAATTAAAGTACTCAAAGCAAAAACAATTAGGTAAGAAAAAAGGCAAAGAAAAGCAGTCTTATATTAAGTTTCTAAATCTGTACAAGAGTACTAACAGACTGCCAGAAGGAATGACGAAAGAAACTACAAATAAGTTATATTCCTATATTGACCGTGAAGTTGAATTGCTTTGGAAGGCTTTATGTTGGAAGAAATGGGGCAAGGCACTTGATGGTGGGGAGATAGACAAGAAATATTATAATGTTAAGTTAGAACAACCATGGCAAATTCACCATTTGATTGGCAGAGGACATCACTTAACGAGGTGGAGTGTAGACAATGGAATTATAATAACTAGTGGAGTACATGATCATTTAACAAACCATGATCCTCAAAGATTTACAAGTTGGCTAAAGGAAAAGTTTCCAGAACGATATGAGTGGAGAGAAAAGAATTTGATTAGCGCTTATTCATTTCATGAAAAGCCTACTATTCAGGATATGTTGGATCTGAAAAATAAAATGTTGTCTTAACCGAAATACCAGAAGACCTTTCAGTCACCAGTACTTGGGTTAAAACAACAAGAGTTATTATTATACCATAATGGAAATAAAGAAAAAGAGAAAAACACAGAATCCACAAAAATATATAGACTGTATTTGTGAAACTTGTGGAAAAACATTTAAGTATGCCATGAGATGGTGGCGACCTAAAGGTAGATACTGTTCCAGAAAATGTTCATATAAAAGGCACAATTCAGCACCAAGCGTGAAGCTTAATTGACAATGTAAACATAAAAGAATATATTAGTAATATTTAATTAATCTTTTTTTAAAATGAAAAAGATAAAAAAGTCTGCCAAGAAGGTAGTGAAGAAAGCAGTAAAAAAGGCAGTCAAGAAAGTGGCTAAAAAGAGTAAGAAAAAATAACTCTCTAAGCAAAGCGTAGACATGAGCAAGTCTTTAAAAGGCTCATTTTTATTGGCTTTATTACCTATTGACAAAGTAAATAAAGAGGTATATTATTACATTATTAAATTATAACTTTCATACTATGAAGACCAGAGATCAAATAGAAATGATAGATCTTGAAACTGGAAAACTTTTGAAAGAGATCTGCATATTAGAATACAAACTAATAGAGCAAGATAACCAAGAAGGAGTTGCAGAACAGAACTTTGAAACTGAGGAGTATAAGATTGCTGAAAGAGAACAAGTAGAACAGGAAATATCGGAACTTTAATTTTTATATACAGAGAACATGACAAACACAATATACACAAAGGAGTATGAATGGAGAGAAATTACAGTAGAAGAAATAAGTGACTTAATGAAGGACAGAAAAATAGCAATTAAGACAATGGTGGTAGATGGTGACAACAAGAAGGTTTTGTTTACAGTAGAGTATTTAAAATAATTTATTAATCAGAGAAAATGAACAAACTATACAAACCAGAGATTGTAAAGAAAGTAATTGATGATACACATTATTATTATGTTGATGGAGTATTCAAACCATCAGTAACAAAGATTCTACAAGAGGCTATGCCAACTCCATTTGCATTAAGACAATGGATTGGTGAAGTTGGAAATGACAAGGCTAAAGAGAAATTAGAGAAGGCAGGTGAAAGAGGAACAGCACTACACAATGCTTGTGAAGAAATGCTAAGAGGAGTAGAAATTGACTTAACACAGTTTCCAGTAGAAGCCGATAAGAAATGCCTAGTTGCTTTTAAAAACTGGTGTGCCGAATATCAACCAGAAGTTGTTGAGATAGAAAAGGTATTAGCTTCCGAACTGGGATATGCAGGAACACTAGATATACTATGCAAGATAAAAGGCATATTGACTATAGTTGACATAAAGACTTCAAGCTCTATCTATACAGAGCATTTGCTACAAATAACAGCATATCAGTGTGCATTACAAGAGATGACCAATGAACTTGCAGACAGAATGATATTACATTTAAATCCTAGAACTAAAAAAGGCTATGCAGTATTAGAAGAAGAAGATATAGAAATAGAAGGTGAGCCTGTTAGAACTAAAGACTTTATGACTGTTTACTCTATGTACAAAATGCTTAATGGAAATAAAATTCCAGATCCAAAAGAAGTAATTGATTATCCTTTAACACTAAAATTATGATAACACCAATAGACTACACGACTTATGAGAAGCCATCAGACTTTTATAAAATGAAAGATGGAAAACAAGTAATCCAGATAATAAGCAAAGGAAACATTGTTGATGAATATGGAATGAGAACTGCTAGAGGTTGGGTGAGATTTAGTGAAGAAGAAGCAAAGGCTAAGAACATGGAAGGCAAGAAAAGATTTACATGGATTGTCTTAGCAAGTGGAAAAGTTAAGATACTTCAATGTGGAGTATTACTTGGAAATCAGATTGCTATGTTAGGTAAAGAATTTGGAGATCCACAAAATTATGAAATAGAAGTAACTAAATCTGGAACTGGATTTGGTACTACCTATTCAGTAAAAAAACTAGCAGATACAACAAATAAAGGTGATACCTTGTCACAAGTCAATGAGAAGATGTTTCTAATGAAAAAATACTTTTTATAAATAGTTAAATGAAGAAGACAAATGTATGTGAGGTATGTAAGAAAAGATACAAAATGCCATTAGTATTAAACTGGGAACTAAGAGAGCACATATGTTTAACTTGTGAGGTGAGAGTGGGAATGTTAATAAGTCTATATAAGGCATATCCTGCTCTTGAGGAGATAGATTGGTTACAATTAGCTGGGTACGCAAGGTTAATGAACAAATAACATGGAAGAAAACAAACAAAACATAAAAGAAATATTGTTAAAGTTTGGCAAGAGAGCAATAGAAGAATATGGAAGTGAGAATGTGTTAACTCTAACTGGTGAAAAGGCTGATAATTACAAGGTTATATTAACTGCTATGGCTTCAATGCTAGAAGAACGAGTGGGACAACTAGAAATAGAAGAAGCTAAGTACAAGGTAGCTAATATAGATAGATTTAAGAGTAGTATAAGTGCCAAAGATCACTGGATAATAACAGAACTAGGAATGGAACAGACTGAACTAAGACACTTGCTAAAGAGCGTAGATAAAATAATAAGTAGTTGTAACACAAGAATGTCAAGGCTAAAACAAGAAGCATTTAATCAACAATAAGCAAATATATGAAAACAACAACAAAAAGAAGGTACAGAAGAATACAGGATATACTTTGTCTAATCATGGAAAATCCAGAAATTAGTCAGGTAGAACTTGCAAAGAAAACTAAGCTTACTAAGCAGAGAATTAGTGTCATAACAAAAGAGCTAATTGGCAGAGGAGTAATAGAATATAAACACATGTATATCGTAAAAAGGCTTGATAGAGTTGAATAAGCTACCTATTGACAAAGTAAACAAATAAGTATATATTTAACATATATTAAATATTACTTCATACAAAATGAAGCTAATGGATAAAAGAAAAAAGATGTTTAGAAGAATAAGGAACAGAAGCATCGTTGAAAGAATTGTAATATTGGTAACAATAACACTCCTAGTATTACTAGTAGTTAGTGGGTACATAGAGCAAGTAAGAGCAGAAACACCTGCTAAGGAACAAGTAGTAGTTACAAGCTCTAGTACATCAAGCGAAGCTCCAGCAGAAGCTCCTATGATACCTCAAAAACCGATTGTAGAGCCTGTTAAAGAGGTCAAAGCACCAGAAGTGATAAAAGACACAAGTTGCAAAGAAAAGGTCTTAAAACTAGCTAAAGGAAGTGTTTTGATGAGGTACTATGATAATGTTTCAAAGGAAGTTGGAGGTAATTGTCAGAAGATTAGAAATGTATTTGCTTTAGCTTTTGCAGAGAGTAGTTTGTGTAAACATCAAAGAGCTTATAACTGCTGGGGAATAGGACCAACTAAGAAGTTTAGCTCATTTGAGAATGCTATCAGCTTATTAAATGAGAACATAGGAAAGTACATAGGACTATCAGATAGCGGACTTATCAGTAACAAGTCTTATTGCGGAAGTGGGTGTACTAATTGGAGTGGAAATATCAAGTCTGCTCTAAACAAGATGAAATAGTTATTAAACTAGATAACATGGAAGAAGAAACAATAACAGGAATGGTAATAGTAAACATGGTGGTAGCTATGGTAGTTTCAGGACTTTGTATAGTAGGTGGACTGTTAGCTATGAGTATTGTATTTAATCTAATTATATAAACCAATGAACAGAGAGATAAAACTAAGAGTCTTTAATACAAGGACAAACGAATGGCACTATGTGGGCATTAAACAGGCAGACGACCTTTTTGACGACAGATGGAGTAGTACTCACTTTGATTGGTTGTCGCAATATACAGGCTTGAAGGACAAGAATGGGAAAGAGATATATGAAGGAGATATTTTTGCCCAATTAGGTGGAGATAAAGATAGACCAAGCGAGTATGAGTTTCATGGAAAGGTATATTTTGATACAGACTTTGGTGCATTTTGTGTGGAAAAATATAATGGTAGTTGGGTATACCTATGTGATTATTTACTAGACAAACAGGAACACTTAGGAAAAGAGGTTGTCGGAAATGTATTTGAAGATAATAATTTATTAAAGGACAAATCAAAATGAAAACTAGAAACATAAGAGAAGTTAAGAAGAAAATAAAGAAGGTAAAGGCAAAGACAGCAGAAATGTATTTACAGGAGAATATGCTTGTCAGACTTAATAGATTAGAAGAGTTAGTAGAGGATCTAAGATATGATGGAGTAGATGATAGTGAGGAGGTAGAGTTTACAAGGCTTGAAATAATGGAAATGATGACATTTATTAACAGTGGCTTGGCTGGGAATGACAAAGGTATGCACAGGACAACTCGCCAGATAATGGAAGGAATTTGTTCTAAGTTAAATAAGATGTTAAAAGACACCAGGTGAAGACAATAAAATTAAAAAATGGTGAGGAGGCACTAGTAGATGATGAGGACTATGAAGAGCTTAACAAATACAGGTGGTTTTGCTCTAATGGATATGTGGTTAGGGGAAGGTATAGTCGAGAGACGAAAAAGACATCGAGTGTCCGTATCCACAGGGTGATAATGAATCCACCTGATTACATGGACGTAGACCACATAAACCACAACAAACTTGATAATAGAAAGGAGAATCTAAGAGTTTGTACTGCATCGGGTAATCAGATGAACAGGGATAAGTTTCTAACGAGAAATACGAGTGGGTATAAAGGTGTAAGTTGGAGTAAAGACCATCGCAAGTGGGACGCAAGAATAAAGAAAGACGGAAAGAACTACTGGCTTGGGCTCTTTGTGGATGTAAAAGAGGCACATAAAGCATATCAACAGAAGGCTAAGGAACTATTTGGAGAATTTAATTATTATGAATGAAAAGAATGAAGAAGAAAGAAGTTGAAAAAGATAAGTTTAATGGAAATATATATGACATAGGAAAAGTAGTAAACAAACAGATGTTAGAACTATGGGCAATAAAACTAATTGAGGTTGAGATAGGTGAAAAGCACGAATCAGCAGGAACGATTATGTATATAAAAGAAATATTAAAGAGGTTAGATAAATACTTAAGTAAGTCAAATGATAAACAGAATTAAATCAAGTACAGTCCAAGAGAGAACATTAAATGATGTAAAGCCAAATGACTTAATAAAAGCAGGAAAGCAAACTTTAGGAGTTGTAGATGTATTACCTAATAGCTTTTCTTTTTTTATAAATGGCAAAGAGAGAGATGGTATTCTTAAATGGGTATCAAAAAGAGATGCCTTTAATGCAGGTTGGGAGTTAATATTACCTTTTGCTCCATTGTCATTTGAAGAAGAATTAAAGAGATGTCAAAACTTCTATGGTGGCTTTAGAAAAGGATTTAAGCCAGACAAGGAATTAATTAAACTATTAAAACATAAAAATGAAGAAGGCAATTAAAAAAGAGCCAGAATGGAAGAGCTACAGCATTACACAAATAGTTAAGACTGCATTTGGTCAATTTCCAGTAACAATAGGCTTTTATGCAAAGCTACCAGACAACATCTATACAGATGTCAAACCGAATACAGTAAGCTTTAGTTCCTATTCTAAGAAGTATGGAATGAACTTATTATTTCCAAGTAGATTAGAGGTGTTTAAAGAGGCTTTAAAATATATTTTTAGGAAGCATTAAAAAGAATGAAATTAAATAAACTAGAGTTAGAATTATTTATAAAGCTACTAAAACAGGAAATTGAAAGACTAGAGGAGTATGGAATTGGTGAAGAAAAAGATAAGGACAATAAATGGAATACATTTTTAATTCATCAAGACCTAAACAAGACACTTACTAGCCTTTTACTAAGGACAAAAAAGAAATGAAAAGATTAATAAACCTACTTTTAACAATAATACTAATTGAGTGGGCAGTTTTTATTATCTATCATCTAATATTCCACACTAGCCTTCTTTATTATTAAATAAGTTGCAAGTATAGAGGAAAAGGAGTAGATTAAATTAGTTAGAATTATCTGCTCTAAATGATTAAGAACAATGATTTTTACGATAAAGCCAAGTTATATAAGCATAATTATATGAAAAGGATTTTATCAGATGATGGGGAGAGAAAACTCCTTTATGAATTACTGATAGACTATACTAATTCAAAAGGAAACCAAAGTCTAATAAGCAGAGAAGCATTGCAGGATTTTACAAGATTTGTAGCAAATAAATTTAGTAAAAACTTTAAACCATGATTAAAAAAAAGATCCTAATGCAAGGTGATTCACCTCTAGCAAATACTGGACTTGGAAGACTTACCAGATACATACTATCCGAACTCAAAAAGGAAACTGAAATAGAATATGACATTACTCTTGTTGGAGTAAATCATTTTACTACTTTCTATGACATGGAAAAGTACCCATACAAGATTCATTCACCACTTTTAACAGGAGAGCCACAAGGTTATGCTTTATTTGGGCAGTTATTAAAACAAGAACAATTTGATATTGTGTTTCTTTCAAATGATATAGATGTTACAGATCAGTTTCAACCAGACATAGAAGAAGCAAGAAAAAGAAATAAGAACTTAAAGTATATTGTTTATTCACCATTTGATATGCCTACAATGAGAAAAGAGAGGTTGGTTAGATGGAAGACAGCGGATAAGTGTTTAACATATAACAAATTTGGCTATGATTTGGCTTTAAACGCAGATAGTTCAATAAGTGATAGATTGGACTATGTATTCCTTCCAACTGATTTTAGCGAGTTTTATCCAGAAAACAAAGATAAGATTAAAGACTTTAGAAAAAGAGTATTTGGAATAGATGATGATACTTTCCTAGTAGTTAATGTTAATCGTAACCAATGGAGAAAAGATCTAGGTAGAACAATGTTTGGTTTTCAAATGTTTAACTCTGTTTATGACAAGTCACTCTTGTATATTCACGCTAAACAGAATGACATGGGTGGTGACTTAACACAGATTGCCTATGTAATGGGATTAAACGAAAAGAACTTTAAAACCACGCCAGATAGTTTCCATGAAGCAAAAGGAGTAGGACAATCTCAACTCAATATGATTTACAACTCGGCGGATGTAATTGTATCAACTGCTACTGGTGGAGGTTGGGAATTTTCTACTACAGAAGCTATGGCTACCAAAAGACCAATACTAGTTCCAGACAACACTTGCTTTACAGAGATAATAGGAAAAGGTGAAGAACGAGGTTATTTAGCAAAGTGTGGTACAACAATTTCAGAATGGAGTATATCCTATGGATTTGGTGTTATACCTAGACCTTTGACTAATGTTGAGAGTTTTATAACCAAATTAACTCATATATATAAAAACAAAGATGAAGCTATGGCAAAGACCGAAGTTGCCTATGAATGGTTAAAACAAAATTGTGATATTAATGATATAGGACAAAAATGGAGAAACATATTCAAAAGTATCTCATAACAGTAATAACTCCTACGATATTACGACCAGAGTTAAAACTGCTATGTGATTTAATTAAAACTGCAAATGAAGAATTAGGAAACATACAGCACCTTGTAATGATTGATAAAGATATTATTGATAAAGAGGATAATAAGTTACTTGAAAAGATAGAGAGCAGAGATAGAGAGTTAATCAGAGTACATAAAACAGTCAAAGGAAATGATTATGGAAATGCTGCAAGAAAAGTAGCCTATCCATTTATAAAAGGCAAGTATGTAATCAATATTGATGATGATGATATTCCAATAAATGAATTGTTTAACAAGTTTTGTGAATTGCTTGTGGTTCATAATGAAAAGCACTCTTTAATAGTGTTTCCTGCTTTAAGAGGTGGACTAAGATTCTTTAATATACCTGCTGGGAAATGTAAGACAGTAAGTTGTCAATACTTCTACAAGCCTGTTATTAAGAAAAAGAAAATAATTTGGAAAGAAGGAACTGAATATACTCAAGATGGGGACTTCCTAGAGGAGATCATGGAGCTAACACCTGCTTATTATTGGGAAACAGAAATGCCATTAATTAAAGTGGATTATATTTCAAGAGGTGAAAAGAAGGTAACAAAATTATGAAACTAGCCTTTATCACAGTTCCATATTTAACAGTAGAGGAACATAGAAAAAAGATGATCCAGACCTACAACTCTATTGAGAGTAAGGAACATGACATATATAAGATTGCAATAGTTAATGGTGCTAGTGAAGAAGACTTGGAACTAATCAGATCATTCAATGATTATACAGAAGTTAATGATGAAAACTGTTTGGCTAAGGCTTGGAACAAAGGAATAAAGGAAGCTAGAGATGAAGGTTGTGACTTGTATATTATTAGTAACCTAGATGTCATTTTAAACAAGGATACTATTGATGAATTAGTAAAGACAGAAGACTTAATGCTTTGGAGTCCATATGAGGTAAGAACAACAGATGGTGCAGTTGTTTCTTATCAAACTAATGGGTTTTTAAGTTTCTCATTCTTTGCAATTAAGCCAGAGTGTATAGATAAAGTAGGTTACTTTGATGAAGCATTTAAGCCTTTATATTGGGAAGATGTAGACTACTCTTATAGAATGAAGTTGCAAGGATTAAGATATGAAGGTGTTCCAACTTGCTCATTTAAACATTATGGAAGTAGTGCAATAAATGATGCTAAGATAGACATTATGCCTTCTTATGTAGAGAACATGAAATATTATATAAGTAAATGGGGTGGTGGTAGAGGTCAGGAAGTATTTAAAACACCTTTTAATAAATAAACATGGTTAGTATTATTATTCCTTCACTTGGAAGAACAGAACAATGCAAGAAATGTATTGAAAGAATATATGAAACAATGCAAGGTTTTCTTTGTGAGGTTATTGTAATAACAGAAGATGAAGAAACACAGAAGGCATTAAAAGGAATGTGTACTTTAATTGAAGAAGGTGGAACTGCTGTACAGAAATGGAACAGAGGATATGCAGAGTCAATAGGTAGTTGGGTATTATTAGGTGCAGATGACTTATGGTTTGATATGGAATGGTACAAGGTGTTTCTTAATTCTAAGAACAAAGGTTTTGTAGGATTCAATGATTTAGCAAACTATACAGGAAATGCTACACACTTTATGATGTCTAAGGACTTTATAAATTCAGTACTAGATGGTCACTTTATATACCCAGAATATAAAGCATGGTACTTTGATTTAGAGATATGTCATAGAGCAAGAAAAGCTGGAAGATATTTATATCTAGAAGATTGTATAGTTGAGCATAGACATTGGAACTGGAATAAGTCTAAGAAGGATAAGACCTATGAACTAGGACAAAGTCGTATTAATTCTGATAAACTTTTATATGAAAAAAGAAAACAAAAATTTGATATTGATTGATGATGTAAATGTATGGGACAAAAATCCTAGAGAAATTTCATCAAAAGACTTTGAGTCCTTAAAGAAAAAGATTGAGAGGTGGGGAATATGGAAGCCTTTTTTAGTATGGGAAAGTAAGAAACAAATACTTGGTGGGAACTCAAGATTTAAAGCCTGTAAAGAGTTGGGGCATAAGGAAATATGGGTAGAATATAGAGAACCTAAAGATGATGCAGAAGCTCTTGAAATGGCTATAGCAGATAATGAAAGTTCAGGTGAATGGATTAAGAGTTTGCTTATTGAACAAATTAAATTAAATGAAGATAAGATTAATCTTGAGGATTATAAAATAAACATAAAGGATACCACCTTAAAGGATTTAATGCCTATTGATGCCGAAGAAGATAATCCACCAGATGAAGCAGATGTTAAAAGTGTTTCAGTTTTTGGTGATTTGTATGAACTAGGAAACCACCGAGTTCTATGTGGGGATAGTACATCAGTTGATAATGTAGAAAAGCTAATGAATGGCAAGAAGGCAGATATGGTGTTTACTGACCCACCTTACAATTATGCCCAAATTACTGGTGCTGGTATCTTTAAGAAAGCAGTAGTAAAACTAGGAAAGGATATAAGCGAAATAAGTGAATTTAATCCAAGCGAGTTTTTAGACACACTCCTTTTATACTTTGAAAAGGATAGTATCAATGCTTTTATCTTTTGCAATAAAGATTTGATACACAGATATCTAAACTATGCAGTAGAAAACAAATATTCTTACAATGTTTTAACATGGCACAAGAAAAGTTTTATACCTCTATCTGGTTCACATCATTTTCCAGACACAGAATACTTAATATACATAAGAAAGAACAGTATCTTTAATAGTGGATTATCTACAGAACATTATCGAAAATACTTTATTATTGATAATGAAAAGAGTGAAGACCATCCAACAATCAAACCTATTATTATAATTAAGACAGAAGTTGAAGTAGCTTCAAATAAAGGTGGAATTATAGTTGATACCTTTTTAGGTAGTGGCTCAACTCTAATAGCTTGTGAAAAGACCGAAAGGATATGTTATGGCATGGAGCTAGACACTCACTACACAGATGTTATTGTAGCTAGATATATTAAGTATATGCAAGACAACAACAAACCATTTACAATTAAACGAAATGGTGAAGAAATAGATTATAATTTATTCTTAAAAGATGGCAAATGAACTAGGTAGACCAGAAACAATAACTCCAGAAATAGAGAGTGTTTTAAAAGAAGCATTTGCTATTGGTTGTTCAGATAAAGAAGCAATGGCTTATGCTAGTGACAAACTATCAACCAAAGACAAGCCAGTACATATTGCAGAGTCTGTATTCTATGACTACCAGAAAAGACACCCAGACTTTCTGGAGCAAAAAGAGGCTTTAAAGCTAAGACCAACTCTAAAGGCTAGAAATAGTGTTGTAGCAGGTTTAAACGAGCCAGAATTTGCACTGAAGTATCTAAGCAAGAAGAAAAGAGATGAATTTGGTGACAGATTAGATTTAACTACCAATGGAAAAGACTTAGTGAATAATCAAACAATCAACTTATCAGCATTTACACAAGAGGAACTAGACAACCTTGAGCAACTTACCAGAAAAGCTATTAGTACAACTAACGCCGATACTGAAAGAGCAGTATAAAAGAAGTTATTATAAATTCTTTAAAGAGGCTTTTAAGATACTTCACCCAAAAGAGGTATTGAGAGATAATTGGCATATAGAGTATCTATGTAATGTAATACAAGATAGGTTTGAAAGAGTAGCCAGAAAAGAGAAGAAGTTAAAGGACTTACTAATTTGTATACCTCCACGATCACTTAAATCAATGATAGTTACCATTATGTCTACAGCTTGGTTATGGACTAACTATCCACATTTAAAGGTCATTACAGCTTCATATTCTAATGATCTTTCAATAGAACACACCTTAAAGACTAGGAGAATTATAGAATCGGAATGGTACAAAGAACTATTTGGTGATTTGTTCAAGATAACAACAGACCAGAATGAGAAGTCAAAGTATGAAAATGACAAGTCAGGAGATAGGAGAGCAACAAGTGTGGGAGGTACTATTACAGGAGGTGGTGCAGACATTATAATTGTTGATGATCCATTAAAAGCACAGGAGTCTAATTCTCAAGTAGCATTACTTAAAGCATGGGAATGGTATTCACAGACTATGTTTAGTAGATTGAACAATCAGGAAACAGGACTTAGAATAGTAGTTATGCAGAGGTTACATGAGAATGATGTAGCAGGAATGATTATTAAATCCAACATGGCATATGATGTGATTAATATACCAGCAGAGATAAGTGAGAAAGTAAGTCCAATAGAATTGAAGGATAGATATATTGATGGATTGTTTTTTCCTAAAGCATTTAGTAGAGAAGTATTGATTAATGCAAAGGCTTCTTTAGGTACTCTACAATATGCAGGACAATATTTACAACAACCAGCACCAGCAGAAGGAAATATGATTAAGGCTAAGTGGTTCAAGACATTTTCAGCCACAGAGGAGTTATTAAAGTTACCTAGACATTTTAGATCAGATACAGCTTATGGAAAAGAAGGATCAGATAATACAGCTACAATATGTTATTCAATATTTAAAGAACAAGTATTTATATGGAGTGTGTGGAAGGCTAATCTAGGTTTTCCAGACTTTATAAAGGCGTATAAGAGCTTTGTTGCACAAAATGGATATAGTGCTTCTTCAAGGTGTATATTTGAGCCAAAGGCTACAGGCATATCTGTAATACAGACTTTAAAGAATGATACTAACCTCAATGTGATAGAAGGCGAGTCGCCTAAAGATAGTAAGGAAACAAGAGTATCTTCTGCAAGTCCAAGCATTGAGTCGGGTAAAGTAATGTTATTAGAGTACTCGAGTTGGATAGATGACTTTGTTACAGAAGCTGGTATGTTTCCTAACGCAGAACATGATGACATGCTAGATGTTTTAACTGCTATAATTAATGAGGAATTAAGAGAGTCACCACTTGTTATATCTTTCATATAGACAGAAAACTAAGATAGGTAATAAGATTTAACAAACTACTTGTGTACATTAATTTATCTTCTAATAAAATGGGATTAATAGATAATTTCAGAGCCTTGTTCAATACAACACCAATCAATCCAATAAAAGCATTTGAAGGTGAAGGAAACTTCACAGGACAACCACAATGGGGAGATTACACTCACTTAGCAAAATCAGATAATTACTTGCAACAGTACTTCGGCTGGACTTACAAGGCTGTAGATATTAAGTCTAAGTCACTTTCTTCATATCAACCTAAACTAGTTAACACACAAGGAAAAGAAGAAAAGGAAGTAGACAAAACCACAAGTGCATTTTTAAATGATCTATATAGATTCAATGGGTTTCAAACCTATTCAGAAGCCAGAAAGTTAACATTTACACATAAGTTTCTAACAGGAGTTGCATTTTGGTTGATTAGTAAATCCAAAACACCTGGAAATAAATATGAGTTCTTCATTCTAAATCCTCAAAAAATGACTGTACGAGTTGATTCAAGAGGTTTGCCAATAGGATACAGATATACAGAGCCTTCTGGAAATCAGATCAACCTAGATGAAAAAGATGTCATTGTCTTTAGAGATCCAGATCCAGAAAACTACCTATTAGGTTATTCACCTTTAAGAGCTACTAGATACCAACACAATATATTAGAACTAGCATTAAAGTATGACATGAATATGTTTGGCAACATGGGAAGACCAGATGGCTTTTTAATATTTGAAGGTATAAGTGAAGATGAAAGAAAAAGAGTTGAGAGTTCACTAAGAGCCAAGTATTCAGGTGTTAACAACTCTAAGAAGGTAGGAATACTAAATAAAGTTGCTACATGGTTAGAAATTTCAAAGACACAACAGGAACTCGATTTTGTAGAAGGTCTTAAATTAATGAGAGATGATCTACTTGCTATACAAGGAGTACCTAAAGCATTAGTTGGTCTTTCAGATAGTACTTTTAATAATAGTTCAGAAGCACAAAGAATATTCCAATTATATACATTAAAGCCAGAGTTAGATTGGGAGATAGGCGTATACAATGAACAGTTACTACCAAAGTATCACGCAGGTCTATCACCTAAAGGATTAGAATTTAGAGCAGATAATCCTGTAGAAAAAGATGTTATAGAAGAAACTAACAAAGTTGTTAGTCTATACAATGCAGGAATTACTACTAGAAATGAGGCAAGACTTGAAATGGATTTAGAGGCACAAGAAGATGGTGATGAATTAAAGCCTGTTAATACAAATTCTAATCCATTTGGAAACATGGACTTAGGACTACCAATGAAAGAGCTTAAAGACTCTATGAAAGAGATCAAGCAAATAGTAGATACTAATACAAAGAAGATAGAAGGCTTACCAGACATACAAGACCAGATCCAAAGTAAAAGAGAAGAACTAAGAAAGTATTTTGAACAAAAGAATTTAGAAGGTGAATCAAAGTTGGTAGAAGTAGCTAAAAGGCATTTTAATCTACAAGGTGAAAGAATGATTAAGGCTGTAAAGAAGAAATCTAAAGCTATTAATTTAGATGTAGACTGGATTAAAGAAGATAATATAACAGTAAATATGTTTGCAGATGTGTTTGATAATCTATCCAGATACTTTAATGGAGTAGCTAATGAAGTTACAGGTGGAGATGTACCACTCTCAAGTGAAGCCATCAAGAAATTAAAAGATAGTTTGAATTATTTTGCAGATAAGATAAATGAAACAACAAAAGATGAACTAGAAAACCTTATCAAGAAACATCTTGAAGAAGGTGGAAATATAACCGATCTAACAAAGAAGATTGGAGATCTGTTTGGTGGTTATGCTTCTGAAAATGGGAGAGCAGACACCATAGCAAGAACTGAAACAAATGGAATTAAAAACATGATTAGTAGAGATAACTATGCAAGGAATCAATTTGTCACAAGCTTTGAATGGCTATCAGCTAGAGATAGTTATGTAAGAGATGAACATGGACTAAAGCGTGGGGGTGCAGATGGTCAAATAGTTCCTAAAGGTGTAAAGTTTTTAGTTGGTGGTGAAAGACTTGCATATCCTGGCGATAGAAGTGGATCAGCATGGAATACAATTAATTGTAGGTGTACTGTACTTCCTGTAGTTGAATAAATGAATTTATTACAAAGATACTCAAAACTTAAAAAGTTAAATCAAGAGCCAGACTTAAGTGGTGATAGATACCTTGAACACATTGATTACATCATAAAGGCTTCAACTCCTATTAAGAACAAGGACTACTTTGATGGAGAAAAAGGTGAAAAAGGAGATTCAATAAAAGGAGAGAAAGGAGAAAGAGGTGAATCAATCAAAGGTGACAGAGGTGATCGCGGTGAAAAAGGTGCTTCAATAATAGGTGATAAAGGAGAAAGAGGCTCAAAGTTTCTTGGTAAGATTAAAGAGAAGAATGAGCTACCAGATATACAAAAAAACAACTTAATTGAAGGAGACTTCATTTATATTGAGTCTGTAGGTGAAATATGGTATATAGGATAGATAATTATTATCTTATATATCAATGAAGAATGTAAATTTAACAGAGGAGGAGTATCTTAGATTTACTAATAGCTATGTAAAAGATGAAGTTACAAAGTGCTGGAACTGGATTAAGATTAAAGACAAAGATGGGTATGGAAGAATATATTTTAGAAAGAAGGAAAGAAAGGCACATAGAGTTAGCTGGTATGCTTTTAACGAAGTTGTGGGAAGTGACTTTGTAATAGATCATGTGTGTAGAAATAGGTGTTGTGTTAATCCAGAGCACCTTAATAGAACAACAAGAAGAGAAAATACATTAAATGGAAATGGAGTAGGAGCAATAAATAAGAGAAGAACAAGGTGTAAGAATGGGCATGTATTTGACAAGACATATGGAAAACAAAGATATTGTTCTATATGTGAAAATGAAAAACAGAAAAGGTTACATTTAAAATATAAGTTAAGTCCAGAATTAATAGGAGTTTAAAGTTATGGAATGGAAAAGACTAGAAACAATTAAAGGTGCTAATGGATATAGTCCTGTTAAAGGTATTGATTATTATACCGACAAGGAAATAGAGGACTTAAACAGTTTTATAAAGGTCAGAATTAAAAAGGAGTCTGATATAACTTCACAGGCAATTAGAAATAAGTTAGAGGAACTAGAAGGTGATGCAAGACTTGACGCAAGTGCAATAAAGAATATAAGTAAGTATGCGAATACTACAATAATGTCTATGGGTGGTGGATCTGCTACTGGAAGTACAACAGATGTTAGTAACCTTTTAAAGATAGACAGAAGTAATATGCCAGATGGAACTATAACAAGGAGTAGTGGGCTTATAGCCTCAATAGCATATACTGGTGGTAGAGTATTAACAGTAACAAGAACAGGTGGATATATTTCAAGCATAAGTGATACGGTACATACATGGACTTTAACTAGAAATGCAAGTAATCAGATAATAGCTTATGCAATTACTTAATTAATAATATAATATGCAATACTTTAAAATAGGTACAGGTAAGTTTATAGAATATGATTATGTAACAAGTTCTGCAAAGATTATCGTAAAAGAAGATTTGCAACAACAGAAGGCAGAGCTTGAAACTAGAATAGGAACAGCAGATCCTAATCTACCAAAGACTAATGCAGAGTGGATTGCCTATGCTAAGGAGAGATATAAATATGTGGATCATTCAATGGAGCAATTGGAACTAGGCAGAGTTAATTCTGTTCTTTTAGCTATTAAGAATTTATAAATGGCAGTTTTAGTTTCTAATGGAAATACAAGTCTAAGTACAGCAGGTGGCTTTTACAGAGTAGAGGCTCATAATTTACCGTCTTCTATTACAGCGGGAACATATATTCAATCAGCAGAGCTTGTTTTAAAAGTTTTAACCTTTGCAAATGCTGGGAATTCACTTGGGTGTGTTTGGACTTTCAGGACACAGGCTCATGCAATTCTTAATAATGCCTCAACTTTAACAACCAGACTTCAAGAAGTAAGAACGCCAATAACGATTACAATAGCTACGCCAGGAGTAGGAACTTATGTGGGACATGGAATGGTAAATGGTGATACTGTTAAGATTGAAACAACAGGAGCTTTGCCTACAGGACTTAACACTACAACTCATTATTACATAGTTAATAAGACTGCCGATACATTTGAATTAAGTCTAACTAATGGTGGTGCTTCAATAAATACAACAGGAACACAATCAGGAGTCCACACACTTTGGATAGATAGAGCA
>Ga0073900_10000403_pt1 | contig 30125 bp, 26 predicted proteins | sample KloWWTmetKNB5Kit_FD_66666 | JGI IMG/M metagenome (GOLD analysis project Ga0073900, IMG submission 66666) | Active sludge microbial communities from Klosterneuburg, Austria, studying microevolution and ecology of nitrifiers - Klosterneuburg... | ecosystem: Engineered > WWTP > Aerobic digester >...
CCCAATACTTAGGCGGCGGATTTTATCCGCTGCCTGCCGTTGAACGCCGAAGCATGAACACCACTCACAAAGTAATTCCGGCGAAAATTGGAGTCTGGTTTGAATTGAAAAACAATTTCTTAGAAAGATGTTAAGCCTTTTATTCCGCTTGTGCCCATCGCCGCTAACTCCAGCTTTTGTTATTCCTCGATTTTTTTAGCTCTTTTAGCTCACAATACGGATGCATCTTTCGCTTTGGCGCCCTATTTTATTGAACATTTTCTTGTTAATTTTGCAAAAAACAAGTTATACTATTCACAAATAGCCTTTAGGAAAGGTTATTTACTTCACACATCTTACGTCTTACGTCGGTTTGGGTAAATTGCAAGCAAAGTTTTTGCATTAGCTTAATCTAAAAACAGGATGGTATTTTTATGAAGACCCGGGCGTTGGCTATTGTTGGTGTTGCTGTATTGGTTTTGTCTGCGTGCGGCGGGGCTGCCCCCACTGCGCCCCCAGCGCAGATCATCAAAGAGACCGTTGTGGTTGAGAGGTCCATTCAGCAAACGGTGGTGGTTGAGAAATCTGTTGACAAGCTGGTTACAGCCACGCCTGGCCCCAACCCAGAGGCGTTGATCAAAAATGTTGAGCCAAACGCAACAATCACTCTGTGGACACTCTGGCTCTCGCCCACATTCGACGATTACATCAAAAGCACAATCGCCCGCTTTAACCAGGCGTATCCCGGCGTAACCGTGAAGTGGGAAGATCACCAGGCCACCTTTCAAGACGACCTGAAAGCGGGATTTGCCGCTGGCAATGCGCCCGATGTCATCAACATGTCTGTGGTCGAGGGTTGGGTAAGCGATTACGCGGGCAAAGGTCTGCTTTTGCCCCTGGATGATGTTGTTCCACAAAATGTGAAAGATTTGTATTTCCCCGGTTTGTGGAAAGCGCAACTCATCAACGGCGTGAACTACCAGTTTCCCTGGTATCAGGGCATGAGCGTCAACCTCATCAACACCGCCATTTATAGCGGCACGCCCAAGACCGATGACAAGGGCAATATGACCTATGTTGGCGGCGCGGGGCTAAACGTGAGCGATTTCCCCAAGACGATTGATGGCCTTCCCGCCTTGTGCAAAACCATCAAAGCCAAAACCGGCACCCTGTGCGATATCCGCCTGACGGTAAACGATTTGCTGGCCCAGATGGTGTATGAGGGCGGCGCAAAAGTCATCAGCGATGATGGCAAGAAATTCACATTCGACTCGCCAGAGGCCGTGGACTGGCTAAAACTGTATGTGGGCATGGTGAAGGATGGCACGGTAGACAAAACTGTTTTGGTCACCGAGCTTGACCGCGTTGGGCTGGATCTCTTCGCCTCTGGCAAGGCTGCGTTTTATTCCACCGGCCCAAACCTCATCCGCATTGTGCGCGCCAACAACCCAGGGTTGTATGGCTTCCTGGCCGTCGTGCCATCGCCGTTGGGCAAATCTGGCGTGGCGGGCAAGGGGTTGATGGGTCTCTCGGTTAAAAAATCCACCAAGTTCCCCAACGCTTCCATCGCTTTGGCGCAGTTCTTCACCAACCCCAAAAGCATGACCGAGTTCTCGAAAATTGTGAGCATTTATCCGTCCACGCCGTCTTCGTATGATGACCCATTCTTTTCGGCCAAGCCAGTTGCCATTGAGGACAGCGCCAAACCGGTGGCCCGCGACACCATCTCGCACTATGCCGACATCGTGCCAACCATTCCACACAAAGCCGATGTGAACAAGGTGGTTCTGGACGCTGTTCAGCAGGCATTGTTCAATAACGTTGACCCGCAAAAGGCGCTCACAGATGCGGTGGCAAAAGCCAACGCCCTGCTTCCGTAAACGCACTTCACATTATTATTTGCGAGATCGGGATGCCATCGCGCGTCCCGATCTCATCTTCCAACGAGGGCCTATACGTCTCAGTCTCGCCTCACACCATACTTGTTTCTCGCGCCCGCAATGCTCATCATTGGGGTGTTTGTAATCTATCCCATTTTTGCGGTGGTGTATTACAGCTTTACCAGCTATGATATTGTGACCCCGCCGGTTTGGGTTGGCCTGGATAACTACGCAAAACTGCTGAACGATCAAACTTTTTGGCAGGCCTTGCTTCACTCTTTTACCTATTTGCTGGTTGTGCCAATTTTGATTGTGCTGTGCATCGCGCTGGCAATTTTGGTCAACCGCAAAGTGCCGGGCATCAACGCCTTCCGCGCCATTTATTACATCCCGGTCATCAGCGGCAGCGTAGCCATTGGCATCGCGTGGCGGCTGATACTGGATACCAACGGCCTGCTCAACAGCCTGCTTCTGGCGATGAAAATCATCAACGAACCAGTGCAGTGGCTGGCCGAGCCAAATTACACTCTGCCCATCGCCATGCTCCTCACCACGTGGATGGGGCTTGGGTATTACATGATGATTTTTCTGGCCGGCTTACAGAATATTCCAAAAGAACGCTACGATGCCGCGCAAATTGACGGATGCAATAGTTTTCAAAAGCACTGGTATGTCAGCGTCCCCGGCCTGCGCCCGCAAATGTCATTCGTGCTCATCATCTCCAGCCTCGCGGCCATAGAGGTGTTTAACGAGGTGTTCATTTTGTTTGGGCCAAGCGGCGGCCTGCTAAACAGCGGCGTGACAATTGTGCTTTACCTTTGGCAGCAGGCCTTTCGGTTGCAGCATGCCGGTTATGCCTCGGCGCTGGCAATTGCCTTGCTTATCATCACCATGGGGTTCTCCATCCTGAACATGCGCCGCATTGAAAGAGAAGAGGTGGTCGGATGACATCTTCAACACCCCTGCCCCGCAAATCTGGCGGCAAACTGCGCCGAATTGCAGGAAATACCTTTTTATACGCCATCCTCACACTGGTCGCCATCATCACAGCTTTTCCATTTGTGTGGGTGCTTGCCACATCGCTAAAAGGCCCCACCGATGCGATCTATTCCGTGCCGCCGCAACTCATCCCGCATCAGCCAACGCTAGACAATTACCGTCGGGTGTGGGATCAACTGCCCATCGCCAGCTTTTTTCTCAACAGCATTGTTGTCTCGGTCATCACGGTGGCGGTCAACCTGCTCTTCACCTCGCTAGCGGCCTACCCGTTTGCAAAGATGAACTTTCGTGGGCGCGATGCCATCTTTTTCCTCCTTTTGGCAACGTTCGTCGTCCCGCCCCAGCTCACCCAGATCCCCAGCTTTGTGATGGCCGTCAATGTGTTCCACTACTATGACACCCTATTCGCGGTCATCTTTCCGTCGTTGGCAACCGTGTTCAACATCTTTTTGCTGCGCCAGGCTTTTAAAGCTGTGCCCAACGATTTGATTGATGCCGCGCGGATTGACAGCACGGGCGAGCTGCGCATCTGGTGGAGCATCCTCATGCCCGTGGTGCGGCCCTCGCTGGCAACCACCGCCATCATCACCTTTGGCAATCAATGGAATGATTTTTTCTGGCCTTCGCTGATGTTGCACACCCGCAGCAAAATGACCCTGCAAGTGGGATTGGTGGCCTTGCAAGGCATGTTCACCTCAGACATGCGCGGCATTGCCGCTGGCGTGGTCATGACCGTCATCCCGATCATCATTTTCTTCCTTGCGTTGCAACGGCAATTTGAGCGCGGTATCTCTGGCACGATGTAAGATTGGGTGATGACCCTCACTCTCGCGCAGGCCATCGGCCAAAAACTGATGTGGAGTTTTGACGGGGTTAAGCCCTCGCCACGCATTCTCCGCGCCATCAAAAAAGGACAAGTTGGCGGCGTCACCATTTTCCGCCCGCTCAATGTTGCCAACCCAGAACAAGTTCGCGAGCTAAACGCCGCGCTGCAAAAACACGCCCGCAAACACGGCCAGCCGCTTTTGCTCATTGGCGCAGATCAAGAAGGCGGCACGCTGGTCACTGTGCCGGGCACAACCTGTTTTCCGGGCAACCTGGCGCTGGGCGCCACCCGCTCGCCAGAATTAGCGCGGCGCGTGGGCCACGCCATCGGCCTGGAAATGGCCGCACTGGGGTTCAATGTAGATTACGCGCCGGTATGCGATGTGGTCGTTTCCCAAAACAACCCGGTCATTGGGCCGCGCTCTTTTGGCGGCTACCCGCAAGTGGTGGCACAACTCAGCGCGGCCATGGCGATGGGATTTCAGATGGCGGGGGTGGTCGCCACCCCCAAGCACTTCCCCGGTTTCGGCAACACCTCCGATGACGCGCATTTTGGTATGCCTGTTTCCAGCCACACCCTTGCACAACTGCACGAGATTGATCTGTTCTCCTTCAAGGCAGTGATTCGGGCCGGGGCGCAGATGCTGATGACAAGCCACATCGCCTTGCCGGCGGTGAATGGCGATCCGCGTGTGCCAGCCACCCTCTCCGCATCTATTCTGCAAGGGCTGCTAAGGCGCGACCTTGATTTTGACGGCGTGATTATTTCCGACGCGATGGACATGCGGGCCATTCGCCAAGGCAAAGATTTCATCATTGAGCTAATCGCGGCCACGCGCGCCGGGGTGGATATGCTGCTTATGACCAAGTTTCTGGATCAAAGCGGCGCGCACCGCGGGCTGGTTCACGCCGCCGAGCGCGAACTCCTCTCCGAGCAAGAGGTGTTTGCCTCTGCGCAGCGCATCCAAAAGATCAAAGCGTGGTGCGCCCAGCAGGCGCAACCCAGCCTGGATGTCATCAACTGCGCCGAACACGCTGCGCTGGCGCTGGAAGTGGCGCAAAAATCAATCACCCTGGCCAAAAACACCGGCGGGATGGATTCTCTGCGCTTGCCAACCAGCGCGCGGGTGGTTGTGCTTGTGCCCCGCCCGGCAGACCTCACCCCAGCCGACACCTCATCTTACGAAACACCCGCCCTGGCCAGCGAACTGCGCCGCTACCGCGAACAGGTTGATGAGGTTGTGTATCCCATCAACCCGGATGAAAACGAAGTGGCCGCCCTGCGCCAAAAAACAAGCGATTACGATGTGATTCTGCTTGGCACCATCAACGCTCGCCAGCACACCGGGCAGGTCGAACTGGCTCGCAGCCTCATCCGCCAAAACAAGCAGGTCATTGTTATTGCGCTCAGAATGCCATACGACCAGGGTATGGTGCCCGAAATGCAAACCTATATCTGCACATACAGCCTGCAGTTGCCCTCCATGACCGCGTTGGCGCAGGCTTTGCATGGTCAAATTCCGTTTGCGGGGCAGTTGCCGGTGACGCTGCCAACGGACTCCGCACAAGGGTGAACCCCGTGCCCCCAGAAATTGAATTTACCGTTCAAGGGCAAAACGCCAAACGGATTCGGCCATTGCTGGATGAGTTTGAGGCGCAGAGCGGCATTCATGTCAACGTCCGCGAGATGTTGTGGGATCAGTCGTGGGGCGAGTTAATCCGAATGGCGTTGTATGGCGATGGCCCGGATGTTTCAGAGATTGGCTCCACCTGGCTGGGCGACATCGCGGCCATGAACGCCTTGCACGCGTTCAGTGCGGATGAGATTGCGTTTCTGGGCCACCCACATCGTTTTTTGTCAATCGCCTGGCATCGTTGCCATTTGCCAGAGAGCGGCGTCATTCAGGCGATTCCGTGGCTGGTTGGCACGCGGATGATTTATTATCGCCGCGCCCTGCTCAGCGCCCTCGACATCCCCGAAGAGACCGCCTTTCAAACGCAAGAGCATCTGGAGCGCACGTTGATGGCTTTGTGCAAGGCTGGCGTGAAAGTTCCCTGGACGGTGCCCACCGGCTACACCCACACCACATTCATAAACTTGTGCAGTTGGGTGTGGGGTGCGGGCGGACATTTTGTCTCGGATGATGGCAAACGGGTGCTGTTTAACCAGCCCGCCGCCCGCGAGGGGATTCGGCGCTATTTTTCGCTGGGGCGATTTCTGGCGCCATCCGTGCGCCATCTCAATGGGCTGGAACCAGACGACCAATTTTTGAACGATGCGCAAACCGGCGCGACCATGAGCGGGCTGTGGCTTTTTAATCGAATCCCGGCTGATGCAAGAGACCAAATTGGGTTGGCCATGCCATTTGGGACGTTATTTGTGGGAGGCTCGCGTCTGGTGGTGTGGAAGCACTCGCGGCAGCGCGAGGCGGCCATCCAACTGATTAAGTTTTTGACGGGCGTAAAACAACAAGCGGAGCATGGCTTGCAGGTTGGGCTGTTGCCCGCCGTGCCAGAGGCGTATGACCAGCCACCATATTCCACCGAGCGGCCATGGACGGTGGCGATCCCCGGTTTGGCAAATGCGCACACATCTCCCATGACCCGCGCATGGGGGTTGATGGAAGACCGGCTAACCACCGAGTTTGCCTATTTGTGGGAAGAAGTCTTGAATGACCCCAACCTCAATTTGGAAGCTCTCATCGCCCGGCGGCTAGAGCCACTGGCCCGCCGATTAGATTTGGTGCTGGGGCAGGCATAAAGATGGCTAAAACAGCTTGGAATCGCCGTTTACATCCGCAAATATGGGCTTTTCATGGCATAATGTCGCCTTTAAAGCAGATGCGAAGGGGTTGAAACAAGAGTAAATCTGCGTGTCACAAGAGATTGAACTTTCCGTTCAGGGACCAAAAGCCAACTTGCTTCGGCCATTGTTGGATGTGTTTGAGGCGCAAAGTGGCATCCATGTCACGCTCCGCGCGTTATCGTGGGATCAATCATGGGGCGAGTTGATCAAGGTGGCGTTGTATGGCGATGGCCCGGATATTTCTGAGATTGGCTCCACCTGGCTGGGCGATATTGCAGCCATGAATGCCCTGCACGCATTTACCCCAGATGAAATCGCGTTTATTGGCAAACCACATCACTTTTTGTCTGCGGCCTGGCATGGCTGCCATTTGCCAGGGAGCGATGTTATTCAGGCCATCCCATGTTGTGTTGGAACACGGCTTATTTTTTACCGCCGCGCCATGCTCAACGCCCTTGGCATTGCAGAAGACACCGCATTTCAAACGCTGGATGACGTTGAAAACACGCTCGCGGCCTTGCAAAAATCCGGCGTAAAAGTTCCGTGGACGGTGCCCACCGGCTACACCCACACCACGTTGCTTGGGTTATACAGTTGGCTGCGGGGCGCAGGCGGGCATTTTGTCTCGGCTGATGGCAAGCGGGTGCTGTTTAACCAGCCTGCCGCGCGCGAGGGGATTCGGCGCTATTTTTCGCTGGGGCGGTTTCTGGCGCCATCTGTGCGCCATCTTAACGGCCTGGAGCCAGACGAACAGTTTTTGAACGATGCGCAAACCGCCGCCGTCCTTAGCGGGGTGTGGCTAATTGAACAAATTTCCCCCAGCGCGAGAAATGAAATTGGGCTGGCCAAGCCAATGGGGACGTTGTTTGTGGGAGGTTCGCATCTGGTGGTGTGGAAACACTCGCGGCGGCGCGAGGCGGCCATCAAGCTGATTAAATTTTTGACGGGCACAGAACAGCAGGTGGAATACAGCCGGATTAGTGGAGAATTGCCTGCCGTTTTGGAGGCTTATGATTTGCCGCCATATTCCAGTGATCCGCTTTTTAAAGCAGTGATCGCTGGTATGCGCGATGCGGACACATTCCCTATGACCCGCGCATGGGGGTTGATGGAGGATCGGCTGTCCACCGAGTTCGCCTATTTATGGGAAGAAGTCTTGAATAACCCCAACCTCAATTTAGAGGCGCTCATCGCCCGGCGGCTGGAGCCTATGGCCCGCCGCCTGGATTTGGTGCTGGGACAATCGTAAAGACGTTGGATTCATTTCCCAAAAAAGTTTCGGGATAGATCAAAATTGAGAGAGAAAAATATTTCGGCTGATTCTTTTCAGCCTGGCGCAAAAACTTTTATCTTAATGACAGGAAGCGCCACCATCCTTACGCATATCTGCCAGTTGATTCACGCCAGCTTTAGCCTGTATGTGAGCGCGTTAGCCATCACACTTGTTCTTATATTTGCGGGCAGCGCATGGGCGGAAATTAAGAACGGAAACTGGCGAGGTTCAAGGTTAACCTGGCATTCATCGGCTTTCATCATGACGGCCACCTGCATTTTGGGCGGAATGCTGGCCTATTTGATGAATCATCCCAACATTGACGATTATTACTACACGCCCAATGCTGTGTTTTTTACCGAACACCCATCTGCGCAAATGGGGAACGAAATTCATTTTTTGTTTAGCGGAGGGCAGCCCTTTGTCTCCAGTTTTTGGGGGACGGCGAATGCGTATGAGTTGGCTCAGGCTGGCTTGGCCCGCTTGTTAAACACGCACTTTCTAGATGTGTATCACACCCTCATAACCACGCTAAATGGCCTCCTCATACCGTATGCGATTTATCTGGCCATCAGAAGTTTTAAGATAGACAAAACATCTGCGGCGGTTGGGGCGTTCATCACCACACTTTTTATACTTGTTTGTCATGAAGCGCGGACGATAGGGGTGTTTTCATTCCCGCGAATTTTTCAGGGCAAGGCCGTTGTTTTAAGCATCGTCATCCCTCTGACGATTGCGTGGTCCAGGGAATTTTTTAACCGGCGATCTGTTAAAAACTGGTTGTGCTTATTTTTTCTTTTTACATCCGCCGCCGGTCTATCCATTTCCGCCGCGCCCATCTTGTGCGGTCTGTGCGCGTGTCTTTTAATTGGGTGGATTTCTGAAAACAGAAGAATCGCCGCCGCCAGAACCATATTTTTCTATCTCCTGTCTCCAATTTATCTCGTTGCCTGCGCGTTATATGCCTCAACTACATCTGCAAATGTATTGTCGGAAGGCAGCGTTGTGAATTGGGGGTGGCCGACAACTTTTATAGGGCATTTGGCGCTGGCGGAAAACATCAACGCGCCGGTTAGCCTTGTTCTTGGCGTTATTTCTCTGTTGGTATTTGCGCGGCTAAACACAGATGGCCGGCGCCTTTTTATTTTTGGCTGGATTGCATCTGCGGTTGTTTTGTTTTTAAATCCACTGTCCGCCATTCCCCTGATCAAATATGTCACCTCGCCAAATGCTTATTGGCGATTGTTTTTTATCCTGCCTTTCCCGTTCATTTTGGGGCTGGCCGTATCGGTGGTCTTTGACCGCGCGAGGATGCGCTCAACTCGTCAGGCAGTTCTGGTTGTCATCACCCTGCCTCTTGTTGCAGCCGGGATACTGGTTGCAGTTCCGGCATCATCCGCTTTTCAACGAACCACCCTTCGTTCGGGGCTGTATAACTACAAAATATACGATTGGCTTTTGCCCGTTTCCAGATCCATCATTGAAACCAATCCGCCGGGAATTATGCTGGCGCCGCCCGACCTGAGCGGCGCCATGTCCATGCTCAGCTCAAAATTTACGCAGTTGCGCATACGCGAAGATGCGGTGCGGTTGTGGCTTGGGGGGCAGGGCCGGGGAGAGGAGGCGGAGAAAAGAATTGCAGCTTCAGATTTCCTCGATGACGCCTCGGCTAATTTTGACGCGTTGAAAGAAATTGTTGGGAAATATGGGGAGATTGATTTTGTGCTGGCGAAATCCGCCGTCTCCGCAAAACCCCAAGTGAATGACTTTCTTCGGGCATCGGGGTTTGCCGCGCAATCGGAATATGGCATTTACACGCTCTGGGCGCGATCCAGCGAAAAATAAAAACGAGAGGCATCGGGTCTGATGCCTCTCGTTTTTGTGAATGGAAATTCAAAACTACGGAGCAGTGGCGAGATAGTCTTCGCCGAACATCGCCCCATTGTCTGCGTTGTAAGTGGCTACGCGAACCACTGCCACAAGCTGGCTGCCCGAAGGCCCTTCAATCAACATGCCGCCGCCGCTCGTGCCATCGCTGTAATAGCCAAACTCGGTGGCTGCGCTGCCTGCCTGGGATGGGTTCACGCTGAACTTCTGCCCTGCGCCCAGCGCGGCGGCGTTGGAGACTGTGCTTCCAACCTGCGCGCCGTTCTTGTCCAGGAACTTCACCGTCACCTGACCAGCGTTAAGAGCGCCGCCAATGTTCTGAATGGCGATGTATGAGCGCTGGCGGGTGGTGGCTGTCCACTGTGTGTCTGTCCATCTCACAAATGGCGCATACAGCTTGTTGGAGCCAGAGGTGGCGCCCAACGCGGCGGTATACAAGCCATACACGGCTCCGTTTGGCGGTGTCTGGTTATAAACCTTGAGCATCGCCACGATGGGCGCGCCGGAGCTGGTGATAACCGCAGAGCCGCTTGTCCCATTCGGGAAGCCATCTGAGCAGGCCACCGAGCTGAGCTTGCCACCCGCCGCGATTGTTGCATCCTTGCGGGCAACTTCTGCGCCTGCCAGGCTGCGATAGCTCACGGTCACCGAGGCGCTGGCGGAATCGCTGGCGTTCTGAATGGCATAAGCGGTGTTGGATTCACCGGGCGCGTTGCACAGCGCCGATGGCATGTAAATGGTGTTCGCGCCGCCAGAGGTGCCTTCAAATGAAGAAGCATTGGCGTTGGCGGTGCCCAGTTCCAAAGCGGTAACGGCTACCACCGCCGCGGTGGATGTGCCAGACTTGACTGCGTCCACGCGGGCAGACCCGGAGAAGTTGGACGGTATGCTGGCGATGGTGCCAACATCAAAATACTTGGCCGCGCCCGCCGGAATGCCGGTGGCGGTTTGGGTGGAGACCAACGCAAATGGGCTGGCGCTGTAAAAGCGCACGGTCACATCAATGTTGCCCGAAGCTTCGGCGTTCTGAACCGCGAAACGGGTGTTGGTGTTATTGCGCTCTTTCAAGACGGTTGCCACCAGCACACCGGTTGCGCCAGAAGCAAAACCATTCGACAACGGGCGGTTCTTCACCGTTGTGCCAGACCCGGAGGAAATTTGCACCAGGGTCGCCACAATCGGCTGATCCGATGAAATCACGCCGGAGCCTTTGAAGCCATCGGGCAGGGTGCCGACCGAGCTTGCGAAAATCGTCGAGCTGCCGCCAGCGGGCAAATCGGCCAACGTTATGTTGATTGGGGTGACCGTATTTTCCGGGTAATAGGAAAGGGTCATGTGGGCCGTGCCCGTGCCAACGTTCATGTAAGCGACGGCGGTGGAAAACGTGGCGGTGTAGCCAGTGTCAGCCTTCGCCACGCCAACCAAACTGGTTGCCAGCGAAAGCGCCGCGATCCCCGCTCTTAAAACTTTCTGTTTCATATTTTCTCCTTATGTTAAGCAAACAAATCTCTGCTAAGCCTTGTGAGTGGATTATGGCCTCGTATTAGCCGTAATTCAATACTTCATCAGGATTATTTCAGGGTAACCGTGAAGATTCCCATGTTCATAACTTGATTTGCGGCTAAAGACCAGATTTTTTCTTTGCCATCTTCTGCGCGTATGACCGTATAGGCAAAAGTTGGGTCGCCAACAAACATAACATATTCTCTGGGGGTCAAGTCAGAAATGGCATAACGACCAGTACCGTCGCTCATTGTTCCGGGACTGCTGGCGGTGTTAAGAACATAAATCGGATCGCTGTTCCCCTGACGATACACCTCGGCCAGCCGGATGGCCGTGTTGACCAGCGGCTTGCCGTTGTCCGCCGAGATAATCACCCCGTGCGCAGCGGCCTTGCCTGAGGTTGGGGTGACAATTTTGGCAACCGCGACCGTTGCCGCCTGCGCCGGGGTTGGATACGCCGAAGCCTTGTTACCCCCGGCTGGCGCAGCCGTTGGCGTGGCGGCGCAGGCCGTCATAACAAGGGCGCTCATTCCGATGCCGACCAATAATATTTTTATGTTTTTCAAATTCATCCTCTTTATTCCACCCAGATGTGTTCGGCCAGTTGTTGCCCGATCACGTGTTCATCCTTAAAGCTACCATTTTGCAGCCGCACCCGCAGCGGCCCGTTAAACGGCGCGCGCCCTACCAGCTCAATAGCCGCGCCGGGGCGCAACCCCAGCGAGTCCAGATAATTCAGCATGTCCGAATCGTGCGAAGCCACGCGGCTGAGCGTCCCAGTTGCGCCTTCTTTCGCGTCTGTCAGTTTTTGCGCCGCCGGGTAGTTTATTTTGCCATCGCGGGTGGGGATGGGATCACCGTGCGGGCAGCGCTCTGGCTTGCCGGTTTGGGCAAACATGCGCTCCACCATCTCGTCATCCAAATGATTGCACGAGCTGGCCGCGACCGGAAAGACCTCCGTCCACTTGTAGCCCAGCGATTTGACCAGAAACACCTCAAACACACGCTGCTTGCGGATGGCTCTCATGGCGATCTTGAGACCCGCGTCCGTCAAGTCAATCCCGCACGCGCCCTCGCGGCGCACATATCCCTTGCGAACCAGCCGCTGCGTCATGCGCGAGACCGCCGGCGGCGTCACGCCCAGCCGTTCGGCCAGCGTGCGCAACGCCACGCGCTCCTCCAGCGATGACAGATACGTCTCTTTCAAGAAATCCATCACCACCGTTGTGGAAGCGTGCTTTTTTAGCTTTTCCGCAGATGACATGCGGGTGATTATAATGACGCGCCCGCCCGCCACACCCGCGCCAAAGCTTTGTTTTCACCTTTGTCACCACTTGTTTGGTGTAGCATTTGCCCTCATGTCCGACCTTAAATCTCAATTTTTGCTCGACCCGTCCATTACCTTTCTCAACCATGGCTCGTTTGGCGCAACGCCCGCGCCGGTGTTCGCCAGCTACCAGCGCTGGCAGCGCCAACTGGAAATGCAGCCGGTGGAGTTTTTGGGCCGCCGACACCCATCCTTAATGCGAACCGCCCGCCGCGCGTTGGGCGCGTTTGTGGGCGCGGAAGAAAACAGCGTGGTCTACGTGCCAAACGCCACCGGCGGGTTGAACATCATCGCCCGCAGCCTTCAGCTTGGCCCCGGAGATGAAGTGTTAAGCGCCAACCACGAATACGGCGCGCTTGACCGCACCTGGAAATTTTTGGCGGGCCAGCGCGGGTTTCGGTATATCAACCGCGTTTTGCCCCAGCCGTTCACCACACAAAAAGCGTTGGCCGATGTGTTTTGGGCCGGCGTGACCCCGCGCACGAAAGTGATCTTCCTCAGCCACATCACCTCGCCCACCGCGCTCATTCTTCCGGTGGATGAAATTTGCGCCCGCGCCAGAGATGCCGGGATCATGACGATTGTGGATGGCGCGCACGCCCCCGGCCAATTGCCGCTTGATCTCACAAAAATGGGCGTGGATTTTTATAGCGGCAACTTGCACAAATGGACCTGCGCCCCCAAGGGTTGCGCGTTTTTATACGCCCGCCCGGAACTGCACAGTTTGGTTGAGCCGCTGGTGGTGAGCTGGGGCTACGAGCGCAGAAAAGAGGAGGAATCGCGCGGGTCGCAACTGGTAGATTACGTTGAGTGGACGGGCACACACGACCCCGCCGCATATCTCGCCGCGCCAGATGCCATCCGCTTTTTGGAGGAGAACGATTGGCCCCGCGTGCGCGCGCAATGCCACGCGCTGGCGGGCGAGGCCTATGCCCGCGTGGTCGCGCTCACCGGCATGAAAAACGTTCTGCGCCCCGATGACGATGACACGTGGTTTGGTCAGCTTGTGGCCGCGCCGCTGCCGCGCGGCACAAACGTGGCCGCGCTCAAATCGCGGTTGTATGACGACTTCCGCATCGAAGTGCCCATCATTGATTGGAACGGCCAGCAGTTTGTGCGGGTCAGCATTCAGGCCTACAACACCCGCGAGGATGTGGACAAGCTGGTTGAGGCGCTGGAGATTTGCTGCTAGTCGCTAGTGGCTGGTCGCTGGTGAACACCTCACTAGCAACCAGCCACTAACAACCAGCGACTAGCCGCCAACCACTAGCTCGTCACTGCCCCATCACAGGCGCGGCCAACAAGGGCGGCGTATTTGGCAAGCGCCCCAGTCGTATACATCGGCGCAGGATGTTTGACCGCCTTCAAGCGGCGCTTGATCTCGCGGTCGCTGAGCGCCACGCTGAGCACGCCGTTAAGCGGGTCGGTGGCATCCACCGTGATCACATCGCCATCTTGCAGCGCGGCTATTGGACCGCCCACGGCCGCCTCTGGCCCAACATGCCCCACCATCAAGCCGGTGGTCGCCCCGCTGAACCGGCCATCGGTGAGAAGCGCAACGTCATAGCCCAAGCCCTGCCCGCGAATCGCAGCGGTGATGCTGAGCATCTCGCGCATACCGGGGCCGCCCTTTGGCCCTTCGTAACGAATCACAACCACATCGCCCTTCTTGATCTCGCGGCGGGCCACCGCCTCGGCGCAGGCTTCCTCGCTGTTAAACACGCGGGCCGGGCCGGTGTGCTTGATCTTTTCCACGCCCGCCACTTTCACCACGCCGCCCTCTGGGGCAAGGTTGCCGCGCACAATCACCATGCCGCCGGTCTGGCGGATGGGCTTCTTGACCGAGTGAACCACATCCTGCCCTTTTACCTTTTCTGCGGATGGCGTTTTGCTCAGATTTTGCTTGAGCGTCTTGCCGGTCACGGTCAGCACATCGCCGTGCAAAAGCCCGGCGTTGAGCAGTGTTTTCATCACCACCGGCACACCGCCAATGTTGTGCAGGTCTTCCATCACATACTTGCCGCCGGGGGTCATGTCGGCAATGTGCGGCGTGCGGGCGTTGATGCGAACAAAGTCATCAAAGGTGAGAGTGATGCCCACCTCGTGCGCGATGGCGGGGAGGTGCAGCGCGACGTTGGTGCTGCCACCCATCGCAAACACAACCGCCAGCGCGTTCTCAAACGCCTCTTTGGTCATGATGTCTCGCGGGAAGATGCCGCGCTTAACCAGATTCATCAGCGCGAGGCCGCTTTCAAACGCCACGCTCTTGCGCCCGCCATCCACCGCTGGCGGCGAGGCGTTGCCTGGCAAGGCCATGCCCAGCGCCTCGCTCACAGAGGCCATGGTATTGGCGGTGAACAACCCGCCGCACGAGCCAATGCCCGGACACGCCGCACATTCCATCTCATACAATTCGGCATCGGTGATGAGGCCCGCTTCGCGCTGGCCCACCGCCTCGTACACGTTTTGAATGGTCACATCTTTGCCGCGATACCGGCCCGGCTTGATGGTGCCGCCATACACAAAAATGCCCGGCACGTTCAGCCGCCCCAGCGCCATGAGCGAGCCGGGCAAACTTTTGTCGCACCCGGCAATCGCCAAAAGCGCGTCGTAGCAGTGCGCGTTCATCATCAGCTCGATGGAATCCGCAATCACCTCGCGGCTGACCAGCGAGGCCTTCATGCCCTGATGCCCCATGCCGATGCCATCGCTCACGGCGATGGTGACAAATTCGCGCGGCGTCCCGGCGTTTTCACTGATGGCTTTTTTGGCCTCTTGCGCCAAAAACATGCCAGAGAGGTTGCACGGGGTGGCCTCGTTCCAGGTGCTCACCACGCCCACCAGCGGCAGAGCCAGGTCTTTATCACCCAAACCCATCGCCCGCATAAACGCGCGGTGCGGGGCGCGCGCCACGCCTTCTAGTTCTTTGCTGTGTATTTTGGTTTTATTTGCCATTTTATTGGTTGTTGGTTGTTGGTTGCTAGTAGCTGGTTGCTAGTGGCTAGTGGTTGGTTGGTAATTGGGTTGATGGGTTTGGAGATGCAAAGCATTCTGCATTCAGAGTTCAGAATTCTTACGTGTTTTATTGCGATTGATTCATGGATTCCACAATTTTAGCCACAACCGCAAGGCGAATGCCCTCGGCGTCTTTTTCCAGCGCCTGAATCAGCGCCCGCCACTGGGCGGGGTCGGTCTGCGGCTCAAACTGACTAAAAATGTCATCAACCCGAGCGACCATTGGGGCAAAGCCAATGGCGCGGGCGATGGCGCGGACCTGCCACCATGCCGCAAACGCCGCGTCATACGCGCCAAGTTGAAATAAGGATTGAGCCTGAGCTACAAGCGCCTGGCACATATGCCGCTTTTCGCTAACGGCTTTGTTTATTTCGATGGATTGCTCCAGCAAAGAAACAGCTTGCGCATGACTGCCCGCCAACCCAGCCGCCTGACCCAAAACAATAAAATCGCCTGCCATGCTAAATTGATCACCCATTCCAGCGTGTATTTCCAAAGCCGCGCGCGCAGATTGAAATGCATTTTCAGGCTTGTTGTCTACAAGCGCTAATTGTCCTAATGATCTATAAACATTGGCTTCACCCAGGCGGTCGCCGATGGCGAGATAAATGGCGAGAGCTTTTTGATACTGTTCTCTGGCCCCACCCAAATCGCCTTCGCGCACCAGCAGATCGCCCAGAGATAGGCGGGTGTTGGCTTCGCCGCCGTTGACAGGATAAATGGCGAGGGCCTTTTGATATTGTTCTCTTGCCCCGCTCAAATCGCCTTCGCATCCCAGCAGATCACCCAGGGCTTGGCGGGTGTTGGCTTCACCCAGACGGTCAGTGATGGCATGATAAATGGCGAGGGCTTTTTCATATTGCTCGCGCGCGCCACCTAAATCGTCTTCGCGCATCAGCAGATCGCCCAGAGATAGGCGGGTGTTGGCTTCGTCAGCCGCATCTCCACAGATCAGCGCGGTATCACACGCGGCCTCAAACCGCTCTTTGCGCCATTGGAAGACGTTGGTAATAACGTAAATATTTTCCAGCAAACCAGTGAGCCGCGCGGCGCGGCTTTTGTGGTTTGCGCAGGGTTCGTGGGCATAACCCCAATCCAGCCAGGTCTCAAAGCTGGGCAGTTCGGCCTGGTAACGGGCAATAAACGCGCCCATGTTCTGGCCGCCCCTACCAGAAGCTCTATCCAAAATACCGACCCAGCCGAGGTGGGGCTCATCTTCAAAATCTTGGTAAAACTTCAGCGCCGCCTCGCCCAACGCATCGCGGGCAGCGGCCTCGCCATTGGGCAGTTGGCGCAGGGCAAAGAACCTAAACGGCGCGGGCAAAACCAGCAGGTCACCAAACGGGGGATCCAGGTGTGCAAACGGCAGTTCCACCAAAGACTGGTTTTCAATCAGCTTTCCCAACTGGTCGGCCCCATCCCCAAAAATAAAGGGCAGGGCATGGCGTGGAACGCCACCGGGGAACAACCCCAACTGGGCAAACAGGTTGGCCGCGTCCACGCTTTGGGCGCTCAGGCGGTCATACGCCAGTTGTATGCCCAGGGTCACCCCCTTCACTTGTTTGGGGTAGCGCGGGTCGCGCATCAGGCGGTCTTGTCTCTCGGTCAGCTCGGCCAGCAGGGGCTTCAGCTCCACCGCTTCGGGGTCATGCGCGTGGTCATTGCGCCAGGTGCGGGCCACCAGCTCAATGGCGCGGGGCAGGCCATCCACAAACTCAAACACGCGCAACACATCGGCCATGTTTATGCGCCGCAGGTGGCTGGCATCCAGCCTGGCGCACAACGCAAACAGGCGGATGGCGGCATCATTGGGCAGTTGGCGCACCGGCTGGGTGGGCAAATGCGGCGCGCCCGGGTCGGTCTGGCTGGTCACAATCACCCGCGGCCGGCGCGGGGATGCGATCAAGACCTCCATCAAATTGCGCACGGCAAAACCATCGCTGTCAATCACGTTCTCGGCCTCGTCCAAAATCAGCACGGCGTTTTTGGGGATGGCGTTCGCCAGCGCCGCGTCATCGGGCAATTCATCGGCCTTTAAGCGCAAAGACAGGGCTATTCTCTCGCGAACATCCTGCGCAGTTTTGCAATCAATCAGCGCGGCAAAGCCCACCCGCGCGGGGTCGGCCTGCCCCCGCGCCGCCAGCCGCATCACCATTTGTTTGGCCAGCTCGGTTTTGCCCGCACCGCTGGCCCCCAGCAGGCACACCGCGCCCTTCTCGCGCAGTTTTTTCAGGGCGTTTGCCATGTCACTGCCGCGCCCCAAAAATTCATCGGCGGGTTTGTGCGTAAACCGCTCCGGTGGAATCTGGGGTAGGCCTTCCAGGTCCACCTCGCCGCGCTCGGCGGGCAGCGTAAATTTCTCTGGGTTTGCGCCGGGCGCGGGCAGCAGCTTAAATTTGTCGGCCTCGCGGTCGGCCTCGCCCATGCCGCGTAATTGCTCATCCATCCGCACCGCGCTTGCGCCGGCATTAAACGCCGCCTGCAAATTGCGTCCGGTGAGCAGGGTAATATAAAATTTTTTGCAAAACGTAACCGCCGCGATCTTATACACGCTCTGGTCGGTGTCAATTGCCACCACGTGCTCCACGCCCAGGTCAAACATGGCCTGCGCCACGCTCTCGGAGTGGCAGGCCGAGATCATCGCCAACTTAAAGTCGCGCTCGCTGTTGGCAAAGGTGGCTTTTAACTGCGCCGGGTTTAGCGCATCGGCGTTGCCATCGGCGTTTTCAAAAATCAGCCTACCCTCTTGTGTCTTTGTTGGCTCGGAACCGTGCCCCAAGTAGTGCAACACGTCAAAGGTGGGGCGGTCGCCGCGCGACATCAGGCTTTGCACATCTTCGGCGCGTGCTATCCGCGTGGTGAACTGCGCGGCGGCGGGAACATCACGCAAGGCGTCTTGCAGGGCGTTCAGGTCGCGCTCAATGCTCACGGGCGCATCCAGCGGGTCGCTGACAAGCAAAAGAATGTTGGTTGGCATAGTGGCTGATGGGCTGACGGGTTATTTTGCGCTCTGGCGAATAAAGTCTTCCAGCGTGGCGCGGCCAAAGCGGTTCAAAATTAGGGCGATGAGATACGCCTTCTTTTCCTCATCCGTAATGGCGCGTAGCACAATGGCATCCACAAACTGGGTGGCCTTCTCGCTATCTTCCTGCTGAGGTGAAAGCACAATCTGATTTTTGGCAAAGGCAGCAATCTCAGCAGGGTTGGAGCGCACTTTTACCAGCAGGCGGTTGCGCTGGCTGGTAAGCTGGCCGTTGATGAGCTGCATGGCTAGTTTTTGAGTAGACGCGTAGGCCTGCTCCACTCGAATGGCGGCGGTCTCCCTGCTTTTCTGGTCGTCCAGCGGCTGGCTCAATTTCAGGCTGGTATTGCGGAAGATAGTGGGCCACGCCAGCCCGGTGAGAAAGGCCGACAGCCAGTTTTGCATCGCGGGTGCGATGCTGATGAGGATGAGAAAGACAATTGCTGCGGCAAAAAAGTTCACCGCAACAAGAAGCCACGCGCCGCCAGTAGCAAATGTGCGCGGGCTTTCAATCTTAAATTCATCCACTATTTCCATGAACCCCCACACGCCGCCAACCAAACCGGCCAGCGCAGCCATTGCAAATGGCAAAAATTCTGGCGACATATTTATTCCCCTTCTCGCAAGGTTGCAGAGAGTTGCTGATTTGCGTCCAGGGCGCGTTTGTAATATTCCGCCGCGTTATCAAGGTTGCCGCGTCTCTCTTCCAGCTCTGCCAAACCCTTAAGCAGGTCAATTTCTTGCTTTTGCGTGGTAACTTTGGGGTCTAGCCCGCGCGTTTGCATTGAGCGATAGGGTGTGTTGCCCAACGAAGCACCCTCCGCCTGCCGCAACGCCTGCGCGCCCCGCGCAGTGATGGAGAACAAGGCATTGCCAAAGGCGGTGTTTTTTGTGGCATTTGCGCTCACCAAACCCCACTCGCGCAATTCGTTCAGTGGTTTGTCAATTTCATCGGGAAAAGACAACGCCCGCGCAGAAATATCAAGCAACATACCGTCGCCCTTATCTCGCAATCCCCGGAGAATGCGAATTTGCAAAGGAGAAAGTTCCCGCGCTGACTCAAAATCGGAAAGAGCGTCACTTGGCATGATAAACGGCCTCCTTGAAAAAACGATCATTACATTTTACTTCTATCTTTCGCCCACGTGGATCACGATTCAAACTTTAGTCTGCGCTTCGTGGCGTGATGGAAACTGTTGGCACTTGGGTATGATTAAGGTTAGTTGCTGATAGCCAGCAACTAACAACAAATAAAAAATGCTTTACGCTCTCATCATGGCGGGAGGAAGCGGCACCAGGCTGTGGCCGCTCAGCCGCAAAGACCGCCCCAAGCAAGCCCTGCCGCTCATCTCGGAGCGCACCATGTTCCAGATCAGTGTAGACCGGCTGGCGGGCCTCATCCCGCCGGAGCGGGTGTACGTGGTGACCAACGCGCAAATGGCCGAGCTGTTCAAAGAGCAGGAGCCGCAAATTCCATCGCGCAATTACGTGATTGAGCCGTTTGCCAAAGACAGCGGCCCCGCCGCCGCGCTGGGGATGGCGCACATTGCGCACGACGACCCCGACGCCACAATTGCGATCCTGACCGCCGACCATCACATCGGCGACGAGGAAGGGTTTAGGCGGGCGTTGCTGGCCGCGCAAGAGGCCGCGCTGGGCGGCGCGATTGTCACGCTGGGCATCACGCCATCGTATGCGGCCACCGGGTTTGGCTACATTGAACGCGGCGATTTGACGACGACCGCCAACACCCTCAAGGTGTATCGGGCGCTCAGCTTCCGCGAAAAGCCATCTGCCGAAATTGCCAAAGAGTGGGTTGCCAGCGGCACATACTCTTGGAACGCGGGCATGTTTATTTTGACCGCCAAAACCGGGCTGGGCGAGTTCGCCCGCCAGCAGCCAGAGTTTGCCGCCGCGATTGCGGAGGTGCAACGCGCGGTGGGCGCGCCCGCGTATGCCAGCGCCCTCGCCCACGCCTGGGAGATTGCGCCCAGAAAGTCCATGGATTACGCCATCATGGAGCACGCGCAAAACATCGCAGTCATTCCGGTGGATATTGGCTGGAGCGATATTGGCAACTGGGCTTCGCTGCTGGAAGTCCGCGCCAGCGACGTGAACGGCAACGTCATCATTGGCGACCATCTCGGCAAGGATAATCAGGGCACGCTCATTCACGGCGGCAACCGGCTGGTGGTGACCATCGGCCTGCAAAACTTGGTGGTGGTAGACACCGCCGATGCGCTCTTCATCGCCCCGGTTGACCGTGTGCACGAAGTAAAACAAATGGTGGATGAGTTGAAGGCGCGGAACAGAGGCGAAGTTTTATGAGGGGTTGGGGATTGGGGATTAGGGGCTAGCCCCCAGCTCCCAGCCCCATGTTCAACACAATGCAAATCCTTCTCAATTACGCCCGCATCTTCGCCAAACGCTGGTGGCTGATTGCCCTGCCGGTGGTTGCGATGCTGGCTGCGACGTTGCTCACTTCGCGGCCAGCGGGCGGCGTGAGCTACCAAACCGTGATGCGGTTCTCGGCTGGCCTGCCCGCCGAGGACAACCCAAACGTGTTTGATTACGACCGCTATTACGCCTGGCTCACCTCGGAATACGCGGCGCGGGGCATGGGTGATGTGTTGCGCACCGGTAAATTCGCCGAGGCCGTCTCGGCGCGGCTCAAGGCGGGCGGGGCAGACATCCCCTGGCAGCAAATTCAGGGCGCAATCACATCAGACTTCAAGCAAAGCATCGTGGTGGTGTATCTCAACTGGCCGCAAGAGGCGCAAATTGTGCCCATCTCAAACGCCATCGCCCAAGAGATAACGGCCAACACCAGCGCGTATTGGCCGCAAATGGATGGCAAAACGCCCGCCATGCGCCAGCTTGATTCGCCCGTGCCCGCGGCGGTTGCGCCGCCCTTGCGCAGCCGGTTTGACCTGCCCGTGCGGTTGCTGCTTGCGCTGGCGGCGGGGCTTGCGCTGGCCTTCGCGGCCTACGCGCTCGACCCGCTCATTCGCGAGCGCGGCCAAATTGAACACATGGGGTTGCCCGTGCTGGGGAGTATTCCTAAAGAGTGAGTGGTGTAAAGTGTAAGGTGTAAGAAGTATGACGGAAGATGGAAGACCGAAGACGGGTTTCAGGCCGTCCTCCGTCGCCCGTCTTCCGTCTCTTAAAAAATAGATGCAATTTCAAGATTACGCGCAAAACTATTTGCAAATCGCCCGCCGCCGCTGGTGGATTGTGCTCCTGACCGCGCTGGTGGCCGGGATGGTCGCGTTTGGCTTTAGCAAACTGCAAACGCCGGTCTACAAAAGCACCATGCTGCTGTATGTCACGCCCGCCCGCGCCGACCTCGGCCTCTCGCAGTCGGCCAAATCGCTGGTGGCTTCGTATCGCGGCATTGTGTTCACCAAGAAAAATGCCGATGTGATCCGCGAGCGGCAAAATTTGGATTACGCGCCGGAATACATTTACGGCCAAACCAAAACCGCCGATGACGGCTATCAGGTGACGATTGAGGTGAAGGATTACAACGGCGAGACGGCCAACCGCATCGCCCGCGAGTGGGCGCAGTTGTTTGTGGAATACCGCAACACCGACAACGCCAAACAGCGCCGCGAAGACCGCGTGGACGCCACGCTGGGCGATGACCCCATTTATTCGCAAGACAGCCCGCGCACAACCGTAAACACCGCCGCCGGGCTGGTGTTGGGCGCGCTGGTCGGGGCCATCATTGTGGCGGTGTTGGAGTGGGCGCAGGCCAGCGTTTTGCGCACCCACACCGATGTTGAGCGCGCTCTCGCTTTGCCAATCATGGGAGAAATACCGGCGGACAAATAAGAAGCAAGAAATAACGTGTAAGGTGTAACGTGCGATTTGTGGCGCAAGCCACTTTGCACTTTGCACTTTGCACTTTGCACTTAAGACATGGACTTAGTAACACTTACCAAACCACAATCTGCCGCCGCAGAGGCGTATCGCACGTTGCGCACAAACCTGTATTTCGCCACGCTGGAAAAACCCGCCAAAACAATCGTGGTGGCTTCATCCAGCGCAGATGAGGACGCGGCGACCGCGCTGGCAAATTTGGCCGTTGTGCTGGCTCAGGCCGACAAATCGGTCATCGCGGTAGAGGCCAATTTGCGCAACCCCTCGCTGTGCAAAACGCTGGGGGTGGATGGCTCCGGGGCAGGCTTTGCCGACATGCTCAGCGATGAGCGTTTGACCAGCCAGTCGCCCATCAAACAAACCCAGGTGCCGGGGCTGATGGCGCTGGCGGCGGGCGCGCCACCGGCTCATCCGTCCGACCTGTTCAGCTCGGCACGCCTGGCGGGCGTTATTGCCGCGCTGGAGAAAAAAGCTGATGTGGTTTTGCTCTCCGCGCCGCCGCTGGGCAGCGTGAGCGACGCGGCTTTGCTGGCCTCGCGTTGTGATGGCGCAATTCTGGTGGTGACGGCCGGCAAAACCCGCCGCGAGGCCGCCTCGGGCGCAAAAGAATTGCTGGAACGCGCCAAGGCCCGCGCGTTAGGCGTGGTGATGTTGAACTAGCGTACACATTCGCAGTTTTTGTTTTTTGTGCTGATATAATTAATCTCGTTGGTCTCCTGGCTCAGTTGGTTAGAGCGCACGGTTCACATCCGTGAGGTCACAGGTTCAAGTCCTGTGGAGACCATGCGAAAGCCGCGCCGTTTTGTGCGCGGCTTTTTTTTATTCACATGGAACCTCGTGTTGAACTCCTTTTTTGGACCGCCCTCTCGCTGGGGTGCGGGCTGCTGGTTGTGCCGGGGCTTTTGCGCAGCGCGCTGGGGGCCAATCTCACACTCAAAGAAGTGCTCCGTTTTGCATGGATGGCCGGTATTCCATTCATCGCGCTGGTGCGCGGCGCGGTTGGCCCAGATATGATGGGTCTTGGGCGCGACATTTCGCAGAGCGATCACCTGCTGGGTTTTACCCGCGCGGCCTGGCTGGATGGCGCGGGCGCGGGCGCAGCGGTATGCGCCATTGTTTTGTTTGTGCTTTGGCTGGGCGGCAAGAGCGCGGGCAAAAGCGCCTGGCCGGGCATTGGGCCGCGCGCCCTGCGCGATGCGTTATACAACGAAGCGCACTGGATGTTTTATCGCGCAGCGCCCGCCATTTGGCTAGGAGATGCGCTGGGGGCCGCGGGGATTGGCTTTGCGCTTATGGCGCTGGAGTGGCTGGCTCATCCCGGGTTTGCCAAAATGCAAAAGACATTGGCTGGCAGGCAGCGCCTGGCGGTGATGTTTGCCTGCGCAGTCGCCAGCGCATTTCTGTATTTGTCCACCAAAAACCTCTGGTTGATGATGGCCGTCAACCTCGTTATTCAAATTGTGGGGAGCAGGGTGTTGGTTGGTGGCAATTGGGCATTGAGCAAGGGCAAATCCTAATGCTTAGCGCCAAAATCACCCCAAAATTTTGTACAAAAACGCGGTTGAATGCAGGCTGCCATCTGCGCTGCGGGCATATTGCGGGATGACGCCCGCCAGCACATAGCCCAGACTTTCATACAACCTCTGCGATGGGTCGCCGGCCCGCGTATCCAAAACCAGCGTTGTGCGCCCAATGCGCCGGGCGTGATCTTCCAGCGCGGTCATGAGGGCGCGGCCAATGCCGTGTTTGCGGTGGGCCGTGTGCACCAAAAGTTTCATCACCTCGGCGCGGTGGTTGCCATTGGCTCGGCCTTCCAGACCAAGCTGAACCACGCCCACCACAACGCCATCCGCCTGCGCGGCCAGCAAAAGGCGGGTTTTGTCTTGCAGCGATGGAATCACGCTTTGCCAATAGGCACAGCTTTCCTCGCGGCCCAGCGGTGGCAAAAACCCAACCGATGCGCCATTGTTCACCGCGTCCATCAAAAGCGCAGTCAGGTCATCCATCACCGCGCCTGCCTGTTCGGGGTCAAGCACATTAATTTGCATCACAAAGCCCATTATCCATGTTGGGCAAAACACACGCAACCCAAAAATCTATGCCGCGTCTTGCGTTTTTCGCTCTCCACTTTGCACTCTTTCCCTCTATACTAGGCCCATGATTGTAATTGGCCTCATGTCTGGAACATCGGCAGATGGAATTGACGCGGCGGTGGTGAAGCTGGAGCGCGACCACGCCGATGCCGGGCTGCGCTGGCAGTTGCTCAAACACATCAACCTGCCGTTTGAGCAAGCCCTGCGCGATGAAATTCTGGCGTGTTGCGCCCCCGCCACCGCCAGCGTAGACCGCGTGTGCGCCCTCAACGCCGAGCTGGGCGAGGCCTACGCCGCCGCGTGTTTTGCCGCCGCCCAAGAGGCCGGTTTATCCATCAGCCAAATTGACCTGATTGGCAGCCACGGCCAAACCGTGTGGCACATCCCGGCCAAAGCCACGCTGCAAATTGGCGCGGCGGCGGTGATTGCCGAGCGAACCGGCGTGACCACCGTGAGCGATTTCCGCTCGCGCGATATTGCCGCGGGCGGGCAGGGCGCCCCGCTGGTGGCGTATGTGGATGCGCTGCTGTTCACCCATCCCACAAAACGGCGGGCATTGCAAAACATTGGCGGCATTGGCAACGTTACCTTTTTGCCAGCGGGTCATTTTGGCGATGGGAACGCGCCGGGCCTCGCCTTTGACACCGGCCCCGGCAACATGATGATGGACTATGCCGCCGAGCAAGCCACAAACGGCGCGTGGCGATACGATGAGGACGGGCAGCTTGCGCGGCGCGGGCGGGTGGATGGCGCCCTGCTGGAGGAGTTGATGGATCACGACTTCATCCGCCGCGACCCGCCAAAAACCACCGGGCGCGAAGAGTTTGGCGCATTTTTTGCCCGGCGCATGTGCGATGCGGCGACGGCCCGCGGCGCAAAATCCGAGGACATCGTCGCCACATTCACCGCGTTCACCGCCCTCAGCATCGCCGATGCCTACCGCCGCTTTTTGCCCGCCATGCCCGAAGAAGTGTTTGTGTCTGGCGGCGGCGCCCTTAACCCGGCGTTGATGGATATGTTGCGCGCCGAGATGCCATCCACCCGAATAACCACCAGCGACGAGCTAAACATGCCCGCCGCCGCCAAAGAAGCGGTGTGTTTTGCCGCGCTGGCCTACGAGACCATCCAAAACAGACCCGGCAATTTGCCATCGGCCACCGGCGCCAAACGCGCGGTGGTTTTGGGCAGCATCACACCTGGGAATCATTTCACCGCAGAAACGCAGAGACACGGAGCAGGCAATAATTCGTAATTCGTAATTCGTAATTCGTAATTTTTAATTGACATGTCACTTCCCCTCACCGAAACCCGCAACGCCGACACGCTGGAAATTGACACGCTGCCCACGCTGGATATGCTGCGGCGCATCAACGAGGAAGACGCAAAAATCATCACCGCGGTGCAAAAAGAAACCGGGCAAATTGCCAAAGTGGTGGATGAGGTTGCGCAGCGCGTGGCGCTGGGCGGAAGATTGATTTATATGGGCGCGGGCACCTCCGGTCGCCTGGGCATTTTGGATGCCAGCGAGATGCCGCCCACATTTTCCGTGCCATCTGGCATGGTGATTGGCATCATCGCGGGTGGCGATTCTGCCATCCGCAAGGCGGTGGAAGGCGCGGAGGACGACGTGGATCAGGGGCGCCGCGACCTGCTGGCGCTGCACCCCACGCCCAACGACACGCTGGTGGGCATCGCGGCCAGTGGACGCACGCCGTATGTTATTGGCGCGTTGCAAACCGCGCGAGAAATGGGGATGCTGGCGGTGAGCTTTGCCTGCACCTGGCCCGCGCCCATCCACGAATTTGCCGATATCGCCATTGCGCCGCAGGTGGGGCCGGAGGTAATCACAGGCAGCACGCGCATGAAGGCGGGAACCGCCACCAAACTGGTGCTGAACATGATCAGCACAGGCGTGATGATTAAGCTGGGCAAGACATATGGCAACCTGATGGTGGACTTGCAAGCCACAAACTCCAAACTCAAAGACCGCGCCCGGCGAATTGTGGAAACAGCCTGCGGCATCAACCGTGATGAGGCGCTGACGCTGCTGGCGCGGTGCAATGGCGAGGTCAAGACCGCCATCGTCTCGCATCAGACGGGCGTGAGCGCAGATGAAGCGCGGGCGCTGCTGGCGCAGGCGCATGGCCGCGTGAGAGAGGCCATCGCCAACAAAATGTAAAAACGCAGGTTTGGGGCAAAAAAATTGACCGCAACCGGAACCACGAAACGCATTTTTTGTCACTTGGCATTCGCAATTCTTTATAATCTCAGCCATGAAAGCTCTCCTGTCTGTCTCCGATAAAGCCGGTCTTGTTCAATTGGCGCAACGCTTGCACGACAAAAAAGTGGAGTTGATTGCAACCGGCGGCACAGCCCGCGAGCTGCGGCAGGCCGGGCTGCCCATCACCACGGTTGAAAACCTGACCGGCTCGCCGGAAATTTTGGAGGGCCGCGTAAAAACGCTGCATCCGCGCGTGCATGGCGGCATTCTTGCGCAAGACACGGCAGAAGACCGCGCCGACCTGGGCCGGATTGGCGCGGAGATGATTGATATCGTCATTGCCAATTTGTATCCGTTTCAGCAGGTGGTGGCGCAAAAATTTGTCACCCTTCACGATGCCATTGAAAATATTGACATTGGCGGCGTGGCGTTGCTGCGCGCGGCAGCCAAAAACTATGCCCGCGTGGCCGTGGTGTGCGACCCCGATGACTACGACATTGTGGCGCGGGACATTGAGCAGCACGGGGCGGTCTCGCTGGAAACGCGCGAGGTGCTGGCGCTAAAAGCCTTTGCGCACACCGCCGCTTACGACACGGCCATCCGCGATTATTTGATGGGCATGAACGATGAAAACGCGCCGGTGCTTTCGCTCTCACTGCACAAAATTCAAGACCTGCGTTACGGCGAAAACCCGCACCAGGAAGCGGCGTTGTATTCGCTCAATTCAAAAGCCAAAGGCCCGCTCAATGGCCGCGCCCTGCACGGCAAAGAGCTTTCGTATAACAATTTGTTGGATTTGGATGCGGCCTGGCGCGCGGCCTTGCAGTTCGATCAACCCGCGATTGTGATTGTCAAACACCTCAGCCCATGCGGCATTGCCTGCGCCGACACGCTGCCCCGCGCGTTTCACGCCGCGTATGCCTGCGACCCAACATCTGCATTTGGCGGCGTCATCGCCAGCAACTGGGAAATTGACGTGGACACGGTGAAAGCGATGGGCGACTTGTTTGTGGAGTGCATCATCGCCCCGGGTTTTCAAGATGAGGCGATTGAAATGCTGCGCAAACGCAAAAACTTGCGGCTGGTAGAAGCCGACCCGGAACTGACCGAGAAATTCGAATATCGCACCATCACGGGCGGCATATTGCGCCAATCGTTAGACAAGGGCGACCCCGTTGAGGCGCATTGGAAGTGCATGACAAAAGTTCAGCCAACGGATGAGCAGTTGCGCGCGTTGCAATTTGCATGGGCGGCCTGCCAGCACGTTAAAAGCAACGCCATTGTGTTTGCCAAAGAACACAATGGGGTGATGGCAACCGTGGGCATTGGCGGCGGCCAGCCCAACCGGGTGGATAGCGTGCGCATCGCCGCCTCACGCGCGGGCAAACAAGCCAAAGGCGCGGCGCTTGCCAGTGATGCGTTCTTCCCCTTTGCCGATGGCGTGAAAGAGGCGATCAAGGCCGGCATCGTCGCCATCGCCCAGCCCGGCGGCAGCCAGCGCGACGCAGAAGCCATTGCCGCGGCAAACGAGGCGGGCATCGCCATGATGTTCACCGGGGCGCGGCACTTCAGGCATTAGCGGCGCGGCCAGAAATCACGCGGGTTATTAAAAAGATGGCGGTAGCGGCCAGCACAATCGCCGCGCCGCTGCTCACATCCAGATAGTACGAGGCATACAGCCCCATCAGCACAGACAGCGCCGCAATGCACACAGCCAGCGCGATCATGCGCGGCAGTTGGCGGGTGAGGCTGCTGGCCGCCGCCGCAGGCGTGATGAGCAACGCGGTCACCATCAACACACCCACCGTTTGCGACCCCGCCACGATGGTGAGCGCCAGCGCGGCCAGCAGCCCGGCCCGCACCGCGTTCACCGGTATGCCCAGCTTGCGGGCGTGAATCGCATCAAACGAGGTGACCAGCAATTCTTTGTAAAACAGCCAAATGCAGGCGGCCACCAGCAGCCCAATCACGGCGGTGAAGATCAAGTCAGATTCGTTCACGCCCAAGATGTTGCCAAAAAGAAAATGGGTCAGGTCTGTGGCGTAGCTGCGCCCGGCGCTAAGCAGCAGCACGCCCAGCGCCAGCGCCCCGGTAAACACCACGCCAATCGCGGTGCTGTCTCGCAGCTTGCCATCTTTGCTCAGCAGGCTGATGACGCCCGCCGTGACCAGCGCGGAGACAATGCCGCCCACAAACACGTTGCCGCGCGTCATGTAGGCAATCACCACGCCGGGCAGCACAGAATGCGCGATGGCATCGCCAATGTATTCCATGCCGCGCAAAACGACGAAGCAGCCCAGCAGCCCGCAAATCACGGCCACCATCAGCCCGGCGGCCAGCCCGCGCTGCATAAACCCAGAGAGGAAAGGTTCAATTAAAGTCATGTTTTTTTAGTGCCCGGTTTAGTGCCCGGAGCGCTTTGAGCGCTCCGGGCACTTGTAATTTGGGCGCTTGATGATTAGCCAAACGCGCGGCGCAAAACATCCGGGCGCATCACCTCATCCGGCGCGCCATCGGCCACCACATGATGGTTGAGCAAAATCACGCGGTCGGCCACATCGCCGCCAATGACGCTGCCCAAATCATGCGTAGACATGATGATGGTTTTGCCTTTGTCTTGCAGCGTTTTTGTAAGCCGAATAATTTCTTGTTGAGAGGGCGCATCAAGGCTGGCCAGCGGCTCATCTAACAAAAGCAGCCGCGCATTTTGAGCCAGCGCCCGCGCCAAAAACGCGCGTTGCTGCTGGCCGCCAGACAGGTCGCCAATGCGCTCACGCGCGAAGGCGCTCAGCCCCACCATCTCCAGCGCGTCATCAACGCGGGTCTTATCTTTTGCGCTGGGGCGGCCCAGCCAGCCCATGTGCGCGTATCGCCCCATCATCACCACATCGCGCACGGTAACCGGGAAACGCCAATCCACCTCGGCCCGCTGCGCCAAATACGCCGTGTGCGGATGGCAGGCATCCACCGGCGACCCGTAAACCATCAACATGGCGGGGTCGGGCGGGCGCAACAACCCTGCGATGAGTTTGAGCAGCGTGCTTTTGCCCGCGCCGTTTGGCCCCAGCAACGCCACGCGCTCGCCTTGCGCAATGCACAGGCTGATGGCATCCAGCGCGGGCGCGGCCTGCCCCGGATACGCAAATCGCAAGTCGGTCACGCACACCGCATGCGCCATCTCGGCAATATCCTCGCCATGAACATGAGAGGTATAAGGAAATTTCATCATCACCTACTTTGCGCGGGTCTGGCCCATTTTTTTATTTCAACGCGTTCACAATCAACGCCGAGTCGTACGTCATCATATCCAAATAGGTGGGCGCGGGGCCGCCAGGGTCGCTCAACGTGTCCACATACAAGTTGTCAATCACCTTTGCGCCCGATTCGCGGGCCACCGTTTGCGCCAATGCGGG
>Ga0073900_10000406_pt1 | contig 29975 bp, 24 predicted proteins | sample KloWWTmetKNB5Kit_FD_66666 | JGI IMG/M metagenome (GOLD analysis project Ga0073900, IMG submission 66666) | Active sludge microbial communities from Klosterneuburg, Austria, studying microevolution and ecology of nitrifiers - Klosterneuburg... | ecosystem: Engineered > WWTP > Aerobic digester >...
TTGAGGTTGTCAAAACCCGCCGCGCGTGAATCGCGCACGGCGCGGGCCACATCCCCCCACTCGTGCTCGCGATGCAAAAGCCGCAGTTCGTTGGCGTTGGCCGTTTGCGCCCCAAAGCTCAGGCGGTTCACCCCGCTCGCCCGAATTCCATCCAAATACGCCAGGTTTGTTGTGCCGGGGTTGCACTCCATCGTCACCTCGGCGTTTTCAATCAGGCCGAGGTGGTCACGGCAGGCGCGGATCACGCCCCCAATTTGGTTGGGCGTGAGCAAAGAGGGCGTGCCACCGCCAAAGAACAACGTTGAAAAGGCGGCGGGTTGGCAAGCGCGAATTTCATCAATCAGCGCCCGCACATAGCGGTCTTGCAAATGCGATTGGTCAATATAGGTGTTGAAATCACAATAGCTGCACCGCGACCGGCAAAACGGGATATGGATGTAGATGCCGGTGTTCAAGAGATTTTTAACATGGATGAACGGGATGCTCAGGATTTTTTATTCTGTTTATCCTGTTCATCCATGTCAATTAAAACAACGCTTTAACGATCTTCCAAATGCCCTGATCCCACGGCACGCGATGCGAGACGCCGCTTTGGCCTTTGAACTTGGAGAGATTCGCCACATACCAATCGTAGTTGCGGATGAGCGCGTCTTTGTTGGAGAATTTTGGCGCGTAGCCCAAAATGCGCTCGGCTTTCTCAATGCCCACGAATGACTCTTTGTAAGCCGTCTCGTACACCCATTTGTAAAGCGGAGAGAGTTTGAACGCCTCCAAAATGCGCAAAATAAACACGGCCAGCCCGGCGATGGGGAACGGGATGATTTTCTTGCCGTGCCCGGCGTGATCCAGCACCGCCTGAAAGTCATTCTTCATGGTGCCAAACACCTTTGCGCCAATGTTGAACGTGTCGTTGGTTTTCTCACAGGGCAGCGTGGCGCACAGGTAGATGGCCTCGCACAAGTCTTCCACATCCAGATATTGATACGGGTTGTTGCCATTGCCCACAATTGGGAAGTTGTGTCCGGTGTACGCCCAATCGTAAAACAGCGCAAACACGCCCAGCCGCTCCGGGCCAATAAACGATTTTGGCCGGATAATTGGCACGCACATGCCTTTGGCGCGATACTGCTTGCAAATTTCCTCGGCCTCCACTTTGCAAATGCCGTATGGCCCCACCCCGTGCAGTTGGTCATCTTCCAGCAACGGATGATGATCTGGAATGCCATACACCGCGGTGGATGAAATGTGAATCATGCGTTGCGCGCCCGCCTTGTGCGTCGCCTCCAGCACATTACGCGTGCCATCCAAGTCGGTAGAGTAAATATCCTCTTTTTTGTAGAGGGGCAACGCCGCCGCCGTGTGCACCACCATGTCTGGCTTTTCCGCGGCCAGCCACCTGTCCATCGCCGCCGCATCGCGAATGTCGGCTTTGGTAAAGCTCACTTTGTCTTTGCAATCTTCGTAATCAAAATCAACGATGTCGCATCCGGCCACCGCGTGGCCTTTGTTCAGTAAATACCGCACGAGGTTGATGCCAAGAAACCCCGATATGCCTGTTATTGCGTACTTCATAGCGGGTAAATCATAGCAGGGGCCGGAGATGGAAGGCGGGCCGTCTCCCGTCCCCCGTCTTCCGTTCTCTGCAAAAATTTAGTCTCACCTAAAAATTATCTGTTAAAATCTTCGCGCATGGAACGTGTTGAAGATTCTGGAACGATCAGCTCGGCAATGGAAGTGCTGGAAGGCCGCAGCAAAAAAAACTGGCTGGCGCGATTGCTGCCCTTCCTGGGGCCGGCCTTCATCGCCTCGGTGGCGTATGTTGACCCCGGCAACTTTGCCACCAACATTCAGGGCGGCGCAAAGTATGGCTACATGCTCATTTGGGTGATCATCGCCAGCAACCTGATGGCGATGCTGGTGCAAACGCTCTCGGCCAAACTGGGCATCGCCACGGGCAAAAACCTGGCCGAGATGCTGCGCGATCACTACCCGCGCCAGGCCGGTTTTGCCATGTGGATTTTGATGGAAGCGGTGGCGATGGCGACCGATCTGGCCGAATTTTTGGGCGCGGCGCTGGGCATTTATCTGCTCTTCCCCGGCGTGTTTGATGGGATTGGCGCCCTAACCGGTTTGCCGCCTTTGCTTTTGCCCGCTGTGCTGATGGGTTTTCTGACCTTCGCCATTCTCTCGCTGGAGCGGCACGGTTTCCGCCCGCTGGAGGTCGCCATCACCATCATGGTGGGCGTGATCGCATTTTCGTATCTCATCGAAACGGTGATTGACAAACCCGACTGGGCGGCCATCACCCACGCGATTGTGCAACCGCGCTTTGATGGCGTGGAAAGCGTGTTGCTGGCGGCTGGCATTTTGGGCGCAACTGTGATGCCGCACGCGATCTTTTTGCATTCCGGCCTCACGCAGGGGCGCATCGTCACCCGCGACCCGGCGCTGCTCAAGCGGTTGTTCAATTTCGAGGTGGCCGATGTTCTCATCGCCATGACGATTGCCGGGCTGGTGAACGCCGCCATGCTAATCATGGCCGCCTCCACCTTTCACGGCGCGGGTCTCACCGAGGTGGGCAGCATTGAGGAAGCGCACCGCACGTTGGAGCCATTGCTGGGCAGCGCGGCCAGCGTGGTGTTTGCAATCTCGCTGCTGGCATCGGGGTATTCTTCATCTGCCGTTGGCACAATGGCCGGGCAAATCATCATGCAGGGGTTTGTGCATCGCAAAATTCCTGTTTGGCTGCGGCGCGGCCTAACCATGCTGCCCGCGTTTGTCGTCATTGCGATGCGGCTCAACCCAACCGATACTCTGGTCATCAGTCAGGTGTTGCTCAGCTTTGGCCTGCCGTTTGCAATCATTCCGCTGGTTGTCTATACTTCTCGCAAAGACATCATGGGCGTGTTGGTCAACCGTCGCATTACGACCATCGCCGCCAGCGGTGTGGCCGCGCTCATCGTGGCGCTCAATTTGTTTCTGGTGGCTCAACTACTTTTCAAATTCTGAATTATGACGAGACTTACGCAAAAACTCCCTTTAACGCCGGGAATGGCGCGGTAGGGGCGAGGCATGCCTCGCCCCTACGCCTAAACCTTCGGTTTATTTCATCATTTTCACGGAATTAACTCGGCTTTGCGTAAGTCCAGTTATGAAAAAAAACGCTGACAGCCATTTCAGAATTCAGCATTCATTACATGTTCAAACACTTTCTCATTCCGCTGGATGGCTCGCGGCTGGCCGAGGCGATTTTGCCCGCCGCGCGGTTCTTTGCTCAAAAGCTGCGGGCGCGAATCACGTTTTTGCACGTGGTCGAGCCATCGCCCCCCGCCACAATTCACGGGCAGGCGCACTTGATGAACCGCGCCGATGCAGAAGCCTATTTGCAAAATATCGCCGCGCAATGTGTGGCCGATGGCATCCCGGCAGATTTCCACGTGGACTCCATCTCTAACGGCGATGTGGCCCGCGGCATCTTCTCGCATGTGGATGAGCTATCTGCCGATTTGGTTTTGCTGGCCGACCACGGGCGCAGCGGAATGCGCGGCGCGATTTTGGGGAGCATTGCCCAGCAGGTGCTGCACAGCGGGCGCGCGCCGGTTTTGCTGGTAAAGGCGCAGGCCACGCAACCCATCACCCCATTTGTCTGCGACAAAATTCTGGTGCCGCTGGACGGCCAGGAAATTTATGAAAATTCGCTGGATGTGGCGGCGGAGATGGCGCAGGTGTGCGGCGCGGCGTTGCAACTCATCACAGTGGTGCCCACACCCAGCACCCTCTCTGCCGAGCGCAGCCCCGGCGCGATGATGCTGCCATCCAGCACCCGCGCCGTGCTGGATGTGAGCGCCATCAACGCGGCAAAATATTTGGATGGCAAGGCCGCCGCGCTGAACACCCGCGGCATTCGCGCATCGGCTTTGGTAGAGCGCGGCGAGCCATCCGCCAAAATTGTGGAGGCGCGGGCCAAATGCGCCGCCGCGCTCATCGTCATGGCCACGCATGGCCGCGCGGGGGTGGATGCGTTTTGGTCGGGCAGCGTGGCCCCGCGCGTGGTGGACAAAGTGAGCGTCCCCGTTTTGCTTTTGCGCGTGACTGGCGAGGAGCCAGTAAGATAGAAAAGACCGAAGACGGAGGACGGCTTCATTAAAACTGTCCTCCGTCTTCGGTCTAATTTATAAAATGTCCGAAAAAGTCTTCACCGTTACTGGGATGGATTGTGCGAACTGCGCGATGTCCATTGAGCGCGGGGTGGCTGGAATGCCCAATGTGGACCAGTGCGCCCTCACATACGGCACGGCCAAGCTGCGCGTGAGCGGCGCGGCCAGCGAGCAAGATGTGATCGCGCGGGTGCGCCAGCTTGGCTACGACGCTATGCTAGATGACGGCTCCGCGCCCGCTCAAGCGCCATCGGCCCAAACAAAAACGGGTGTGATGGGATTTTTTGCGTATTTGTTGCAACGCCAAAACACAACGCTGGCCCTGCTCGGCCTCGCGCTCATCATCCCCGGCCTGATCGTGGGTGAGGTGTTGCCGCTGTTTGGCGTGACGGTCTCCTCCGCGCCGGTCAAAATTCTTTCGCTGGCGGCGCTGGCCGTGGCGGGCTGGCCGGTGGCGCGGGGCGCGTGGCGAACCTTGCGCGTGAATCACGAAATCAGCATCAACTTGCTCATGACCATTGCCGCGGTTGGCGCGGTGGCGATTGGCGCGTTTGAAGAAGCCGGGCTGGTGATGGTGTTGTTCGCGCTGGGCGAGGCGCTGGAGGGCTATACCGCCGAGCGCTCGCGCAACGCCATCCGCAGTTTGATGGAAGTGGCCCCGCGCCAAGCCGTTGTTTTGCGCGAATGCGTGGATTGCAAAGAACACCTCGGCCAAAATGGCTACACCGGCGGGCCGTGCCCGTTTTGCGGCGTGGAAGAACAACTGGTGAGCGTGGACGATTTGCGCGTGGGCGAGAGGATGATTGTGAACCCGGGCGAGAAAATTGCGATGGATGGCCGCCTGCTCAAAGGCGAGACCCAGGTCAGCCAGGCCGCCATCACCGGCGAGAGCATGCCCGTGCCCAAACGCGCGGGCGAGGATGTCTACGCCGGGAGCATCAATGGCGATGGCGCAATTGAAGTTGAAATTACGCGGCTGGCCAAAGACAACACCATCTCGCGCATCATCAAAATGGTGGAGGAGGCGCAGGAGCAGCGCGCCCCGGCGCAAAAGCTGGTGGATCGGTTCGCCAGAATTTACACGCCGCTGGTAGTGGTGATGGCCGCGCTGGTGGCGTTTGTGCCGCCGGTTCTGTTTGGCGCGCCGTTCTGGAATCCATCGGCCAATGAGCAAGGCTGGCTATACCGCGCTTTGGAGTTGTTGGTTGTGGCCTGCCCGTGCGCGCTGGTCATCAGCACGCCGGTGGCGCTCATCAGCGCCATCAGCAACGCCGCAAAAAATGGCGTGCTGCTCAAAGGCGGCGCAAGTTTGGAGACGCTGAGCGCCGTGAGCGCCATCGCCTTTGACAAAACCGGCACCCTGACCGAAGGCCAGCCGCGCGTGGTGCGCGTGCATTCTGCGCAGTGCGCGGGCGAGGGGCATGTCATGGGTGGCCGGGCGATTGAAATCGCGCCTGTTGAGCCTGCGGCTGACCGTCCGCCTTCGCGGACGATGGGCGTCGGCGCAGGCCGACGCTCGGCTGAAAGCCCGCAAGGCGCGATTTCAATCGCAAATTCTGTGTCTGATCTCTGCCCGGCTTGCGATGACCTTTTGGCGATGGCCTCGGCGCTGGAACGGCGCAGCTCACACCCGCTGGCGCGGGCCGTGCTGGATGCTGCGCGTGACCGCCAGCTAGACAGCGCCTACGCCCCAGCCGAGGCGGTTGTGGCGATGAGCGGCAAAGGTCTGACCGGCGTAGTCGCGGGCCGCCGGGCGCTCATCGGCAGCCACGCTTATTTTGAGGCCAATTTGCCGCACGATGCGCAGGTGTGCGCCGAGGTGAACGACTTTTCTGCGCAGGGCGAAACGCCGCTCATGGTGGGCGTGGATAACCGCTTTGCCGGGTATATCAGTGTGGCCGATGCCCCGCGCGAAAGCAGCGTGCAAGCGCTCGCGGTGCTCAAACGCGATGGCGTGGCGCGGCTGGTCATGCTCACCGGCGACAACGCGGGCGCGGCGAAGAACATCGCGCAAAAACTGGGGCTTGATGAATTCCGCGCGGAGTTGCTGCCCGAACACAAGCTGGATGTGATTCATGCGCTAAAACAAAATGGCAAGGTCGCCATGATTGGCGATGGCGTGAACGACGCGCCCGCGCTGGCCGCCGCCGATGTGGGCATCGCGATGGGGCGCGGCGGCACGGCGCAGGCCATTGAAACCGCCGATGTGGTTTTGATGCAAGATGACCTGAGCAAACTGCCCTTTGCCTTGCGGCTGGCGCGCGCCACCCTGCGCACCATCAAATTTAACGTGGCGGTCAGCATTGGCATAAAAATTGTGTTCTTTGGGCTGGCGCTGGCGGGGTTGGGCAGCATGTGGATGGCTGTTCTGGCCGACATGGGCGTCTCGTTGCTGGTCACGCTAAATGGGATGAGGTTGCTGCGGTTTAAGGGGGATTAGGGGATGGAGTTAGTGAACGCGATTTATGATTTGACGAGCGCGTTCACCAAAGACGAAATTTTTGGATTAACAAATCAAATGCGGCGAGCTGCGGTATCTATTCCTTCAAATATCGCCGAAGGCCACACACGAGAAAGCACAAAGGAATATCTGCATTTTGTCTCGGTGGCGCGCGGCTCTTTAGCCGAACTGGAGACGCAGTGCTTGATCGCGCAACATCGCCAGTTTGGCGACCCGGAAAAAGTACTGGACTTACGCAAAATGCCATTAAATTTTGTCTTGTCGCGTTCCAACAAGTCGGACTTCTGCGAGAAGTCCGACTTGTTGGAACGCTCAAACAAAACTTTGAGAGAAAAGACCCGCATTTTGCGTAAGTCTAGAAAATAACAAAAACTCTGGAGCACATGGATGCTCTTGCCAAATAACTGTCTGCTTTGCGTAACGCATTGCAAAAAACGTAGCTCAGCCCCCAGCCTCTATCCCCCTAACCCCCGGCCCCTATCCCCTATCTCTCTTCCGCAATGGGCGATAATGCGCTTTCATCACCTTTCATCACAAGGAGAAAAACCATGCTAGACCGCGCCCGCGAACTACAACCCAAACTCGTGCTCTTTCGCCGCCACATCCACCAAAACCCAGAAATGGGGTTTGAGGAAGTCAAAACCAGCCAGTATGTCTCGGATCATTTGACATCGTTGGGGATTGAGCACCAGCGCGGGGTGGCAAAAACCGGCGTGGTGGCGGTGCTGGGTGATGGCAACGGCCCAATCGTCGCTTTGCGCGCAGACATGGACGCGTTGCCAATTCAGGAGAACAACGAAGACAAGGCGTATCGCTCGCGCACGGCGGGCGTGATGCACGCCTGCGGCCACGATGCGCACACCGCCATCTTGATGGGCGTGGCCGAACTTTTGTCCAAAGAGCCATTGCACGGCACGGTCAAACTTTTGTTTCAGCCCTCCGAAGAAGGCGGCGCGGAAGACAAAAGCGGCGGCCTGCTCATGACACAAGAGGGCGTGCTAGATGATGTGGAACGGGTGTGGGGTTTGCACGTGGGCAGCGGCGAGACCCCCGGCGTGATTTCAGTTGGCGAGGGCGCCATCACCGCGGCGGCAGATTCTTTCCGTGGGTCAATCATGGGCATGGGCGGGCATGGGGCGTTCCCGCACCGCGCGCTAGACCCAATCTGGCTGACCTCGCAGGTGTTGCCCGCCATTTACGGCGTGATCCCGCGCCGGTTGGACCCGGTGAAGATGGCCGTGATCACGGTGGGGCAAATTAACGCCGGAACTGCGCCAAACGTCATCCCCATGAAGGTGGATCTGACCGGCACGATTCGCTCGTTTGACGAGGAAACCCGCGCCATTTTGCACAAGGGGCTGGTGGATGCGTTCTCAATCGCCCGAACGCTGGGCGGTGATTTTACGCTGGAGCACCCATATGGCTACCCGCCAACGGTGAACGAGGCGGAGAGCGCCAGATACATTCGCGGCGTGGCCGAAGAACTGGTGGGCAAGGATCATGTTGAAACGGCCATCCCGATGATGGCGGGCGAGGATTTTGCCTACATGGCGCAAAAAGCCAAAGGCGGGTTTATCAACATTGGGGCGGCCATCGGCGACAAGCCCCGGCCCCATCACCACCCGGATTTTGATATTGACGAATCTATTTTGTCTACCGGCGCGGCGGTGCTGGCCGAGACCGTGCGGCGGTATTTGAATGGATGAGGAAAGGGCCGGCTGGGCGGCAAGGGTCATCTAAAATATCCTTATGACAGATAAAGATGCTGCCATCAAAATTGTGGCTTCCAACCGCCGCGCCGGGTTCGATTACGAGCTGGGCGAGCGATTTGAGGCGGGCATTGCGCTGACAGGCGGCGAGATTAAATCGGTGCGGATGGGCAAGGCCGACCTGCGCGACGCCTTTGTGCTGGTGCGCGGCGGCGAGGCGTGGCTGATCAATGCCACCATCTCGCCGTATGATTTTTCCAAAGGCTTTGACGCGCACGCCAACCCGCTGCGCGAGCGCCGCCTGCTTTTGCACAAAAAAGAGATTGACGAAATTGACACCGAGGTTTCTCGCAAGGGTTACACGGCGGTGGTGACCAAAATGTATCTCAAAAAAGGCCGCGCAAAAATTGAGGTGGCCCTGGCCCGCGGAAAGAAGAACTACGACAAACGCGCCACCACCGCCAAACGCGATGCGCAGCGCGAGATTGATCGCGCCTTGAAAGAGCGCGATTGAGTTTATTTTGCAATTTGTTTTATAAAAGGAAAGACGAAACATGACACAAGCAACCAACCCGCCCGCGGAACGCCGCGGCGTAATTGAAGTGGGCGGCAAGCCTGCCACCGTGATTGGCAACGACGTGAAAGTGGGCGAGGCCGCCCCGGCGTTCATCGCCAGCGCCAACGATTGGACGCCGGTGGATGTGCTGGCCGCCAGCGCGGGCAAGGTGCGCATTTTGGCGGCGGTGCCATCGCTAGATACCAGCGTGTGCGCCCGCGAAACCCGCCGCTTTAACGAGGAAGCCGGCAAGCTGGACCCCAACATTGTGATTTACACCATCAGCACCGATTTTCCCTTTCGCCAAAAAGAATGGTGCGGGGCGCAGGGAATTGACCGGGTGCACACAGTCTCGGATGTGGTGGATGGCGACTTTGGCGTGAAATACGGCACGCTGATCAAAGAGCGCCGGTTTCATCGCCGGGCGGTGTTTGTGGTAGACCCGCAGGGCAAGCTGGTGTACGCCGCATACATGCCCAAGCTGGGCGATGAGCCTCATTACGAGGAAGTTTTGGCTGCGGCCAAAGCCGCGCTGGGTTAGCAAAACCCGCGCGTTAGTGAAACTTTCTTAATTTTTGACAAGAATTGCCCCGGCTGGTAAAATAGGGTTACTTTCATCAATTGGCTGGGCAGAAAGTGGGTATAAAACACCCACTTTTCTTTTTCTCTGAGCCATGCGAGGCTAGAATAAACATGAAGAGCGAATTTGCATTAGCGCTAAACCAAATCGGCGCGGAGCGTAACCTGCCCCGCGAAATTATCACGCAGGTTCTTGAATCTGCGCTGATACAGTCGTACCGCAAAAACGCAACTGTGATGAGCAGCCAGAACGTTGCCGCCAAGGTAGACATTGAAACTGGCGATATGCGCATCTTTGTCGAAAAAGAAGTGGTGGAAGAAATTCTGGATGACCGCACAGAGGTCACCCTGGAAGAAGCCCGCCAAAACAAAGCCGATGCCGAACTGGGCGATGTGTTGCTGATTGACGTGACCCTGAAAGACTTTGGCCGCATTGCCGCGCAAAACGCCAAGCAAATGATTGTGCAAAAGCTGCGCGAGGCCGAAAAAGACTTTCAATACAACCAGTTTGCAGAGCGCGAGGGCGAAATTGTGAGCGGCATGGTCCAATCGCAATCCCCAGCCGGGCTGGTGCTGGACCTTGGGCGCGTGGAAGGCATCCTCAGCAAAAAGGACCAGATCCCCGGCGAGCGCTACGACAACCAGGCGCGGGTGCGGGCGTATGTGGTTGAGGTGAAGCGCAACGCGCGCGGCCCGCAGATCATGCTTTCGCGCACCAGCAAAAAAATGCTCAGCCGCCTGCTGGAAATTGAAGTGCCCGAAATTGAGAAGGGTTTGGTGGAGATCAAGGCAATTGCCCGCGAGCCGGGGTCGCGCTCCAAGGTGGCGGTGTTCGCCACCCAGCCAAACATTGACCCGGTGGGCGCGTGCGTGGGCCAGCGCGGGGCGCGCATCCAAACCATTGTTAACGAGCTGCACAACGAAAAAATTGACGTGATTGAGTGGAGCGAGGATCCGGTGGCATTTATCACCAAATCGCTCAGCCCGGCAAAAGTCATGTCGGTTTATATTCCGCCAAACGGCAAAGACACCAAGAACGCAACCGTGATTGTGCCCGATGACCAGCTTTCTCTGGCGATTGGGCGCGAAGGGCAAAACGCCCGCCTCGCGGCGCGGCTGACCGGCTGGCACATAGACATCAAGAGCAGCAACGAAGCCCTGCGAGACAGCGTGAACAAGCTGCAAGAAAATGACGCCATTCGCGCTGCGGCTGGGCCAGAGGTGGTTGCGCTGGTGCCAATGATGAAGGAATTGCTGGTGCGGCAAGGCGCGCAAGTCACGCCGCTTACCGGCGATGAATTCCCGGCCGTCAAAAGAGTGGTGGAAGCTGTGTTTGCCGCCACCACCCACGCCAACGCTGTTCAAGAGCGGGCGGCGGAATTTGCGCCGGGCGCGCAGGCCATTGAGCGCCGCGAAGCCCGCCAGGCGGCCATCGCCGCAATACCCCAGGCGGCCTACGCCATGCCAATTGAATCGCTGGAGCTTTCTCCGCGCGTGGCCCAGCACATTGTGGCCGCAGGGGTGACCAGCGTGGGCCAGTTGTTGGAGCAAAACGCCCGCGGCGATGAAGGTTTGCTGGCCATTGAAGGCATTGGCCCCCGCGCCATGGGCGAGGTAAAGCTGGCGCTGGATAAATTGGTGGGGCAAATGGTCACCACGCCGAGCGCGGTTTCCATCGCGCCAGAAAAGCCGCAGGCAGAAGCGGTTTCCATCACCACCCCGGTGGCCGCGCCAGAGCCGGAGCCGGTGGAAGAGGTGGATACCCGCACGCCAGAAGAAATCTTCCGCGACGCGATGTCTGAAGAGGAAGAAGACGATGATGAGGACGCGACTCCATCTGTTGGCGGCGCCAAGAAAGGCAAGAAAAAGGGCGCAGTGAAAGGCAAAGCCAAAGGCCCTGTGCTAATATACGATGAAGAACTTGGCAGAATGGTGCCGCAGCGCGCCCGCAAAGGCCGCCCCGGCGAGTTTGACGAAGAGGATTAGTTTTATTCAAGGTGAAGGCATTCGCAAGATGCCTTGGCCTATGTGAGTGACCAGTGACGGGCAAGGTAAAGCATGTGCCCATGCGGACGTGCATTGGCACGGGGCAAAAGTTCCCAAAGCGAGAGATGGTTCGCCTGATTTGCGCTGAGGACGGGCATGTGAGTGTGGATCCAACCGGCAAGCGCGGCGGCAGCCGTGGCGCGTATCTTTCAAAAAGCTACACGGCGGCAGAGGCGGCCATTCGGCACAAGAAATTGCAGGCGGAGTTTGAGCGCCCAATTCCGCCAGAAGATTGTGAAGCGATTTTGGTGTTTTTTAAGCAGTTCGAGAATTCGACCCAGACAGGCGGCGCATGAAAAGTTTTGCGCCACATCTGGTTTTAACCGGCTTTTTTAAGCAGATTAACGTCATGTGCTGACTTGACTTTGCGCTCAATTTATTCGTGCGGCGTGTGTGTATGCCGCGCTGCAACGCAGGTCGGGTAGGCCTGCGTTGTTTTTTTGTGGAGGTGTGTATGGCAATTGTTACAAAAGATTCTCCGGCCACCCGGCCAGCGCAAGGCGCGGGGGCAGCCCCCAGCGGCGCGCCAGCGGGTGGCGGGCAAACCCCACCCCGCACCGGCGGGGGCGGGTCTTCACGGCCTAATTCTGGCGGTGGCGGGGGATATCGTCCTGGCGGTGGCGGAAACAGATCGCATCACGGCGGCGGCGGCAACAGACCGCGCTCTGGCGGCGGCCCTCGCCCGCCCGGGCAGGGTGGCGGGCCGCGCCCGTCTCGGCCAATTGTGCCAGAAAAACCCCGCGAGAAACAGAAAATTGAATTGCCAGACACCATCACTGTGCGCGATTTGGCGACATTGATTCATGCCACGCCCATCAACCTGATTCGTGAGTTGATGAACAACGGCGTGATGGCGAACATCAACCAGGCGCTGGATTTTGACACCGCGGCGATTGTGGTTGAGCCGTTTGGATACGAGGCCAAACAAAAGGAAGTGGTGGTTGATACGCTGGATGACACGGTTATTATTGACCAGGTCACCGGACAGCCATCACCCAAACTGGTGACGCTGAAACAAAAGATTTTGGCCAAGGAAGGCGCGGAGATGACCGAGACGCGCGCGCCAATCGTAACGGTGATGGGGCACGTAGACCACGGCAAGACGTCGTTGCTGGACGCGATTCGCAAGACCGATGTGGCCGGCGGCGAGGCGGGCGGCATCACTCAGCATATTGGCGCGTATCAGGTGGATCTGCATGGCAGAAAGATCACCTTTTTGGACACGCCCGGCCACGAGGCGTTCACCGCCATGCGGGCGCGCGGGGCGCATGTGACCGATGTGGCAATTTTGGTTGTGGCCGCAGATGACGGCGTGATGCCTCAGACAAAAGAGGCCATCGCGCACGCCAAAGCCGCCCAGGTTCCCATCATTGTGGCCATGAACAAGGTGGACAAGGCCAACGCCAACCCAGATTACGTGAAGCAGCAGCTTTCCGAGGCTGGGCTTCAGCCGGATGACTGGGGCGGAGACACAATGATTGTGCCGGTCTCGGCCAAACAGCGCAAAGGAATTGAGGACTTGCTGGAAGGCGTGTTGCTCATCGCCGAGTCGCTGGATACGATCAAAGCCAACTCCAACCGGCCGGCCATCGGCACGATTATTGAGAGCCAACTGGACAAGCGCGAGGGCGCAAAAGCCACGGTACTCATTCAAAACGGGTCGCTCAATGTGGGCGATGCGTTTGTGGCCGGGCTTGTTTCTGGCCGCATCCGCGCGATGTTTGATTTCCGCGGCCATCGCATTAAAAAGGCGGGGCCGTCCATCCCGGTCAGCATCACCGGCATGTCGGATGTGCCTCGTGCAGGCGACACGTTTGAGGTGGTCGAGGATGACCGAACGGCGCGGGCCATTGTGGCGCAGCGCATGTTGAACCGGGGCGTGATTCAGCGCGAGGGCACACCCAGCCGCGCCACCACGCTGGAAGAATATTTTGCGCAGGCCAAGGCCGGGCAAAGCAAGAAGCTGGTGTTGATGGTGAAGTCTGACAACCAGGGTTCGCTGCCGCCAATCATTGAATCATTGAACAAGCTGAACACCGAGGATAACGAGGTGCGGCTGGACATCATTTATCAGGGCGTGGGCACCATTTCTGAATCGGATGTGGACCTGGCGATTGCTTCTGGCGCGGTGATGCTGGGGTTTGAGGTGAACATGGACACCAGCGCCCGCCGCAAGGCCGAGAACAACGGCGTGGATGTGCGCAGTTACAACGTCATCTATAACCTGATTGACGATGTGGAAAAAGCGATGAAGGGCATGCTTGGGCCGAAGATGGTGGAGCGCGTGCTGGGCGCGGCGGAAGTGAAGCAGGTGTTCCGCATTCCCAAGGTGGGAACCATCGCCGGTTCTGTTGTGCGCACGGGTCTCATCCAGCGCGGGGCCAAGGGGCGCGTGATACGCGCGGGCGAGAAAGTGGCCGAGGCCACGATTGATTCGCTCAAGCGCCTGACCGAGGATGTGAAAGAGGTGAAGCAGGGCTACGAGTGCGGCATCAGCCTGGAGGACTTTACCGACATCAAGGTGGGCGATGTGATTGAGTGCGTGATCACCGAAGAGAAGAAAGTGGAGTAACGCTTTAGCGCCCGGAGCGCGTCCGAACAAGTTCGGCTGACCGCTCCGGGCGCTTGATGTGATATGAGCAAGAAATACGAGAAGCGCATTGGCGAGCTGATCCGTTCGCACATTGTGACGCTGATTGAGCGCAAAATTGCCGACCCGCGCGTGGTGGGCGTGACCGTGACGGATGTGGAGCTTTCGGATGACACGCGCTACGCCAAAGTGTTTTGGAGCATGATTGGGGATGAGAAAGAACGCGAGCAAGCCGCCCGCGGGCTGGATAGCGCGGCGGGTTGGCTGCGCCACGAGCTGGGCCAAACCTTGCGCACACGCCACACCCCAGAGCTGTCTTTTCATTACGATCCTTCGCTGGCATACGGCGATCACATGTCCAGAGTGCTGGACGAAGTAAAGAAAAATGACGAATTGCGAATGATGAATCAAGAGCCGAAGAACACAGACTCTACTCAAAACTCGTAATTTGTAATTTGTAATTCAATGAGTAATCAGGCGTGGCAGCAGGCCGAGGGATATTTGCGACGGGCAGATCGTATTTTGGCGATCACACACCTCGCACCAGACGGGGATGCCATTGGCAGCACACTGGCTTTTGCCCATGCTTTGCGTGGAATGGGCAAAGTGGTCACCATCGCCAGCCAGGATCGCCCGCACTCGCGGTTTGATTATCTGGCGGGCGTGAAGGATTTTAAACAATCGCCAACGGGCAATTTTGATTTGATCGTTTCGATTGACAGCAGCGATTTGCAGCGGCTGGGCACGGCGTTTATGCCCGCCCAGCACGGCAATTTGAACATGGTGGTGTTTGACCATCACATCACCAACACCCAGTTTGGCACGGTGAACGTGGTGGATCCGCAAGCGGCCTCTTCTGCCGAGATCATCCTCAAACTGATTCACCGGCTGAACGCGCCTATTACGCCCGATATCGCGGTGGCCTTGCTGACCGGCATCATCACCGACACGCTGGCGTTCCGCACCAGCAACACCACGCCCAGCACGCTGGCAGCGGCGATGGAGCTGATGAATGCGGGGGCATCGCTCACGGACATCACGCGCAACGCGCTGGTTTTGCGCCCCCTCGACCAAATAAAATTTTTGGGCGCGGGCATTGCGGCAGCCGAGGCGACCCCGGAAGGCATTGTGTATACCCGCCTGACGCGCAAGCTGCGCGCCGCGGCGGGCAACACCGATGATCGCGGTGATGCCGGGTTGGTGGGCACGCTCATCACCGCAAACGAGGCCAAAATTGCGGCGGCGTTTGTGGAGTTGGCGGATGGCAGCGTGGAAGTGGGCTTTCGCGCCGCGCCCGGTTACGATGTGTCTCAGGTGGCACTGGAGTTTGGCGGCGGCGGACATCCTGCGGCTGCGGGCTGCACCCTGCCCGGCCCCATGCGCGATGTGGTGAACCGTGTGCTCACCCGGCTGAAACAGGAAATTCGGGAGAGAGGGTAAGACCGTTTCTTTTCTGGTTGCGAACTGTTTAGACCTCTTGCAAAAGTCAGCTAAGAACAAATTTCGGAGTTGTAAATAGCGGCAACAAGATTGAAGCGAAGCGAGAAGCGGGAGTGGCGGTTTCGATACCATTCGGACAAATTGGAGGCCACTCGGTTGGAAGGTCTTCTTGCTTGGCAACCTAGATTGACCCGATGAAACCAAATTGCCTTCAACCTTTCGAACAATCCAACCCGCTTGTGATTCGCTTATCCCATAAGCCTTCCAATATGAAACAGCGTCCGATACTCCCTCCAATACATCGCGTCGTCAATACCTGATCCGCGCTTTCGAGTTTAGGCGGACGTCCAAAACCGGCCGCTTTCCGTTCGACTTCCGTCCGCATTCTTTCAAACGTTTCCCGTCACACGCCAGTCAACCGCTTAAAACCACCTTTATTTAGTCCGATTAGCTCTTTTCTCGCATACCCTGTTTTTACTACTTTTGCAAGAGGGTCTATTGTAGCGTCGCTGATTCGTATAGAGCATATTCATTGCATTAACGATTCAAAATTTCTAAAATGTGTTTCGTATCAATTTCTGGTTGTCCTTGACGGGCATAATATTGCGAAAACCTAGAAACTATATCTTTAATAAATTCCGAAGCAATTTGAATTTGGGGCGAAGAAAATTCTTCTCTAATGGAGTTTAATGACAGACTTTGAAGTTTTCTGAAATTTATAAATCCCCCATCAAAGGTGGAAATTGGGGGCAAGAAATGATGATTAAGATTGTGGCTGTTTTTAAGAATCTTACTGTTTTCCTCAAATGGCTTCTCAAACTCCTTGTTCTCATCTCTCAAAACTTTTTTGCTGTCAATTTCAACAATCAAAACACGATTTGTTTTTATCTCGCCTGAACGTTCTACCAAATCACAGGCAGGACTAAGAACCACAAAGAATTGCTTATCCTCTTTTCTTTGAATAATGCTACCAGTCCTGATTTTGTCGGTTAACGGGGGAGACAGATAAAATTCCTCTGGGTACAACGGCTTCGCATTATTTTGATCTAAAAGCTGTAGCAAGTGGTTTAGAGTATGTCGAAGTAGTGCCTCTTCAGTTTGGTCTGAATCAAGGTCTCCATATTTCTGCCAGATATCTAATTGGGGCAGAATATTTTTGAAAAAAACCGTAGCCAAGGTTTGCCGAATCTTTCCTGTGCCGCCTAGAATATGTGAAATTCCTGTTTTTTTGATTTTTAAAAAAAGTTGAAAATCGCTTTCATAGGTTTCATCGCCACGAGCCCTCTTTTTTAATACAACATCGCAATCTCTTATCATATCGGGATAGCTTGTAACAAAAATGACTGGTATGGGCCAAAAAGCTTCTGCGAGAGCTTGCGCAACTTTATTTCCACCCTCCATATCATCTTTCAATTTCATGTCCAATATCATTCCGTCAAAACTTCCATTTAGTTTGTCTTTGGCTTCTTCCGAACTTCCAGCAACTTCATAGTTCACATTAACGCTCTGAGAAAATTTGCGATTAAATGCTGCAACAGAATCCTTGAATGTCTCCTGCTCTCCTTTGTCATCTTCAACCAGCAAAATCTTCATTGTGTTCATAAATCTATCTCCTTGACAGGTTCTAAACGAAAGTAAGCTCCACTGTTTGATTCAAAAGCCTTTAGTTCCAGTCTGCTGCGTGTAGCTGCTTCACCTGCTATGGCAAGCCCTAAACCGGTACCATCGGGTTTTGTTGAAAATTGAGGTTCAAAAATTATGCCATTAGATATATGTTGAGGATCAATTCCCGGCCCAGTATCTTGATAATCTACAAATTGAAGATTCTGATCAATCGTTGAAACAGCAATATTAATTTCTCTCTTAGGGGATTTTTTTGCTTCTATCCAATAAATACTGTTTTCTATTAAATTCGTAAAAATCGCGTATAAATCTTGTCGCCAACACGAAAACCTGAAATCTTCTGGTCCAGAAACTGTTAAAGTGATCCTTTGGCGCTTTAACTCGTCCTCAAAAATGCTTGCTATCTCCTTTATTGTCGCGACTAGGATAAGCGATTTCCTTGCCGAACTACGACCAGAAGCTAATGGATCTAATCGGCTGAATAATTTGACAAATATGTCGGCATTCAACCCTAATCCTTTTGCTATCTTTAAAATTTGGGCCAAATCTTGTTGATTTTCATTTTTTAAATACGCTTTATGGGTATCATTGAGTATTGGAATTTGATTCTTAAAATAATTAAGCGGTTTTCTGCCATCGTGCAAAATTACGCTAATAATCTTCCCTAAAGTTGCTTGCCCCTGATAAATTGCAACAGCTCGATATACTTCATCTATCAGAAGATTCTTTTCGTTTTCGACCGAGGTGATTATGTTAACAATTTCGTCTGTGGTTTTTTGATTTACCCCACTGTTCCGAAGTTTTGTTTTTATTCCATCCTTTAAATCATCAAAAGCTAGTATCTTCTCAAATTGCTTTTCAATCTTAATTCCAGATTTTCGCAACCCAACTTTTTTTCTGTACATAGCTCTGCGAGATTCCAGTTCAGAGATTACCGCTTTCGTAATTTTCTTAAGGCTCTCGAAAGCTTCATTATCTTGAAGACCGTCGCGCGCGCTCTTTTCAATTAATCCAGATTGCTCTTCAGATTGGATGTGAACCAAACCTATTACCTGATCACTGCCAATGTGAAATGAGGGATTTTGAACGCGTTGTTTGTTTAATTTAAGCCAGTCATACTCAGCATCCCCTAAGGGACGAACTCTAAACCCATTCCTGTAAACCCCAACTCCGTTAACGCGGTCAAGAAGTTGTCTAGCTTTTAAAATGCTAAAATAATTGCCTGTATCTTCCCTTAACCCCTTCTTAATAAGTGCTTCTATTGAGTCTCGATCGCGATCATAGATCCTTATATCGAAATTCAGCTCCCCACATTTTGTTGCTTCACCAAGAGATAAACTTACCTCTTCATCCGGGATATTGCGAGCTTTATTCGTAGAATACTGAAACTTACCGATTCCATCTTGAGTTATCTTGCCAGCGATTCGATAATCAAAAAAATCAAAAATTGGAAATGGTTTTAAGACTTCGAGATGAGGATTTGGTTGATTGTTAAATGTATCTTTTAATATCAATTCAATCTGAAAACTGTCAGTGCCTTTAGGCGCTATTTCTTTGGAACCTATGGGTGAAATCAATTTTCTAAGCTCGAACCTAAGCTTATTCAACTCATCGTCATCCCACTCCTTAAACTTTTCGGTTCCTGCAGAAATTGTGAGTTTGGTTCCCGCAGAATTGGATGTTTGTTGTGTTTCAACTAAGACTTCCACATTATCTAGAAACTCTGCATTTTCAAAATCTTTCCACACTAAAAACACCGTGGTTTTTTCTCCTGAAACCGTGACTGTCTCAAGTAATAAATCATCACCCAAGACGGCAGCTGCGTATCTCCCTAATCCCTTCCTCCCTTGCATAATTCTCCCCTTGGGGCTTTTAATTCGTGAAAGCTTATTGTCAGTAGATGGGATAAGCCATGAATTCAGTACACTTTCTCGCGACATGCCATGCCCATGATCAGAGATACATATTAAAAATCTATTTTTTTCTCTTGTGATTTCAATCCTGACATCAGGAGAATCGGCGTCATAGGCATTTTTAACCAACTCGAGAATAGCTGCGTAATTATCTTGGATAAGATCTCGACCAATTGTCAATATATGACGACCAGCGGGACGTATTTTAAAAAGGCCTTCTTTTTCTATATCCATTTTTCCCTTAGTTTTGTTGCAATCCTTTCTGCAAAAAGAACAGGAACTGCGTTACCAATTTGGCGGAAAGCGGCAGTCCTACTGGGTATTCCCGTTTTATTTTCAAAATAAAAATCATCAGGGAAAGTTTGTAATCTTGCAGCTTCTCTTGGTGTTATGGAACGATTTTGTTCAATATCGGGGTGAATGTAATAGTGACCATCTTTTGCAATATGCGCAACTATAGTATGCGAATATTGCAAATTGGAAGCTACAACTTTAAATCTATCTAAAAATGAATCGCGATTATGATGTGATTTTAAATATTCAGGTAGATTTTTGTAATCCAACCTTACTTTGGATTTGTCCCATAATTCAACTGCTATACGATATATCTCCAAATCCTGATGTGAATGAGGCCTAGCTTGATGCCAAGTTACAGGCATATCATGGCTGTTAATCCCTGCTTCTGACTGCCAAGTTCCCAAATGAGGCGTCAAATTGCATGGTCTATGACTTCCCTCACCGGCCCCTATTTCTGGCAAACCATCAAAAACTTCTTTTACTACAGTATTAGGATTCCATGTCTCTGGAACAGGATAAAACCCTTTTTCATGTCCTCTTCTTCCTACCAAAATAATTCTTTTACGGTTTTGTAAAACCCCATAATCTCTTGCAGAAAGAACCTTGTATTCTGTTTCATAGCCGTACTCGTAAAAGAGAGCACGCATTCTGTCTATATACTGCGCTCCGTGCTCATCTTTGGCGGATAAAAGTCCTATTACATTTTCAAAAACAAAGTAAGATGGTTGATATCGTTTTAGAAATTCTGCATAATAAATATAAAGATAATTGCGCTGATCACCCCTCATGCGATTGATATCACGAGACCTGCCAACTAAAGAATAAGCCTGACAGGGAGGGCCTCCAATTATCAAATCTAGTTTTCGCTTGCCTAGCAAAGAGTCAATCTTTCTAAAGATAGATGAAAGCGTATCTGAACCGATTTGGGCATTTATTACGGAATCGCTTATCGATTGAGGGATTTCACCATAAAGTTGATCTCTAGTTAGATTGCCATTTAAATAATCTGAGTATGTGGAGGAACGCTTATGAGTTGACAGCCAGTGATAAGCCATGCGAGTTCGAAGCGTAAAGCAAGCGGCTTCATCAGATTCAACATGCGCAACGGGTTCAAAGCCAGCTCGTATAAACCCTTCCGATAGTCCCCCGGCTCCGGCAAAAAGATCAAGATAAGTTAAAGGTGAATATCTCATAGACAAAAACCGGGCACGCCAACACAATCATTATATCCTCTACCCACTATAATCCTCACTTCAACATGCCAAATCCAGCGACAGACAAACTCGCCCGTATCCTCAAGCTCGAAATGCAAATGGGCTGCCAGGACCGCGCGGTAACAAAGGGCCTCGCCTCGTTTAGCGGGGCATGGCTGGCCGATGCGGCCAAGAACAACATCAGCCCAGAGTGGGCCGAGGCGGTGGCCGGTGACATGCGCGCATACAGCGCCCTGACCGAGACCGATGACCGCCGTGCGGCGCTCACCGCGCTGATTGCAAAACTGCAAAATCTTCCCGCGCCCACGCCCACCTCATCTCAGGAGGAAGCGAGCAGGCCCGCGCCCGAACGCGAAACCCGCCCGCGCGAAGAGCGCCGGCCCGCGCGTGAACCCATCACCCAGCAAACCCGAACCCCCAGCCCCCAAGCCCCCGCCTTTAACAGCGTTGGCCTGGACGCGCCCATCACAAAAATTGCGGGGATTGGCGACTTTAACGCCGCGCGGTTTGAGAAGTTGGGCGTCAAAACCATCCGCGACCTGCTGTATTTCTTCCCGGCGCGCTACGACGATTACAGCGCCCTCAAAACAATCAACCAGCTTGAGTACGGCGAGCAGGTCACGATATTGGCCAAAGTAAACAGCGCCCGCAAGCAAAAAACAAAAACCGGCATGTATATCATCCGCGTGGGGATTGAAGATGCCAGCGGGATGATGGAATGCTCGTGGTTTACCAGCGAGCGATTTGTGGACAACATGCTGCGCCAGTTCACCATTGGCCGCGAGATCGTGATTAGTGGCAAGGTGACCGAGTATTTGGGGCGCATCACTTTTCAAAATCCCACCTACGAACCGGCAGAAAAAGACTGGATCAGCGGCGGCAACATTGTGCCGGTGTACCGCATGACCGAAGGGTTGCAACCGCTGCTGGTGCGCCGCGTGATGCGCCGGCTGGTGGAATACTGGCCGGGCCGCGTGCCAGAATTTTTGCCGGATGGAACCCGGCGCGAACTTTTGCTCATGCCGCTGGCCGATGCGTTGCACGAGATTCATTGGCCGCGCAACCCCAACACGCAAGAGGCCGCGCGGCGCAGGTTGGCATTTGATGAGTTGTTCGTGCTGCAAATGGCGGTGCTCAAGCAGCGCCAGGTGTGGCGCGGCGAACCCGCCCAGCCCTTGCAGGTGGGTGAGCCGACGTTGGACAGGCTGATCGCCGCGCTGCCGTATGCGCTCACCGGGGCGCAACGCCGCGCCATCGGCCAGATATTTAATGACATGCGAGAACCCATCGCCATGCACCGTTTGTTGCAAGGCGATGTGGGCAGCGGCAAAACGGTGGTGGCCGCTTTGGCGATGGCGCTCGCGGCCAACGTGGGCGCTCAGTCTGCCCTGATGGCCCCAACCGAGATATTGGCAGAACAGCACTTCAATAATCTTAAGAAGTTGTTCGACGCCTTCGCCGCCGCAAAAGCCATCGCCCCAGTGCAACTGCGCCTGCTGACTGGCAGCGTGAAAGCCAGCGAGAAGCGCGTCATTTACGACGAGCTTGCCAGCGGCGCGGCGGCCATCGCCATTGGCACGCACGCGCTCATTCAAGAGGGCGTGAACTTTGCGAATTTGGGTTTGGTGGTGGTGGATGAACAGCATCGCTTTGGCGTGGAACAGCGCAAGGCTCTGCGAGAGAAGGGAGCGGCGGCTGAAAACAGCCGGGCCAACCCGCACACCCTCGTGATGACCGCGACACCCATCCCCCGCACACTGGCCCTGACCATGTACGGCGATTTGGACAACACGGTTTTGGATGAGATGCCGCCGGGCCGCCAGCCCATTGAAACCCACTGGGTCAGCCCGCCCGAACGCGAACGCGCCTATTCGTTTGTGCGCTCGGAAATTGCGAAAGGGCGGCAGGCGTTTGTGATTTGCCCGCTGGTGGAAGAAAGTGAGAAAGTGGAGGCCAAGGCCGCCGTTGAGGAACACGCCCGCCTGCAAAAAGAAGTCTTCCCCAACCTGAAGCTGGGGCTTTTGCATGGGCGGATGAAGCCCGATGACAAGGAAGAGGTGATGCGCAAATTCAAGGATGGCGAGTATCACATCCTTGTGTCCACCAGCGTGGTGGAAGTGGGCATAGATATTCCCAACGCCACGGTGATGATGATTGAAGGCGCCAACCGCTTCGGCCTTTCGCAGTTGCATCAATTCCGCGGGCGGGTTGGGCGCGGCCAATTTAAGAGCTATTGTTTGCTTTTGGCCGATGCCACCTCGGATGTGGCCGAGGAGCGTTTGCAGGCCATCGTGAGCACCACCGATGGCTTTAAGCTGGCCGAGATTGACTTGAAGCTGCGCGGCCCCGGCGAGTTTTTTGGCACGCGCCAAAGCGGCGACCCGGAGCTAAAGCTGGTGAGCATTGGCGATCAGGATTTGCTGGCGATGGCCCGCGACCAGGCGCAAAAAATCTTTGCCCGCGATGCCGACTTGAGCGCGCCCGAACACAAACTTCTGGCCGAGAAAGTGGACAACTTCTGGGCGGCGCGTGAAAGCCGAGGCGATGCAAGCTAGATGATTGACCGAAGACGAGAGACGGGAGACGGACGTAAGCCATTGCGAAACCGTCCTCCGTCTTCCGTCTCTCGTCAAGTTTCACTCTTCACCCTTCAAAATATGATCACCGCCCTTTACCCCGGCACGTTTGACCCGATGCACAATGGGCATTTGGATATTGCGCGGCGCAGCCTGGCGCTGTTTGACCGCGTGATTGTGGGTGTGTATGACCTGCCCGCCAAAAAACTGCTGTTCACCTTTGATGAACGGGTGGCGCTGGCTCGCGCTGCGCTAGACACGCTGCCCGATGGCGCGCGCGCGGAAGTGCGCGGCTACTCTGGCCTGACGGTGGCGTATGCCCAGCAGATTGGCGCAAAGGTAATTGTGCGCGGGCTGCGAAACAGTGTGGATTTTGACTTTGAGCTGCAAATGGCGCAGACCAATCACTGGCTGGCCGGCGAGGTGGATATTGTGTGTCTGTTCGCTAACGCGCCGCACCACTTCCTAAGCGGCACGCTGGTGCGCGAGGTGGCCGCGCTGGGCGGCGATGTGAGCGGCCTTGTGCCCGTTGCCTGCGCCGCGGCCCTTCGCGCCAAAGGGTTGGGCATTCCGGTGGATGGCCCCGCCACCGCCCATGTAAAAAAACGCCACGAAATGAAAGAGTAAAAGATGGCGGCTGCCCGTTCGGGGCAAAACCCGAACATCCCCTGAAAAGATAATTAACAAGAGGGTTTCTTCATTTTTAATCGGTGTAAAATTTATTTTGCATTGATAAAAACAAATTCACGCGCCTGCATTGAATCCGGGGCGTGGGTTAACTTGCTGGAGGAATCAATTTGGAAGCGCAGGCAACGCAGTCATCCGTGGGAAACATCGAAAACAACACCGAAACAAACACATCGTCCTGGCTAAGTGAAGACCGCCTGGCGGTGGTGGGCGTGGTTGTGTGTTTCGTGTTTATGATCGCCGGAGGGATCGCGGAGCGTCTTGGCAATTACGATACGCTTTCGCATATTTTGTTCGCCATTTCGTTTATTGGCGGCGGGGCGTTTGGTCTCAAGGCCAGCATAGAGGCGTTAAAAGAGCACACGGTTGAAATTGACCTGCTGATGATCCTCGCGGCGTTGGGCGCGGCCAGCATTGGGGCCATTTTTGAGGGCGCCATGCTGCTGTTTTTGTTCTCGCTCTCCAACGTTCTCCAAACATATGCCATTGGCCGCTCGCGCGACGCCATCAAATCGTTGATGAAGCTGCGCCCGCGCGAAGCCTTGACCCGGCGCGGTGACAAAACCGTCGTGTTACCCATCGAACAACTGGTTGTGGGCGACCAAATTATTGTGCGCCCCGGCGAGCGCATTCCAATGGATGGCGTTGTGATTGAGGGCGAGAGCGCGGTTGATCAAGCCGCGGTGACGGGTGAATCTATGCCCGTGACGCGCAGAGTTGGCGACAAAGTCTTTGCAAGCACCATCAACCAAAGCGGCGGGCTGGAAGTGCGCGTGACCCAGCTTGCGGCAGATTCTACGATTGCGCGGTTGATCAAAATGGTGGAGACGGCGCAAGGGCAAAAGGCGCACACCCAGCGCATGTTGGACAAGTTTGAGCAATATTACGCGATGGGCGTGATCGTCTTCACGCTTTTGCTAATTGTCGTCCCGCAGCTTTTGTTTAACACGAGTTTTCACGATTCGTTTTACCGCGCCATGACGGTGATGGTGGGCGCATCGCCGTGCGCGTTGGTCATCAGCACGCCCGCATCCATTTTGTCGGCCATCGCCAACGGGGCGCGGCGCGGGATTTTGTTCAAGGGCGGGGCATATTTGGAAGAAGCAGCCAACATCAAGGTGGTGTGCTTTGACAAAACCGGCACCCTCACCGAGGGCAAGCCAACCGTGACCGACGTGAAGGTCATCCCGCTGTTTGTGGATCAGGCTGCGCCAGATGAGCAATCGGCATCCAATGAAAACATCTTGCTGGCGCTGGCCGCCGCGCTGGAAGCCAAATCGGAGCATCCGCTGGGGATGGCGATTGTGGCCGCCGCGAAAGCCCGCAACCTGCATTTGCTGCAAGTAAGCGGGTTTAAGTCTACGCTGGGGCGCGGCGTAAGCGGGCGCGTGGAATTTCGCAACGGGTTGGATCTGCGCATTGGGAACATTCCGATGTTTGATGACCTGCGCATGACCGGCATGGATGCGGCCAAAACGCGCATGGCCGAACTGCAAGACGAAGGCAAGACTGCGGTAATTGTGGCAAAGATAAATGACGACGGCACGGGTAATGTGCTGGGCGTAATCGCCATCGCCGATGTGCTGCGCCCAGACGCGGCGGAGAGCATTCGCCAGCTAAAGGCGGCGGGCGTAAAGCGCGTGGTGATGATCACCGGCGATAACGCCCGCGTGGCAAAAGCCATCGCCAGGCAAGCCGGGGTAGATGAAGTTTATGCCGATCTTTTGCCGGAGGACAAAGTAAAAATTGTCAAAGAGCAGGCGGTCTATGGCCCAGTAGCCATGGTGGGTGATGGCGTAAACGACGCGCCTGCGCTCGCCACCGCCAACATCGGGGTGGCCATGGGCGCGGCTGGCACCGATGTGGCTTTGGAAACGGCGGACATGGTTTTGATGGCAAACGACCTGAGCAAAATTCCATACGCCATCGGCCTGAGCAAAAAAGCGCGCACGGTGGTGTTTCAAAATCTGGCGTTTGCTGGCGCGGTTATCGTTGTGCTAATTCTCACTGGTCTGGGGCTTGCCCTGCCCCTCCCGCTGGCGGTGATTGGTCACGAAGGCAGCACGGTGCTGGTGTGCTTGAATGGGCTGAGGTTGTTGAGGTATAAAGGGTGAGACGATAGACCACAGACGATGGACGATGCTAGAAGGAGTTATCGTCTATGGTCTATCGTCCATCGTCTATCATATAAATCATGTCCATCCCACAAGATATTCAAAACGCGCAATTTATTAGTCTGGAAACCTATCGCAAAAATGGGCAGGCCATGCCCACACCGGTGTGGTTTGTGGAAAAAGAGGGCGTGCTTTACGTCAAAACACAAATTGGCGCGGGCAAAGCCAAGCGCATCAAGAACAACGGCGCGGTGCGCATTGCCCCGTGCGATGTGCGCGGCAACGTGCAAGGCGAGTGGGTCAACGCGCAGGCACACCTGATGCCCATCACCCCAGAGCCAAAAGATTTGCTTGGCTTGTGGACAAAGAAATATGGCGCGATGAACGTGATGTTTGAAGTGCGCCAAAAGCTAAAAAAAGTCAGTCCTCAGGTGATTGAAATCAAACTGAGTTAACAAAAACCAACCATGAAAGGCATCGCCCACTTTGCCACTGGGCTGTGCGTGGCCTCATTTGTGCCGGGCGCGCTGGAGCCGGGTTCACTGCTCATTGCGCTGGGCGGCGCGTGCGCCATGCTGCCAGATTTTTTGGATTTTCGGTTTGAGCGCTTTTTGGAAAAGCATGACGCCGAGATTGCGCCAGATATGTTTGACGATGACCCGCAGCGCATGGCAGAGGCATTGGCTGCGCCCCTGCGCCAAACGCTGGCCGATGGCAAACCGCGCCGCGTTCAGCTCCACCCATCTCGCAAAAGCGCCCTGGACTGGACGCTATACACCGTGAGGTTTGACGCCGCGCACGGCGAGGTATCCATCCGCATGGACAACGGGCAAACCGGGCGCGCCCGCGTGGGCAAACTGGCGTATGGCTATGATGGCGACCTGCATATTGAAGAGCTGGGCGGGCCATCTTTTGAATTTACAAAAACCGGCGACTGCGCGCAAGTGGAATTTTTGCCGTGGCACCGGGCGCGCACACACTCGCTGGTTGTGGCGGCGCTGGTTGGCTTGCTCTGTTTTGTGGCGATGGGGCCTGCGGCGGGCGCGGTTGGATTTTTGGCTTACGCGGCGCATGTGCTGGAAGACCAATTGGGCTACATGGGCAACAATATGTTTTGGCCGCTCACGCGCGAGAGGTCGCCTGGTTTGCGCTTACTGCACGCCTCAGACGCGCCCGCCAATCTCACCGCCATCTGGCTTTCGCTCACGCTGCTCTTGCTCAACATGGATCACGCCGCGCAAACCCCGCTAATCGCGGTCGGGCCGTATTTGGCGTTCGCAGTCCTGGCCCCTGCGCTGGCGCTGGCAACTTTGCAGGCGCGCAAGCTGCGTGGTCGCGCCGCCGCCACGCGCCCATCCGAGCGCGACCGAGAAATCATCGGCGAGATGATTGAAGCTGAATAAAGAAAAACAACCAGCAAAATGAGATTTCTTAAAAACAAAAAAATCCTGATGGTCAAATTTTTCGCTAATGTATAATCGCGAAATTGCGAATACTTGCCAATGCAAATGCCGCAAGGCCGATTTTAATCATTTGGATTTAATGTAAAGAAGGAGCAAACACATGAGCACAAAATATGAGGCGCCTGAGTTGAAAGAGTTTGGCAATTTCCAGGAATTGACCCAATTCACTTTTGACGGCACTACATCCGATAGCCCTATCATCGTCAACAACATCAACTCGCCACAAGGCAACTTCACAACGACGATGCCCGGCGCGGTCGAGAAATAAGACAATTCATCTCTGATGGATTAGCCGCGCTAATGCGGTTTAGAAATTAAAAACCTTTTCCCGAAAGGCGGAAAGGTTTTTTTTTGCCTGTTTTCGGTCTAAACTTTTATGCCCTTTTACAGGATTTACGGATTACGCATCCGGTCAAATCAGGAACTTCCCACCCTCACCCCGCAAGAGTTAATTTTTGACCAGCCCGATGTGGATCTCAGGCTGGACGAACTGCCAGATTGGGACGCAGAACTCATCGCCCGCGCGTTGCGGCGCGGCGAACTGCAAGACGGTCAGAAGGCGCCCCTTGACCCCGAAAGCCCGTATGTGTGGCGCACACACACCCAAGGGCAAAACTTTGAGCGCTGGATGCTCCAGAACGGGATGATTTTCATCATCAGCGAGAAAGGAGACAAAATCTGGGCGCGTTGGCCGCCAGAAATCACGTTGGATTTGGTCACGGCGTATTTGCTCGGCCCCATCCTGGGCTACGTGGTGTATTTGCGCGGCATGTTGTGCCTGCACGCCAGCTCGGTGTTGGTGGGCGGGCGGGCCATTGGGCTGATGGGTGTTGCGGGCGCGGGAAAATCCACCACCTCCGCGGCGATGGCGAGCATGGGCTACCCGCTCATCAGCGAAGATCATTTGGCGCTGGCGCTGGATGGCGGGCGCTGGATGGCCCAGCCCGGTTATCCCATCGTGCGCCTGTGGCCAGACTCTGCAGAAATGCTGGCGGGCGGCCCCGCCAATTTGCCAGAGCTGGCTCCGGGGTTTCGCAAGCGCTATCTTAATTTGGCTGGCACAACCATGCTGGCGAGTGAAGCCGCCCCGTTGGCCGGTTTGTATATTTTGTTGCCGCGCGTAAACGCAGATGACGCGCCGCGCATCCAACCGCTGGATGCCCAGCAACGATTGATGGCCGTGATTCGCAATTCGTACACCACCGTTGTGTTGAACAAAACCCAAAAGGGCGGCGAATTTCAAACGCTCGCCAAACTGGCCGCCGCTGTGCCCGTGTTCAGCGTTACGCCGCACAGCGACCCCGCGCGATTGCCAGACCTTTGCCGCGCCATCGCGAAGCACGCCGCTAACCCAGCATAAAATTGACCCAATGCAAGATGCGATGCCGGCCTGGCCGGACGAAGTGAGTGCGCTTCAAAAAATTCTGGTGACCGAAAAAGCGCCAGAGGACCCGCAGGCGTGGGAAAAACTTTTGCCGTATGCCCGCGAGCACAATCTGTTGCCGTTATTGCGCAAAAAGCTGGGGGGCAGCGCGGCTGTGCCAGAACCCGTCCGCGCAATTTTTCAGCGCGAATACATGCGCAGCGCGGCCCGCGCCACACTTTTGCAAAGAGACCTGGCGCGAATGCTGGAGCAGTTTCGCGCAAAGGGCATAGAAATTATTCTGCTAAAAGGCAGCGCGCTCGCGGCGGCCATCTACCCAGACCCGGCCCTGCGGCCCATGGTGGATGTGGATGCGTTGATTGCGCCCCAAGACGCGCCCGCCGCAATTGAATGCGCCCAGGCGCTGGGGTTTTACCCGCAAAATGGCGAAACGCGCGCGGGCGATCAGCTTGAGTTTGAGAATGAAGCCGCCCTGATAAACCCGGCCAGCGCCATGGGCATGATTGAGTTTCACTGGAGTCTGTTCAACTCGCCGCATCACCAGCAACGCCTGCAAATGAACTGGTTTCGTGACACCGCAATTCCCATCCACCTGAACGCAACGCCCGCCAAAATGCTGAGCGCCGAGGCGCAGCTGATCCATCTCAGCTCGCATCTCATGCTTCATCACCGGGGATATGGCCTGCTTTGGTGGAACGATATTTTTGAGTTGTTGCGCAAATATGAAGCGGCGTTGAACTGGGACATTGTTTTGAGCAAAGCCCGCGAGTTTGACTTGATTTTGCCCTTGCAAGAAGTTGTTTTGCGGCTGCGCGATGAGTGGGGCGCGCCCGTGCCGCCCGCCGCGTTGGATGGCCTTCGCGCCGCAACGGCCACCCCGCGCGAGGCGCAAGTGTACGAATGGCTGACCGCGCCCGAACGCCCCGTGGCGCAACGGTTTGCGGCTGACCTGCGCGGGCTGACAAGCTGGCGGGCGCGGCTGCGTTTTGCGCTCAGCAACCTCTTCCCTTCGGCGCAATACATGCGCAGCCGTTACCGCATCAAAAACAATTTGCTTGTGCCGCTGGCGTATCCGTATCGTTGGCTGGTGGGAGCGGCCAGTGCCATCAAACGCAAATGAGCAAAAAGCCGGGCATTTTTTTGGATCGCGATGGCGTTATCAATGT
>Ga0073900_10000413_pt1 | contig 29580 bp, 28 predicted proteins | sample KloWWTmetKNB5Kit_FD_66666 | JGI IMG/M metagenome (GOLD analysis project Ga0073900, IMG submission 66666) | Active sludge microbial communities from Klosterneuburg, Austria, studying microevolution and ecology of nitrifiers - Klosterneuburg... | ecosystem: Engineered > WWTP > Aerobic digester >...
CCATGGACATCTCCGGTCGCGCACGGGCATATGCCCGGCTTTTTGCCTGACTGCACAAAATAGCTGCATCGCCCATACATTTATTTCAAGGACATCATGAATCGCAACGAAACACTTTTTAGCCGTGCGCAAAAAACCATTCCCGGCGGCGTCAATTCGCCGGTGCGTGCATTCGGCTCGGTCGGCGGCACACCGTGTTTTTTCGTGCGTGGCGAGGGTTCGTCTGTCTGGGATGCCGACGGTCGGCGCTATCTTGATTACGTCGGCTCATGGGGACCACTGATTCTCGGCCATGCACATCCGCATGTAGTGAGTGCCGTACAGGAAGCTGCGGAAAAAGGCCTGTCGTTCGGTGCGCCGACCGAAGGTGAGGTTGAACTCGCTGAACTGCTCGTCGAACTCGTGCCGAGCCTCGACATGGTGCGCCTGGTGTCGTCCGGGACCGAGGCGACCATGAGCGCAATCCGTCTGGCGCGCGGCTTTACTGGCCGCGATGTGCTGATCAAGTTCGAAGGCTGCTACCACGGCCATTCGGATAGCCTGCTGGTGAAAGCCGGCAGCGGCATGCTGACCTTCGGCAATCCGTCTTCCGCCGGTGTACCTGCTGATTTGGCACAGCACACCATGGTGCTTGACTACAACAATCCACAACAACTGGTCGACGCCTTCGCCAAACATGGCGACAGAATTGCCTGCGTGATCGTCGAGCCGGTCGCCGGCAACATGAACCTGATCCGCCCAACGCCGGAATTTCTCAAGGTCATGCGCGAACAGTGCACGCAGTATGGTGCCGTACTGATCTTTGATGAGGTGATGACCGGCTTTCGCGTCGGACTTGGCAGCGCCCAGGGGTTGTTCGGCATCACACCGGATCTATCTACCTTCGGCAAGGTCATCGGCGGCGGCATGCCGCTCGGTGCCTTCGGTGGGCGCCGCGACATCATGCAAAAGATTGCTCCGCTCGGTCCGGTGTATCAGGCCGGCACGCTGTCGGGCAATCCATTGTCAGTGGCGGCCGGACTGGCGACACTGGTGATGCTGAATCTCGATCCGGATTTTTACGGCCGCCTGACGATAAAAACACAGCATCTTTGCGATGGTCTGGTCGCTGCCGCCAAGGCGCACGACGTCTGCTTTTCGGCGCAGTCGGTAGGCGGCATGTTCGGCCTCTATTTCCGCGCCAGCCCACCCGGCAATTATGCTGAAGTTATGACTTGCGACAAGAATGCATTCAACCGGTTTTTCCACGCCATGCTCGACGCCGGTCATTATCTGGCACCCTCGGCGTTCGAAGCCGGCTTTGTCTCGGCGGCCCACTCCTACGCCGATATCGATGCCACCATCGCTGCTGCGCAGGCCATTTTCGCCAACAAGTGAACCTGCCTCCGGTCATGTGGTAAAGGGTAAATAGCTCAACGCCTATGTGAGTGCCCTGAATTTCAATGACGATGCGGGGTTCGACATCAGCAGCCTATGTACTAATTCGGAAGGGCGTTGCCATGGCAAATTCCGCAACCGAACAAATAGAACAAAACGAACTGATCCAGTCCCTGCGTGAACCGGCGATCTATCAGCATCCGGTTACTGCTGTGGTCGAGGTACTGGAGACACACATTTCCCATGTCCTGCTGGCCGGTGATTTCGCCTACAAGTTCAAGAAGCCCCTTGATCTGGGCTTCCTCGACTACAGCACGCTGGCAGCGCGCAAGTTTTTCTGCGCGGAGGAACTGCGCCTTAATCGCCGACTGGCGCCGCATCTGTATCTGGATGTCGTGTCAATCTACGGCAGCAGCACAGCGCCGCGTTTCATTGCAATGGAAGACGAAGCCCCGATCGAACATGCCGTCAGGATGCGTCGTTTCCCGCAGGAAATGCTGTTCGACCGGCTCGCACAAAGCGGCAGATTGTATGATGAGCACATCGATTCGCTGGCCGAAGTCATTGCCGCCTTCCACCACGACATCTCACCTGCTGGCACGGACACGCCTTACGGCACGGCAGAGTCTATCGAAGCACCGCTGCGGCAGAACTTCGAGCAGTTGCGGCCCTTGCTCGACACGCCAGCCGAGCACGCGGAACTCAACGGCATTGAGCAATGGAGCCTGCGTGAATACGCCAGATGCTTGGAAGCAGGCTTCTTTGCCGCGCGTCGTACCGCAGGCTGTGTGCGCGAGTGTCACGGTGACCTGCATCTCGGCAATGTAGTCTGGCTTGCCGACACACCAGACACCACGCCTCGCGCCGTGCCCTTCGATGGCATCGAGTTTGCCGCCAACCTGCGCTGGATCGATGTCATCAGCGAAGCAGCCTTTCTCATCATGGATCTGCATGCGTACGGCTTTGCAAATCAGGCCAACCGGTTTCTCAACGGCTGGCTTGAGCAAAGCGGCAACCTCGGTTTCGGTGGTTTGGCATTGCTCGATTTCTATCTGGTGTATCGCGCCATGGTGCGTGCCAAGATCGCACGCATTCGTGCCAGCCAATTCGGCACCTGTGCAACAGAACGCCAGGCGGCGCTGTCCGACTATGCGGCGCACATTGCACTGGCACGCCGCTTTGCCGAGCCTCGGCGACGTGCGCTGATCCTCATGCACGGGGTTTCCGGATCGGGCAAGAGCGTACTTGCGGCAGCACTATGTGAGCGTATCGATGCCATTCGCATTCGTTCCGATGTCGAACGTAAACGCCTGCATGGCCTGGCACCGATGGCACGCAGCCATGCGAGAGTCGCGGCAGGCTTGTACTCAGCAGAGGCCACGCGAGCAACCTATGAGGAACTGGCGCGCCTGGCACGGCAGATTTTGCAGTCAGGTCGTCCGGTGCTGGTCGATGCCTGTTTTCTGCGTGCGGAGGAACGTGCAACCTTCCGCACCCTGGCCGAAACACTCGAGGTACCGCTGTTGATCGTCAGTTGCACTGCCGACACGACGGAACTACGTCGACGCGTGGCGCAGCGGCATGTCGCGCAGAAAGATGTCTCGGAAGCCGACCTGGCCGTGCTCGAACGCCAACTGGAAATTGGCGAGGCCCTCGATGAAATGCCCTCGTCAGGTGAGCTGCGCATTACCATCGATACACACAAGGAAACGACGATGCACGCAGGCGAACGGCTGGTCCACGCTTTGGGAAGTTTACCCGGATGAGCAGCCTCCACAGCCATAACAGGAATCTTTATAGAAGGGGCGACCTCGTTGGCATCGAAGTTTCAGGAAGATGGGGCGCAGTCCAAAAAATACTCGGCCGGGTTATCATCGGGCCTGTTTCATGTGGCTGATCTTCGATACAGCGTCGACAGAGATGCTTTTAACGACTGTTGTATCAGGCGCTTTGACGGACCTTGATCGGTTGATTTTCTTGCACACTTTGCCAGGATGGATGAAACATGGAAAACGCCGAATTGATTGACCGGGAGCTGGAACGTATCGCACTCGGCATCGGCATTCCGCCCTGCCCGTCCATTCTGCTTTTACTCGCTGCGGAAGCAAAAAAACCCGAGCCAAACCTGTCCAGAGTCGAGGAACTGGTTTCACAAGATGTCGGATTGTCAGCAGCGCTGCTCAAGACCGTAAATTCACCGATTTACAGTTTGAGCAGCAAGATCGGTACAGTCAGGCAGGCAATCGACCTGCTCGGACTGCCGATGCTCACGCACACCGTGTCGACATTGATTGTGAAACAGGTTTTTTCTACCAAGGATTCCATCAATATGGAACGCTTCTGGGATTCATCCAGCAAGCTTGCCATGGCCGCATCGCTCATCGCCAGGCGGGTGCATGGAATCAGCGGGGAACTGGCGTACACCTACGGCTTGTTCCAGAATTGCGGAATTCCCATCCTGATGCAGCGCTTCCCTGATTACAAGCAAACCCTTAACGAAGCCAACAATTCACCGGATCGCAAGTTCACTGAAATCGAGGAGGCTGCGCACGGCACCGATCATGCGACGATCGGCTATCTGCTGACCAAGAGCTGGAACCTGCCGATAGCGGTTTCCCATGCCATGCGCTTTCATCACGATTACGCCATTCTCGCCGAAGACCAATCCATGCACCCACCGGAATCCTGCAGCCTGATTGCTCTTGGACTACTCGCCGACCATGCCGTGCAATTGCATTTCGGACAGAACTTCTCGCTCGAATGGCAAAAGGGTGGGGCACTGGCCTTACAGCATTTCGGACTGAGCGAACCGGAGTTCGAGGAAATTGTCGAAGACGAGATGCATCTGCTGACCTAATTTTCCTGAGGTCCGTGGAATGCTGCGGTGGCCACCCAGAATTCGTCGAAGCTGGCAAAGCCGCGTTTCTCGTAATACAGCCTGCCGGAATGTGGCCGGCAGAGTACCTGATCCGCACGCTGCAGGCTTTGTACGCCATGAACCAGGTAGTGGTAGGCAAAAAATGGGGTCAGGCCAAGCCATGTCCTGCGCGCTGAAGGATAAAGCGTGCTTGCAAAAGCCAGATATTGCCAGCGCTTGCGCCATGGAATGTATTCGTTGAAAACCGGACCGTTATTCTTCAACGGCGACAGTACCTTGAAAAACGGACCAGGACAATTCTCGCCCTGGTAGAGAGGGAATTGCCAAACACTGCATTTCTGCGCCAGAGATGCGGCCAGCTTTCGCGCCATCAGATGTGTCGCATCATGGTCCGGATGTCCGCCTTCCCAGGCCGGGGTATAAATCGCCTCGATATCCTCAAGAAACGAGGTTACCGATTCGCACAAAATTGCATACGCCTGACCGATTGATTCATGCAAATGCTGATCTCGAATGCCCACCGATGCGCCGATGAATTGGACATCCTCCGGGGCGACCCCTAGACGGGTCAATACCGCCAGCGATTCACGGCTCCTCACTTGCGAAGATGCTCCGCCAAAGCCGCCATCGGTGAGGAAGCAGCAAACGACTCTGCGCCCAAGATGCAGTTCCTTCTCGATGCAATGAAATGCCGCAACCTCGTCATCCTGATGAGCAAACAGGAACAGGGCTGTCATTACGCTTTTAGAGTCCTGGCTGATATCTGGCATTCCTGTGGGTGTTCAATTTTCCTTCGTTTTCATTGCGCTTATCTCGCCCATGAACTCCCCGATCGTATTGACCGGGGTTGCCGAAACGTCATGGGAAAAAAAGGCTAAAAGAAATTGCAGGCCGGACAGCACGGGCAATGCTGCAAGCATGATCGTACCGAGCGGCGCAGATTCATCGGCAACATAGTATGAAAACCATTCAAAGCAGCCGAACAACAGTCCGAACAACAGCATGGCGGATCCAACAAGAAGTTCGAGCGATGCCAGGGACGTGTCACGCAAAAAATAATTGTAAAAAATCCTCTTGAAGAAATTTTTCACATGCTTGACGAGAAACTCGCCGATAACTCTTGAAATCCGCAGATTGCTTTGCTCGTCCGCATAGATGGCATCCATCGGGATATCCATCACTACTGCACGAAGGATATTCAGGCGGAACAGCATATCGGTTTCAAAGAAATAGCGCTTGCTGATACGCTCAAGAGGAAGGTGCGCAACCAGGCGGGCATCGATCGCTGTGTAGCCATTGTTCGGATCGAGAATTTTCCAGTAGCCGGTGGACAGCTTGGACATGAAGGAAAGGATCGCATTGCCGATCAGGCGAATGGTCGGCATGCGCCGGATATGCGTCAGGTCGTAGAAGCGATTGCCCTTGGTATAGTCGGCAAGCCCCTTGAGAATCGGCTGTACCATGCGCGGCAGCAGGCGCGGATCCATCTGCCCATCGCCATCGATCTTCACGATGATATCCGTGCCGTCAGCAATTGCCGCACTGTAGCCAGCAAGTACCGCGCCACCGACACCCTGATTACTTGTGTTACGAATGACGACTACGCGCTTATCATGACAGCTCTGCTGCACATGCAAACCACTATTCTCCGGACAGCAGTCATCGACAACATAGACACGCGAAACCTCCGGACCGATTCGCGACAGTACGTCGAGGATATGCAAACGTACTTTGAAGCAGGGAATTACCACCGCGATCTTCACCATACAGATCCCTTTATTGTGCAGTCTGGCTGCGCTTGCGCAGATTTGCGACAGGGCGCCGGAGCAGAATGACCAATATCAGCAGCAGCGTAATGCCCGACAGCACTGCTCCCGAATAGAACGACCAAGGTACATAACGCAGTTCCACGACGTTGCGTCCCGCCTTCAGTCGCACCGCCTTGCCCAGCACCTGCGCACTATACACCGGCTGCCTGACACCATTCACCGTGGCCTGCCAGCCGGGATAATTGGCGTCAGCAAGAAACAGCCAGGCATCGTGGGCAACCTCGACATTGATCCGGTAACGCTGTGCGCGAGCTTCGACGATATCGATGATCGGCTTGGGATATCCGCATGTCGCACAAACCGGTGATGACAGCGTGTTTGTGCCGGGCAGTCTTTCAAGCACCAGCGTCTCACTGTGCGCTGCCCGCAAGGCAGCGAGTGCCTGCTCCGGAGAATCCACGCTAATCGCGTCCCAATACACCTGAAAGCGTGGCCTTGCCGAAGTGTTGCGATAGATGAAAACTTCGTTCTCACGATCATGTACATACAGGGGCAGTGATGGTGCGATATTAGCGATTGCCGCATCACGCGAGATATAGCGAATACCAAGAATATCGATCAGCCGCAAACCAGCGCGATTGCGGTCTGCACCATCCACCTCGGCCCAGAGCACCGGATCAAGTAAAACACGTCTTGAGAGCGGCAAGGCCAGTTGTCCATTGATGGAGGGTACCTGCCATTGCAATGCGGCTGGAAACGAGCCAAGAGCCTTGAGCAGGCGACGGAAATTCGCTTCGACGGTCGGATTCATTGAATCCAGGAAGGCGATCGCAAGCGCCGATGATTGATCCATAACATGATAATCCTGCACATCGCTTTCGGTCGCGATGGCATGAACCACTGCTGGCTGATCAACAATCTTGCGATCAAAAAAATGGATCGCATGCATGCGCAGCAACAGCACATCGAGCGTGAGAATCAACACGGCCAGCAGCGGAAACCAGCGGCGCTTGCCAAGCGCCGCACAAAGTAGATAGAACGCCAACATCAGCACTGGCGCGAGCAGACTCAGGCGGGTATAGATCGGCGCATAGTAGCGATAACAACAAAATATCAGGATGCCGCCATAAACCGCCAGGGCAAGAACGGCGATGCGCCGGTTCCTTGAAAATATGCTGCGCAGTACCGGAAATACTTTCCCGGAGAGTTCATCCAGCATGAAAGCGGCAACAACGGTACAGCCAATGACCGCCAGTGGAAAATACATCTGCATACCACGGAAGAAATGCAGCCCAGGGATTAGATGAAACTTATACACCAGTTGAAACAGCGGCGAAGCCGAGCCAATCGCCAAATTAAACAGCAAAAAGGCGCCCACTGCATGACTGAGGATACGCACCGGTACACGGAATAACAGGATCAGTCCTGCCAGCATCAGCACGGCAATATTCGCCAGATTCGGCATATTGATGCCTTGCGGATCGGCACCGAGGTAAAAATAAAACAGCCCCTTCAGATAGAACGCCGGTGCGATGAAACCGTCAAAGATCACCGCTGTTCCCTGACTGCGATGCGACAGGCCGGCGAGTTCGAAAAGCGGCAGGAGCTGGATCGAAGCCAATCCGATTGCCAGGACAATTGCCAGCAGGCCGCTCTTCAGCAAAGCCCGCCAGTGTCGGGCGATGAACACGCGGCCGTCGCGCTGCAGCGGCTGAACCAGCAGTGACGCCAACAGATACACGATGGTGCCATGCGTCAATTGTGGATAGCCGGCAAAAACCAGCAGGGCCGCGGGAATCGCCAGCAATGCGGCGCGCGCAGCAGAAGGCTGCTTCAGCCAATGCTCCGCTGCCGCAAGCTGCCAGGGAATCCATGCCAGTGTGGTGGAAATCGGCAGGTTCTGCACGCTCGGCACCCAGAAGCCCGAGAACGCCGTCGCGATACCGGCGAATGTCGCCGACCAGCGACTGATGCCAAGTACCCGACAGAGGCAGAAGACACCGATCGCAGCGGTGAGCACCGTTGACCAGTGCAAAAATCCTAGTGCATATAGCGGTTCAAATAGCCATACCGACAGGATGTTCAGAGGATTCGCGAAGCCACCCTGACCTTCGGCGAACATCGGATGTCCGCCATAGATGCGACTCGACCAGAGCAGCGACTCCTGGCCGGTCAGCGCCTGATGATGCAGCCATATCAACGGCAGGCCGTGCAGACCAGAATCACCATGAATGATCAGCTTGCCATCGAGTAATGACGGCAGCCAGAACCAGGTCACCAGCACGATGATCAGAATGAAGGCATAGCGCCCGCGCAGCAGCCATTGGCCAAAACATGTTATTTGATCCATATTGCGTAGCGTATCAGGGATCAGCTTCACTGGCACCCACCAAGAGAAGAGCAATATTGCAAAAATTCAAACGGCCAGTCGTCCACCGGAAACCCGTATGATGCCGGCCAAATCGCAATATTGCCCGACGTCGACAAAGCCTGCGTTGCCCAACATTGCCTGCACCCTCTGCGCCTGATCGTAACCATGTTCGAGTAGCAGCCAGCCACCCGGCAACAAATATGCAGACGCCTGCGAGATGACAATACGAATGTCGGAGAGGCCGTCGCTGCCACCGAGCAGTGCGGACGCTGGTTCGAAACGCAGATCGCCTTGTATCAGATGAGAGTCACCGGCAGCGACATACGGAGGATTGGCGACGATCAGGTGATAACGTGTGCCGACAAGCGCCGCGTACCAGTCGCTTTCGAGGCAACGCAGTGTGGCGCCCAGCGTCGCTGCATTGTGCCGCGCCACGGCCAGCGCTGCCAAAGAACGGTCGACAGTGGTCACGTTGCTCCCTGGACGTTCCAGAGAGAGGCTTATGGCGACACAGCCACTTCCGCAGCCAAGATCAAGGATGCGCGGTGCAAGAATCTCGGTCATCCGGGCCAGACCGGTATCGACCAGCAATTCGGTTTCCGGGCGGGGAATCAAAACATCCGGTGTGACCATGAAATTCCGCCCATAGAATTCGCGCATGCCGGTCAGATAGGCAATCGGCTCTCCATGCTCGCGTCGCGCCACCAATGCACGAAAATTTGACCGCCCGACAGGTGTCAGAGGTCTTTCCGGATAAGTCACAATCTCGACAGCAGTCATGCCTACAGCATAGCTCAGAAGAATTCGCGCTTCGATCCGATCAATCCGCCTGCCGGCTTCCGCGAGGGCATGTGCAACATCGCATTCTGCATTCTGCGGATCGTTGCAGTTCACTCTTCCCCCGCCAGTGCTGCAAGAAGTTCGGCCTGATGTTCAGCCGTTAGTGCATCGATCAGTTCGTCGAGATCGCCGGCTATGATGGCGTCAATCTTGTACAGCGTCAGATTGATGCGATGATCGGTGACGCGCCCCTGCGGAAAATTATACGTACGGATACGCTCCGAACGGTCGCCGCTACCGATCAGACTCTTGCGTGTCGAGGCAATCTTCGCCTGCTGCTCGCGCTCTTGCTTATCCTGAATGCGCGCCGCCAGTACCGACAGAGCCTGCGCCTTGTTGCGGTGCTGCGAGCGATCGTCCTGACATTCGACGACGATGCCGGTCGGCAGGTGGGTGATACGCACTGCCGAATCGGTCTTGTTGATATGCTGGCCGCCGGCACCGGAAGCGCGAAAGGTATCGATGCGCAGATCGGACGGATTGATGTCAACTTCGGCCTGTGCGTCAGCTTCTGGCAACACCGCGACAGTACAGGCCGAGGTATGGATACGCCCCTGGGTTTCTGTAGCGGGAACGCGCTGAACACGATGGCCGCCCGATTCAAACTTGAGTTTCGAATATGCACCGCGACCGAGAACGCGCGCAATCACTTCACGATAACCACCAAGTTCCGACTCGCTGGCCGAAACGATCTCCACCTGCCAGCGCTGACGCTCCGCATAGCGGCTATACATGCGGAACAGATCACCGGCAAACAGCGCCGATTCGTCACCACCGGTACCGGCACGGATTTCGAGAAACAGGTTGCGCGCATCGTTCGGGTCGCTAGGTAGAAGCGCTGTTTGCAGCTCACCCTCGACGCGCTCCATTTCACTGCGGCAGTGTTGCATCTCGTCCTCGGCCAGCGCCTTCATCTCCGGATCCGTGAGCATATCTCCGGCGCCACGCAAGGCATCTTCAAAGTTCCGGAAAGCATTGAAGAGCGTCACCACCGGACCGAGTTCGGCGTGCTCGCGCGACAGCTTGCGATAACTGTCCATGTCGTGCGTGGCATTCTCCGCGCCCAGCAGATGATCCAGCTCGATCAGTCGCCCGGAGAGTTGTTCGAGTTTGTCGCGAATGCTCTGTTTCATGGTCGATGCAAATGCCGTCCAGGCACCGGAACCCGGTGTCTGGACATGCAGGTCAGCTATTCTCCGGAGTGCAGATGGTAGATACGCGCGATCAGTTGCGCCAGATCGCCGCGTTCGTCAGCTGCCGCCTGATTGAGCGCCTGGGTTGGCGCGTGCAGCAGTTTGTTGGTCAGGCCGTGCGACAAGACTTCAAGCACCTGTGCTGGATCATCACCGCGTGCCAGCAACTTGCGCGCGTGCTCCAATTCGTGACGCCGCGCACGCTCTGCAGTATCGCGCAGGGCGCGGATCGTCGGAACAGTTTCCCGTGATTCGATCCAGTGCAAAAAATTGTCGACGTGCGCATCGATAATTTCCTCGGCCTCGACGACAGCGGTCTGGCGCGATTCGAGGCCATCTTCGACGATCTGTGCGAGATCGTCGATTGTGTACAGAAAAATATCGTCGAGCTTGCCGACCTCGCTCTCAACATCGCGCGGCACTGCCAGATCAACCATCACCATCGGCCGATGGCGACGCACCCGGATCGCACGTTCGACCATGCCGAGACCGATGATTGGCAACGGACTGGCCGTACAGGAAACGACGATATCGTAATCGGCAAGCACGTCCGGTACTTCGTCAAGACGCATGGCGTCGCCATGAAATCGTTCGGCAAGAACTGCGGCGCGCTCCAGTGTGCGATTGGCAATGGTGATGCGCCGGGGTTGCCGGGCAGCAAAGTGTGTAACACAGAGTTCAACCATCTCGCCAGCGCCGATGAAGAGCATGCGCTGTTCGGAGAGGTTCTCAAAAATTCGCGCCGACAGATGCACGGCGGCGGCGGCCATCGAAATGATATTGGCGCCGATCGCCGTCGTCGAGCGCACTTCCTTGGCAACAGAGAAAGTCCTCTGGAACAGTTTGCCGAGCAGCGTGCCGAGTGTGCCGGCCTCTTCAGCGGCACGTGCCGCCTGCTTCATCTGACCGAGAATTTGCGGCTCGCCAAGCACCATCGAATCGAGCCCGCTGGCAACACGGAACATGTGGCGCACAGCATCGCGCTGCGGAAAGGTGTAAAGATAAGGACTGATCTTGTCGGCTGACAGTGCGTGATAACCAGCCAGCCAGTCCGCCACTGCCGCGGGTTGTTCGGCAGTACAGTAGAGTTCTGTGCGATTGCAGGTCGACAGGATCGCAGCTTCCTGTGCGGCATGTCCGCGCACAAGATCGCAGAGCGCCTGCGCCAGGCGCTCTGGCTGAAATGCCACCTTTTCGCGCACGGCCAGTGGCGCGGTATGGTGATTGATACCGAGAGCGAAAAGTTGCATGATCGTGCGGAAATTATCCTGGAAGGATCCTGGAAGAAGCAGCCGCAAAATTATAACATTCGCGCCATTGCTCCTCTGGCGCACTCAATATCCGGAGCAAGCGACAAACTTTCTTTCGCGGTACCGGAAAATGGGCTTTATGAGGCTGCCGGGGCAGGAATACTCTGCACCATTTGCTATTTTTGTTTGATGTAGCTTGTAGGATCAGCAACATCCGCCGCGACAAAGCCTTCTCGACGCAATCGGCAGGAATCACATACGCCGCAGGCGTGGCCTTGCGCGTCGGCCTGATAACAGGACACTGTCAGGGAATAATCAACGCCCAGTGCGATGCCACGGCGGATGATCGCGGCCTTGCTCAATTCGATCAGCGGCGCATGCAGATTCAGGTGACGCCCTTCGACGGCGGCCCTGGTCGCAAGATTAGCCATGGTTTCGAAAGCGCGAATGTATTCCGGACGACAATCCGGATAACCTGAATAATCGACCGCATTTACGCCGACAAAAATATCGGACGCTTCGAGGACTTCGGCCCAGGCCAGCGCCAGCGCCAGCATGATAGTGTTGCGCGCCGGCACATAGGTCACGGGAATGCCTGGTTGCAAACCGGCAATCGGCACATCGATGCGGGCATCGGTCAGTGCCGAGCCGCCAAACTGCGTCAGGTCGAGTTTCAAGGTTCGCTGCGAAACAGCACCGAGACTGGCAGCAACCCGCGCAGCGGCGGTCAGTTCAACGCGATGGCGCTGACCATAGTCAAGCGACAGGCAATGGCAGGCGAACCCCTGTTCGCGGGCAATCGCCAGGATTGTTGCAGAGTCAAGCCCGCCGGAGAGCAGGACAACGGCATTTTTTGTCATCGATCGGACTTTCTATGTGCCGCGCTTTGAACCCCAGAGGAGCTTATGCAGCTGCAACTGGAAACGTACAGGCAGCCGATCTCGCAGTATCCACCCGGCAAGCTGCGCCGGGTCCAGCAACCCCTGTACCGGCGTAAATAGCACCTTGCAAAGTTGATCCAGACGATGTTCGGCCAGCATGCGCTTCGCCCATTCATAATCGTCGACCGAGGCTAGTACGCACTTTATTTCGTCGTGAGGTCCGAGAAGGCGCAGATTTTCAAGACGATTTTTTCCTGACTCACCCGAAGCGGGGGCCTTGATATCCATGATTTTTACCACCCGCACATCGACGCCCGACAGATCAAGCGCACCACTCGTTTCCAGCGAAACCTCATAACCGGCATCGCATAGCGCGGTTAGAATTTCGAGGCACTCCTTTTGCGCCAAAGGCTCTCCACCGGTCACACAGACATGGCGGCAGCCGTAAGAGGCAACATGTTCGAGCACCTGCACCGGCGCCATCGATTCGCCTCCAGTAAAGGCGTATTCGGTATCGCACCATCGACAGCGCAACGGACATCCGGTCAGGCGGACGAACACCGTCGGCAAACCGATGCGCGTCGACTCCCCCTGAATGGAATGGAATATTTCGCTGATTTTCAGCATCGGGGAAGTACCGCATGCCGGGCGGGTGCTTGCGCAGGGGCAGCGCAAAACCTGAGAAATAGCCGCATGACCTGCAAAACCGGGGCCGGACTATTTCTTCTTGAGACGCTGCCGGGCAGTCTGCGCAGCGCTGCTGTTTGGATATCTGGCAACCAACTGCTCAAGGGTTTTCTTCGCCGTCTTTGCGTCGCCGGTTTCCTGCTGGCTGCTAGCCAGACCAAGCAGTGCATCGGGCGCCTTGGCATCGGCCGGCCAGGTCGCAGCCAGTTTGCCGAACAACTCGGCAGCCTTATCGTAAGTGTGTAACTGGTAATACGCCGAGGCTTCCCAGAAATGTGCGCTTGGCAGCATGCTGCTCTTCGGATTGTTCTTGATGAAGTTCTCAAATGCTGCAAGCGCCTCTTTGTAGCGCACACTCTTGAAATATGTCAGCGCAGTTTCAAAATCGCGCATTTCAACTGCCGGGTCGGCCAGCGCAGCTTCGGGTGCAGCGCTTCCGGCGGCAGCTTCGTTCGCGGTTGTAGTTTCCAGTTTGCGCAGACGCCCGTCGAGGTCGACATAGAAATCCTTCTGCCGCTTCTGCGCTCCCTCCAGTTCATAACTCAACACCTCGATCTGTCCGCGCAATTTTGCGAGATCAGTCTTAACCTGCTCGATCTGGTTACTCAACTCGATCTGATTGTGGGTGGTCGCGGTTGAGGCAGTATCGACCTGCGTGAAATGTTCATTGACTTCCTTGCGCAGAGTTTCAAGACGCGTGCGTGCCTCGTCGTCGTCAAACAATCCGGCACGCGCCGGCAGCGCCGTCAGCGTCAGCGCCCCACCACAGGCCGTTGCCACCAGCAGAATTGCCAGACTGCGCCTCACGCTCAAAACTCGCCGCTATACAGCATGTCGCCGCGGCGGTTCTCCGCCCAGCACGCCTCGGTATGCTCACTGCAGCGCGGCTTTTCCTTGCCGAGGCTGACCGATTCGATCTGCTCTTCCTTGCCGCCAAGCAGCAGCAGCAGGGTTTTCTTTACAGCTTCGGCACGTTTCTGGCCAAGCGCCAGATTGTATTCACGGCTACCGCGTTCGTCGGCATTGCCTTGCAGCAGCATCTTGACCTTGCCATTCGCAGTAAGAAAATGGCCATGCGCCTCAAGCAGCGGCTTGAACTCTTCCTTGATGACGTACTGATCGAAATCGAAATACACGCTGCGCTTCGAAAGAATGCTCTTGGGATCCTTGAGCATCGCTAGGCTGTATTCGTCAAGCTTGTCAGTGGCAACCGACTGGGTCTCGGCACCGACTGTCGCAGGCTTGCGATCCTCGACGCTGGCGGCGTTTTGCTCGGAGGTTGGCTGCGAACTGCAGGCAGCGATGGTCAATGTAATTAAAAAAGCAGCAAGCATCTTACTCATGGCGATACTCCCTAGATGGATGATTCATTTGACGAACGGACCCCAGGCCGGCTCGCGTACATCTGCGGCCTGCACAGAAAACTTCTGCTTCACACGGCCGTCGCTGGAGACGGCAGCCAGGACGCCACGGCCACCAATTTCGGTAGCATAGATGATCATGCGTCCATTGGGCGCAAAACTCGGCGACTCGTCGCGCTCGGTATCGGTCAACACCTGCGTCTGACGCGTCGTTAGGTCCATTAGCGCAATCTGGAAGCGTCCGTTGTTGCGCGTCACAAATGCCATCAGTTTGTCATCAAACGAAAGCCTCGGCGTGACGTTGTAGCTACCCTCAAAGGTGATACGCTGAACATCGCCACCAGCCGCCGGAATCCGGTAGACCTGCGGACTGCCGCCGCGATCGGAAGTGAAATAGATGAACTGGCCGTCATGCGAAAACTGCGGCTCGGTATCGATACCAGAGGAACTGGCGAGACGCGTCACGCCGCTACCGTCGGCGTTGAGTAAAAACAGCTGCGAACCGCCTTCCTTGGTCAGTACCACAGCAAGCCTTTTGCCGTCAGGTGACCAGGCCGGCGCCGAATTCGAGCCCTTGAAATTGGCGGCAACATGGCGTCGGCCGGTCGCCAGCGAATGGACATAGACAACCGGCTTCTTCGCCTCAAAGGAGACATAAGCAAGCCGTGTACCGTCGGGCGACCAGGCCGGCGAAATAATCGGCTCACGCGAGGTTAGTGCAGCCTGCGCATTCATGCCGTCGGCATCGGCGATCTGTAGTTCGTAACGTCCGGCGGTCTTCACGACATAGGCGATGTGCGTGGAAAAAATGCCCGGCTCACCGATCAGCTTCTCATAAATAAAATCGGCAGTGCGATGCGCGGCGGTACGCAACTGGGCGGCGGTCGACACATATGATTGGCCGCCAAGTGTCGTCTGCTTCAATACATCATGCAGGTGAAAGCGCGTTTCATAGCGGCTCTCACCCGTCTCGGCAACAGGTGTCACGCTGCCGCTGACCAGCGTATCGGCACCGCGTGTTTTCATGTTGGCAAAATCGACGGCGGTCGTCTCGGCCAACGGCATGGCGCCGGGATCAACCAGGCGAAACATGCCACTGCGTTCCAGATCACCGCGCAGCACGGACGTCAGTGCCTGTGAAACGATGCGCTCGCCGGAAAAGTCGGCGACTGCAATCGGCAAGCGGTTGGCACCAGCGCCGGTAATCTCGATGGAAAGCTGCGCCTGAGCAACCGCAGTCAGCGCAAATCCGGCGAACGCCAGAGCGTATTTGAAAAAATGTTTCGTCATGATGCGGCCATTATAGCGGATGCAATTGAGGGTTTATTTACAGCCACGCGTTTCATCGGGGCAGAAAGTCAGAGTCAAATCATGGGGAACCTCGCCCATGGACGGTTTTGGCAATGGCGAAGAGGCACGAATTGCGCGTTCAATGACCTCATCATAAGCCGGAAAGCCACTTGACTGGAGACGCTGAACTTGCAGCACTTCACCGTTGGGGAGTTGGCTAACGGCAAAGCGGGCCACCGGGTTGCCGGGCGGCAGGGCACTGACGGGGATCCGGCCGCGAATCTTGCCGACGATCCGCGCCGTGTAATCGGCATCGGCTCTGCTACGCGCTGCGGCCGTCTGTGCCTTCTGCAATTGCGCGAGTTCCTGGGCAGCGGCATTGGCCAGTTCGGCCGTCTTGCGCTCGGCGCTGGTCTGTTTCAATTCCTGATCGAGCAGTTTCTGGAACGGATCGGGCTTGGCTTCCGGCTGTGGCGGCTTTGTCTTTTCGCGTGGTTTTTCCTTCAACGCAATGTCCGGTTTTGGCAACGGTGCCTTGATTTTTTCCGCCGGGACAGCGACCGGCTGAGGCGCGGGCTTCGATTCCGGCACGGGCGCCGCCTCAGGTTGTGCGGTGCTGACGAGATCGACCTCGACCGGCTCGGCAGGATGCGTCTGCCAACGCACGCCGAAAAACAGGATGGCGATCAGCAGCACATGCATGGCGACCGCCAGCACTGCCGACAGATGTTTGCCGTGCCTCGAGAAGCTGGCCCGCGGCAGTTCGGAATTACCAGCCTTCATGGCCTTGACTTTCATGGCCGTTACCGATGTTCCGCCGCCGTGCTGATCGGCTGCACCAGCAGGCCGATCTTCGTCACCTGATTTTTTTGCAGCGCATCCATGACCTTAAGGATAGCTTCATAGCGAACGTTTTTGTCGCCGGCGATCAACACTGCCTGCCCGGGATTTTTCGTCTGCGCCTGCTTGAGCTGGGCCAGCAGATCATGCTGGCTGACACTCTGCTCGACGCCGTTTCTGGCACGATCACGCAAGGCCAGCGAGGCATCGGCATGAATGATGACCTCGAGCGGCGCCACCGGGGGTTGTGCTGCCTTGCCAACGCTTGGCAGGTCGATGCTGGCGGTCTGCATCATCGGTGTAGTCACCATAAAAATAACCAGCAGCACCAGCATGACATCGATATATGGGACGACATTGATCTGGCTCATCTGACGACGCTGCTTCATGCCTCAGCCCTGTCCGTCGAGATAGTGAGCCTTAAGCCGCTCATAGACTGAAAACGGCTCGTAGCGGGCATTCTTGTCGAAGAAATTCTTGCGCCACATTTCATTGTAAAAGTGAATTGCATAGGAATCGAACGGCAGGGTATGCAACTCGGACAGCAGCATGGTGAATTTCCAGTTGCTCACCGGACAGAACACATTGGGCTGCAACAGTGCGCGTGTCAGTTGATGCTGCGGCAGCTTGTTGCGCAGCAACGCCACACCGCTGGCTCCCCAGTCTGCGCTGCGCAGATCGACGGCTAGTGCCGAGTCGAGACAGTCCTTCATCAACGGGCTGCCGACTGGCGTGCACATTGCACAATTGGTGGCGATTGTCTGGCTCTTCTCACCCGGTGGTGCGAAGGCAAATTCGCTGGCAAAGAAATAGTCGGCATTAACCGCGAAATCGAGTGCTTTCAGACATACCACGTCGGTATCGCACCAGATTCCGCCGCGCTCGTAGAGGAGTTTGTAGCGGAAGATGTTCGAAAACGGCGCCCAACTGCCGTGTCTTTCGCCAGAGGTCATTGTGCGCATGTCGGCGAGCGAAACGATCTCACCGGCATTTATCAGCATCGTTCCCTCGGGAACATCGGCAATGTCGTCATAGGTATACAGATGCACGGCATGGCCATTGTGCAGAAAGGACGCCAGCGACAGCCGCTCAAGCGTCGACAGCGGCCCCCCCAGCCAGAGCATCTGAATTGGCGGGAGATTCCCTTTCATCGCAATTGACGCTGCAGGATATTGGAGAATTCTTCCATGAAACTCTCGAAGCGCACGGAGATGCGATCGACATCATGAGCGTAGCGATTGTAGGCGACCACCGCAGGAATTGCCGCAAACAGGCCGATGGCAGTCGCCACCAGCGCTTCGGCGATACCCGGTGCAACAGCGGACAACGTCGCTGAGCTCATGCTCGACAAGCCACGAAACGAGTGCATGATGCCCCATACCGTGCCGAGCAAACCGACGTAGGGCGAGACCGAACCGACTGAAGCCAGAAACGACAGATGGGCATCCAGTTCGTCGATCTCGCGCTGATAGGTCGCACGCATGGCGCGCCGCGCGCCAGCAACCACGACGGTCTGGTCGACAGTTTTCTGCCCGCGCAGCTTGATGAACTCACGATAACCCGCTTCGAAAATTCGCTCCATCGCCCCACTATCCTCACGATTGCCGGCTGCGCTCTGAAACAGCTTATTGAGATCGCCGCCGCTCCAGAATTCACGCTCAAACTTCTCGGTACGCACGCGGGCATCGCGCAAGGCAAACCATTTGCGGAAGATCCAGTACCAGGACATGAAGGAAACGCACACCAGCAACGCCAGTATCAGCTTGACCACCAGACTGGCATTGGTAACCAGTTCGAGGATGGATAAATCCTGGGAAATGTCCATATTCAGCTTCCAACTCCAATCAGGGCTTTGAATTTTTCATATACGGGTAGCGGCATCGTGCTGACCTTGCCGCGCGCGGGGTCGACGCAGACAATCTGGATTTTTGATGTCGCCAGGATTTCTCCTTCACGCTCGACGCGCTGGGAAAACACAATCTGTGCGCGGCTGGCGGTATCAATTCCAGAAATCACATTGAGCATGTCGTCGAGACGCGCCGGCTTCAGATAATCGATCGAGACCGAGCGGGCAACAAAACCGAGACTCTGTTCCCGCACCAGTTGTGACTGCTCGAAACCCAGTGTACGCAGCCATTCGGTACGTGCGCGCTCCATGAACTTGAGGTAGTTAGCATAGTAAACCACACCGGCGGCATCGGTGTCTTCGTAATACACGCGGACGGCGAAGCAATTGCTCATTCTGTAGACATGTTCCCGTAAAGTTCGATTCTACAACTTGCAGCAAGGTTGCGTGCTCCAAGCCCGCAGCAGTGCTAAAAGACTATGCCAAGCGGAGGAAGTTCCCTGCTTATGAAGCAATATATTTTGCCAACTCGCCAAAACAGCATTCGGCGGACAGATGTTCGGCGACATGCGAACAGGCCTTGCGCCCCATGGAACGGCGTAGCTCGGTGCTCTGCAGCAACGACTCGATAGCGACGATGAATTCACTTTCGTCACGTGCCAGCAGAAAAGCCTGACCGGCCAGTTCCTCCAAACCGCTGGCACCTTGCACCGAGGCCACCAGAGGCAGCCCCCAAGCCATGGCTTCCACAGATTTTATTTTCAGGCCGGCGCCGTATCTGACCGGATTGATCGCAATATCGATGTGCGCATAGCAAGCATCGATGTATTCCATGAAGCCATGCATCTGCATACCGGGGATTCCCCGCATGGGAAGTTCCTGGCAGACCATGCCATACACATCCAGGGTAAGGTTGCGCCCCTGAAAATGGGGCCAGACGCGTTCGACAAACCAGTTCAGACCATCGACATTGGCGTGCCAGCGGCTGGCGACGATGCCAATGCTGGCAACAGTCTTGCGCAGGATCGTTCGCTTGGCAGTAACCGGATGCTGGGCCAGTATCGTCTTCTCTGCACCGAGACGGGCGCAGACCCAGGCGTATTCCACAGGCTGAATACAAATAACCGAGTCATAACGGCGGAATATTTCCAACTCCTCCCCCTCCGTCAGAGGGAAATGCGCCGGAGCATTATGTTGCTGCATGCTTTTTGTTCTTGCGCTGATCAGATCGTTGGTATCGAGCATCTTCCTGCCATTTGCCGGAATGCCTTCCAGCATAAAGCTGTTCTCGGTTTTGACAACGATGTAGGTAGCGGGTGGTGACGATTCGTTGAAATAACGGCGAAAGTTCTCAAGCAGTCGTTGTGCCTGCGGTGAAAGCTGTACCGGCACCGATTCGCCAAGTAGGTACAAATTGAAATCCAGACACATTTCCCGCACCCTCTGCAGATCCTTTTCCGTCAGATTGCCGAGGAGCGCAATCGACAGATCGAAGCGTGGTGCCAAAAAACGCACCAGCTCGAAAACCCTTGCCGCAAGGCCATAACTCCTGTTCCAGAAATCGGCCTGGGTGATAAGCACAACCTTATTTTTCATGGGCTGGGCGTTATCATGAAATGAAAAACATTCTGTTTGATCGGTGCCTGCGAGGTTGTCCGCCATCTACCCGTATCTCGATCATCACCTGATGGTAGAACGCTTCGCCGCTGACTGTGTCAATCGAGAAACGCTACGGATCGAAGATTTATTTGTCGTCAAAAAGGCCGGCGTCCTGATTGTTCGGCACGGTCAGCCCGAAATGCCGCCAGATCGCCGCCGTCGCCACGCGGCCGCGTGGTGTACGCTGAAGATAGCCCTGCTGGATCAGGTAAGGCTCAAGCACATCCTCGATGGTATCGCGTGCCTCGCCGATGGCGGCAGCCAGATTGTCCACACCAACCGGGCCGCCGGCAAATTTGTTAAGCATGGCACCGAGCAACTTGCGGTCCATGACATCAAGACCAAGATGATCGACATCGAGCATGGTCAGCGCCGCATCCGCGACTTCGCGGGTGATGCGGCCATCGGCCTTGACCTCGGCGAAATCGCGCACCCGGCGCAGCAGGCGGTTGGCGATGCGCGGTGTGCCGCGCGAGCGTCTGGCAATTTCCACCGCACCCTCTTCGGCGACATGTACCTTGAGCAATTGCGCCGAACGCGCGACGATCAGGCTGAGTTCCTCGGGCGAATAAAATTCGAGACGGGCGACGATACCAAAACGATCACGCAGCGGATTGGTCAACATACCGGCACGTGTCGTTGCACCAACCAGCGTGAACGGCGGCAGATCAAGCTTGACAGAACGCGCCGACGGTCCTTCGCCGATCATGATGTCGATCTGAAAATCCTCCAGCGCCGGGTAGAGAATTTCCTCGACCACGGGTGAAAGACGATGAATCTCGTCGATGAACAATATGTCGTTGGGTTCGAGATTGGTCAGCAGCGCCGCCAGGTCGCCGGCGCGCTCCAGTACCGGACCGGAAGTCTGGCGTAGATTGACGCCCATCTCATGGGCCAGAATATGCGCCAGGGTTGTCTTGCCGAGACCCGGTGGACCGAACAGCAGCACGTGGTCGAGCGACTCACTGCGCTGCCGTGCCGCCTGGATGAAGATCTCCAACTGGTCGCGAATCTTCTGCTGGCCGACGTATTCAGCCAGCCGCTTCGGCCGCAGCGCCCGCTCCTGTGCGTCTTCCTGCACCGATTGCGGTGTGGATGAGATCAGGCGGCTGTCGTCGCTGGAGATGAGCTTGTCTGTTTCGATGGCCATAGCCGGCGAGTTTATCCGAGTTTATCTATGCTTTCGACAGCAGCTTCAGCGCCTGTCGGATCCCTTCGGGAACGGCAACGCCATCGGGCAACGACTTCAATGCCGGCAAGGCCTCGCGTTCGCTGTAACCGAGTCCCAGCAGGGCATTCAGGATGTCGTCGGCTGCACTATGAATAATGGCGTCGGTATTTGTTGTACCGCTACTGGCGGAAGTTTTTGGCAGACGATCACGCAATTCGAGGAGCAGGCGCTCGGCGGTCTTCTTGCCGATGCCGGGAATTTTTACCAAACGGCCTGCCTCCTGCATCACCACCGCCTGCGCCAGTTCCCTGACTGACAGACCGGACAGCACAGCCAGCGCGATGCGCGCGCCGACACCGCTGATTTTCAGGAGTTGACGGAATGCCGTACGTTCGTCCTCAGTGGTGAAGCCATAGAGAAAATGTCCGTCCTCGCGGACGATCATGTGCGTATGCAGACTGAGCCTCTCCCCCGTTGCCGGCAAATTGTAGAAGGTACTCATCGGCACGTCGATTTCGTAGCCAACACCCTGCACGTCGACGACAATCTGCGGCGGGTTTTTCTCGACGAGGGTTCCGGTGAGACGGACGATCATGGCGATCCTTTCGCTGTGGCAGAGTGTGCAAGTTCTTCGATGCGGTTGACCAAATGCGCCTGAACCTGCGCCTGGTTAAAGGATTCATATTTTTTTGCGAATGCGCGGGCATTCTCGGCAAACGATGGTTCGAAAAGTATCCGTTGCAATTTTTGCGGCAAATCGGCGGGCGCATGTTCTGGATTGATCAGCAGGCCGGCACCGAACCCTTCGACGCGCAAGGCAAAGAGAAACTGCTCGAGATGACCGGGCAACATCAGCACGGGTTTGCCAGCCAGCAGAAAGGCGATGGTTGCCGCCGGACTGCCGTATGTCACCGCAGCATCAGCTTCCTGCGCTGCCAGATTGAGGTCGACCGGTGCATCGGCAAAATGTAGATCCGTGGAGGAGTATTTCTCGCGCATGGCTTGCGGAATATCCGGGCAATACACCAGACACGGCTTACGCAAATTACCGAGCGTCTGCAAGGCCGCTTCGCAATGCGGGCTGTTTGCGCGCAGATAGGCATACACGCGCGGCCTGGCTGTGGAAGACCACACCGGAGGATTGGCCACTGCGGCAGGCAGCGTTCCCCAGTAAGCAGCCTGGCTGCGCTGCGCGTAGTGATCGAGTTCCGGAAAGGTCAGCAGGGACGTTTCTGCGACCTGGAACAGTTCTGCAAGACAGCCGAGCGGCTCCCTTGCAAAGTGGCGCAGAACGAAATTCACCGAGGCCAATGCCTCCTGTTCCAGTTGGACAAGCGTTTCCATGGGCACATGGGTCCACGGCCGCATGTTGGGCAGTGGGCTGATCTGCGGCGGGGCGAAGAAGCCGTTACCGAAGAGCATCACCGGAATATCCAGTGTGCGTGCTGCAAGAATCGCCGTCGGCGCATGGTCGGCCAGCAGCAGTGCAGGTTTGGCGAAAAGCAGCAACTGGCGCCATGCCACCAGCAGGCCGAGCAAATCATCTACCGAGGCATAGCCGAATCGCAACAAAATATCGGCATAACTTTGCGGTGGAATTTTACGGATAACCTCGCCAATGACCGGCGCCTGAAGCCAGGAGAAACCCTCACGGTCGAGCAGTTTCGCAGCCTGATTGGTATGCGTGACCATCCAATGGACATCATGGCCGTGCGCACGTAAATCCCGGGCAATCGGCAGAAAGGTGCCGATGTGGCCGAGGTTGGCGCCGAATTCCCAAGCGTAGGCGATGCTGCTCATGCTACCAGCCTGCCCTTGCGCACCCGCATACCCTGCGTCGCCAGCGCACCGAGGCCTTGTCCGCCATGCGCATGGCAGATCGCGCAGGCCAGCGCATCCGCCGCATCGGCACCCGGCTCACCGGACAACGCCAACAGACGGCACACCATGTGGCTGACCTGCTGTTTGGCGGCCTTGCCATGACCAACTACAGCCTGTTTTAATTGCAATGCCGTGTATTCAGCGACCGGCAAACCGGCCAGCACCAGCGCGCTGATCGCTGCGCCGCGCGCCTGGCCAAGCAACAAAGTGGATTGCGGATTGACATTGACGAACACCTTCTCGATCGCCGCCTGATCCGGCTGATAGGTGGCGACAACTTCCGCAATGCCATCGAGGATGGTCTTCAGACGCTGCGGCAGCTCATCGTCCTGCAACGTCTTGATGCAGCCGCTACCAATGTAGACGAGCTTGCTGCCACGCATTTCAATGACACCGAATCCGGTAATGCGTAAGCCTGGATCGATGCCGAGGATGCGTCCGGAGAATGACATATGCAACCCTGTGTCCGGCACTGGAAGGAGGGTTACTCCTCGATCACCGCGTTGGAGTAAACCTCCTGCACATCGTCGAGGCTTTCCAGCGCATCGAGCAGTTTCTGCATTTTCTGACCATCCTCGCCACTGAATTCGGTCTCCGTCTGCGGCTTCATCGTCACTTCGGCAAACTCCGGTTTGAATCCGGCTTTTTCCAGTGCTTCCTTGGTGACCATAAAATCGCCGGGGCCGGACAGCACCTCGATTGAGCCGTCTTCGTTGGTCACCACATCTTCGGCCCCCGCTTCCAGCGCGGCATCCATCAGTTGTCCTTCGTCGGTGCCTGGTGCAAAGATGAACTGCCCGCAATGCTTGAAGAGAAAAGCGACTGACCCGTCGGTACCGAGATTGCCGCCGTTCTTGTTGAAGGCGTGGCGCACCTCGGCCACCGTGCGCACCTTGTTGTCGGTCAGACAGTCGACGATCACCGCGGCACCATTGATGCCGTAGCCTTCATAACGGATTTCCTCGTAATTCACGCCTTCGAGTTCGCCGGTACCACGCTTGATGGCATTCTTGATATTGTCGCCGGGCATGTTCTCGGACTTGGCCTTTTCCACCGCCAGACGCAAGCGTGGATTGAAATTCATGTCGCCACCACCCATTTTGGCAGCGACGGTAATTTCCTTGATGAGCTTGGTAAAGGCCTTGCCGCGCTTGACGTCCTGACGCCCCTTGCGATGCTGGATGTTGGCCCACTTGGAATGACCCGCCATGAAATATCCTTTGTTGCAGAGAAAATTATCCGTATCCGGTACGGACACTAGGACTGGCATTTTAGCAGGTGGGCACTTGGCGCCCCCATATTTTGCCGACATCTGGCGGGCTTTGTTCGCCGTCTCTGGTTTTTCGTTCAAGGTGCGTCCTGGCGGATGCGCCGCCCGATGTCATATCAGGTGCCGTATCAGTTGGAACCACAAGCGTCGTGAAACGGCATAGCTGGATAGATTATCGAAACGGATCTCGGGTAAACTGCAGCGCGGTTCAATAGTCTAGAACCATGTGTGCTACACATGATCAAATCTTGCGCCTCCAGGCTGGTGGCGAAGATTACAGAGGATGCGGTCTCTTAAGCAAATAACTGTTGCTCAACATCCCCGAGGAAGGATGGCGTTGAAAAAGCTCTCGACGATATTCACGCACCACCCGCTACTCCCCAACTTTTTGATCCTGCTGGTTGCGTTGCTGGCCTGCGCACCCCTATTGCAACATGGAGCCATCAGCGGCGGCGATCTCTGGCTACATCTAATCTGGGTGAAACATTTCACAACCCAGTTGGCGCAGGGTGAGCTCTACCCACGTTGGATGATGGACATGCATCTAGGCGCAGGCAGTCCAACTTTCTATTTCTACGCGCCACTGGCCTATTACATCACTGCGATTCCGGGCCTGTTACTTCCCTGGATTGAATTGGCCACGCAACACGCCATCGGTGAAACACTCATCATTGCCCTTTCCGGCCTGACGTTCTACCACTACGCGCATCGACGCTTTGCCGCCATACCGGCGTTGTTCGCAGCGTTGGTCTACATGCTCCTGCCCTACCACTACGAGATCGACCTCTGGACGCGACAGGATCTGAGCGAGCTTGCCAATTACATCTGGCTACCGCTGGTGCTTGATTACACAGAGCGATTGTTCGATGGCGAGAAAGCGATGATCGGCCTGGCGATTTCCTATGGCGGCATGATGCTTACGCATCTGCCCACGGCCTTGCTATTCTCACTGGGCCTGGCCGGCTATGTGCTGATGCTGGCATACCAGAAACCTTCATGGAGACTCTCTGTGCAGCTCTCTGCACGTTTCTCCATTGCCATTACCATCGGGATATTGCTGGCGGGGATTTACTGGATTCCGGCAGTCTTCTGCCAGAAATATATTCACGCAGAAGAATGGTGGTCACCGCGGAATGATTTTCACATCTGGTTTTTTCCGCACCCGGATATCGCGCACAACGATATGTATGCCGCCATTTTCACCAGTCGCCTGTTCGATGTGCTGCGTCTGACCACGATGATCTTCACCTTGTGCTGGCTGAGCACATTGCGCTGGCGCACTCAGGATGTCATGAAGAAGCTTTGGCCCTGTCTTGCGCTTGTGGTCATCTCCTGGTTTTTCATGTCTTCCTGGTCGCGCATCCTTTGGGAAACACTGCCTCTCTTATCAAAAGCGCAATTCCCATGGCGCATCGCGATCGTCCTCGATCTGGCAACGGCCATCGCCGTATTGCTGATGATGAACACTTTTTACCTGCAGCGTGACAAGCTGACAGCCTTGATTGCTATCGCGGTTGTCGGCTTCTTACTCTATAGCCTGACGACAATCGATGTACGTTTCATGCCGGTCCCCGGCGATTCAGGTGCGGATGCCCGCAGGCTTTCCCGCGAAAACATCATCAGGGAAAGCGTGGATGCCCCGGCACATATGCCTCGTTGGTGGAATCCGGCCCAAGCGGAGAAAAACGATAAGACCATCGAGACGCTCGGCAAGATCAGTTACGACGAACACAATGGCAGCATCGTAGTTGCCGCCTGGGTGCCGCGCAGGATTTCATTCGATGTCGATTTGAAAAAATCCACGACCCTGACTGTCCGTCAATTTTATTTTCCAAACTGGCGCGCCAGCATCGTCGGCTCCGGATCTACCCTGAAAATTGTTCCTGTTGCAGGATGGGGCCTGATTCGGATCAGTGCGCCAGCGGGCAAATATCAGTTGCGGCTGGAACTTCTGCCATTGAAGCAGGAAACGCTTGGCAAAGCTGCAAGTGGTTTCGCCGTGATGCTTCTGCTCGGCCGGGCTGTCTGGCTGTACCGGCGCAAACGCACCTTGCGAATACCGAAGAATTGCAGCCAGACGGTCAGTGGACTTCAATAAGCCTGGCGTGGGATACGCACCATGCGCACTGCGCGATACCAACAAGGCGCTTGTTCTGGAGTCACGCTGATGGCGACGAATTGAGTCCCAGCCGCCGCCAGATTTCTGCTGTCAGCCCGGCCTGATTCAACGCGTAGAAATGCAGGCCAGGCGCGCCACCGGCAAGCAAACGCTCACACATTTCGGTTACGACGTCGAGACCGAAGGCGCGGATTGATTCGGTATCATCGCCATAGCTTTCAAAACGTTTGCGCAGCCAGCGCGGAATCTCGGCGCCGCAATTGTCGGCAAAGTGCGCGAGTTTCGTGAAGCTGGCGATCGGCATGATGCCCGGTACGATCGGCACGGTGATACCTGCTGATTGCGCCGCCTCGACGAAGTGGTCGTAGGCATCGGCATTGAAAAAAAACTGGGTGATCGCCGAATCCGCGCCGGCGTCGATCTTGCGCTTGAAGTTCGCCAGATCGGCGCTGGCTGATAACGCCTGCGGATGCACTTCCGGATAGGCGGCGACCTCGATGTGAAACCAGTCGCCGGTCTCCGCACGGATGAACTCGACCAGCTCGTTGGCATAACGGAACTCACCAGCCTCGGTTATGCCGGCAGGCAGATCGCCGCGCAGCGTAACAATACGACGAATGCCTGCGGCGCGGTATTGCGCAAGCATCTCGCGGATGTTCTCGCGCGTCGATCCGATGCATGACAAGTGCGGCGCAGCAGCCAAGCCTTCACGCTGAATCTCCAGAACGGTATCAAGTGTGTGGTCACGCGTCGAGCCGCCTGCGCCAAAAGTGCAGGAGAAGAACGCGGGCTTCAGCAGCGCTAACTGCGCCCGTGTGGCGCGTAGTTTGGCAACACCCTCAACCGTTTGCGGTGGGAAGAATTCGATGCTGAAACTCGGCACGGTGGTACGCATCCGCTCATTTGATAGCTTTGTCATGGTGGCAGACTCAATAGCGATAGCTGTCCGACTTGTACGGTCCGCTCTTCGGCACACCGATGTAGGTGGCTTGTTCATCGGTCAGCACGGAAAGCTGTGCATTGAGTTTCTTCAATTGCAGGCGCGCCACCTTCTCATCGAGGTGCTTGGGCAACACATACACACCGACTGGATAGTCCTTGTTGCGCGTGAAAAGTTCGATCTGCGCGATCGTCTGATTGGCGAACGAGGAACTCATCACATACGATGGATGGCCAGTGCCGCAACCGAGATTCACCAAGCGGCCCTTGGCTAGCAGGATGATGCGCTTGCCAAGTTTTCCATCTGCTGTGGGGAAAATGACGTGATCGACTTGTGGTTTGATTTCCTCCCACTGGTATTTCTCGATCGAGGCGACGTCGATCTCGTTGTCGAAGTGGCCGATGTTGCAAACGATTGCCTGATCCTTCATCTTCGCCATGTGGTCATGGGTGATGACGTGATAGTTACCGGTGCAAGTGACAAAGATATCGGCCTTGTCGGCGGCGTATTCCATCGTCACGACACGATAGCCTTCCATGGCAGCCTGCAAGGCACAAATCGGATCAACCTCGGTAACCCAGACCTGCGCCGAAAGTGCGCGCATGGCCTGTGCGGAACCTTTGCCGACGTCGCCGTAGCCAGCGATCAGGGCAACCTTGCCGGCGATCATCACGTCGGTGGCGCGCTTGATACCGTCGACCAGCGACTCGCGGCAGCCATAGAGATTGTCGAACTTCGACTTGGTAACCGAGTCGTTGACGTTGATTGCCGGAAATTTGAGCTCGCCGCGCGCATGCATCTGATACAGGCGATGCACGCCGGTGGTAGTTTCCTCGGTGACGCCCTTGACTGCGGCAAGGCGCGTCGAATACCACTTGCCGTCCTTTGACAATTTGGCCTTGATGGCAGCAAACAGCACACGCTCTTCCTCGCTGGAAGGCTTGGCGATCACCGCAGCATCGCTTTCGGCGCGCGCACCGAGGTGCAGCAGCAGTGTTGCGTCGCCGCCGTCGTCGAGAATCATGTTTGAGTAACCACCGTCGACCCACTCGAAAATCCGGTGGGTATATTCCCAGTAGTCCTCCAGCGTTTCGCCCTTGACAGCAAATACGGAAATACCCTCGGCAGCAATCGCGGCGGCGGCGTGATCCTGTGTCGAAAAGATATTGCACGAGGCCCAGCGCACTTCGGCACCGAGCGCCGTCAGCGTCTCGATCAGCACGGCAGTCTGGATGGTCATGTGCAGCGAGCCGGTGATGCGCGCGCCCTTGAGCGGCTGTTTGGCGGCGAACTCCTCGCGGATCGCCATCAGGCCGGGCATCTCGGTTTCAGCGATGCGGATTTCCTTGCGCCCCCAAGCGGCGAGCGCAATGTCGGCAACGTGATAGTCGGTGAAAGTCTTGCTAATAGCCACAGCGAACTCCTTTGCGTGTGGCCGGTACAGGTGCCCACCTGGACACCCCGTGCCGGCACGGGTTCAGGTGAGCGCCGTTCGAATCCTCAATACCGAGCCTGGGACAAAATTGCCTCGCAGCGCTCCTCGGTAGAAGTGGCGATTATACGCTACGCGGTGCGGAGCAGAATCGAGTGTGCGCCACGAACGTGGCGCCCCATGAAAACCATCGAGAGCAATCTTCTCATGGGTAAAAGAGGTAAAGCCGATAACCGGCCGCCGTGGCGTTATTGCCATCGGGGACCAGAGAGAGATTCAACACAAGTTCGCCATTCGCGGCAAACCCCGCTGCATCGGCGTTCTTCGGCAGATATTCCGGTGGCGCGAGGACTTTACGCAGCAGGGGTTGATCGGCCGTGTCGGTCAGCGTCAATTCAATATCCGGGTATGCCTGAACAAACGGCGCGCGATTTTTCAGTGTCGCATTCAACATCAAGTGGCCTTTACTCTGCGGGTCAGGATGTAGATCAGATGCTTCGATTCCCAGTAGAGCGGCTTTCTGCG
>Ga0073900_10000414_pt1 | contig 29556 bp, 22 predicted proteins | sample KloWWTmetKNB5Kit_FD_66666 | JGI IMG/M metagenome (GOLD analysis project Ga0073900, IMG submission 66666) | Active sludge microbial communities from Klosterneuburg, Austria, studying microevolution and ecology of nitrifiers - Klosterneuburg... | ecosystem: Engineered > WWTP > Aerobic digester >...
ATGTTTCCATTGCCCCGCTTTACGAAAAACTGCGCAAAGATTTTGGGTTGAGATACGCCCAAATCACGTTGCCAGCCGGGGCTTACCCCAACATGCCGGGCGATGTGGCTGGGATTGGCATTGGCAGCGCGCTGCTGGTGAACGCCAACATGAACACGCAACTGGCGCGAGACATTTTGCAGGCTGTGTTTGACAACGCCGAGATCATCCGCGCCAGCCACCCCGAACTGGCAAAATTTACCCAGAAAGGCGCAGCCACGCCCGGCGCGGTGCCGTTTCACCCGGGCGCGGTTCAGTTTTACGCGCGGTAGGCTGCATCTGCCTTTTGTGCTTCAATCAATGCCTGCGCCACCGCGGATGGGTCAACCAGCATGTGAAAGTGCCCGGCCTCAAAGCGTGTCACCGGCCAGCCGCGTTGTTCGGCCAGGTGGGCGTGCTGCGCGTAGCCCGCGCTGAACTGAATGTAGGCGCACGGCGCGTTTGGCTGGGGCGCAGACATTTTTTCCGCAAAAAAGTTGAGCGTGCGCGGGCGCAACTCGCGCAGGGTTTGCTGGCGCAGCGCCGCGTTTGGAATCACATCGGCAAGATCAGAATCTGTCCACGCGGGAAACGCGCCGCCCGCGCGCAAATCTTGCTCAAACGCATCAAACCACCCCCCGCCCTCGTCCCTCAACAAATCCAAACGGCTCCAGCCAGCGCGCCCAATTCCGGCATCTACAAAAACAATGCGAGTGGGAGGATGAGCCAGCCGCGCGGCGATGGCGGGCAGCAATGGCCCCGCCCCGCTATGCCCCGCCAAAACCAGCGGTTGGGCGATGGCGCTCTGGTTGATGGCGCTTGCGACTGATTCCGCGTGTTGCTGCCAGAACGCCCGCCCGTCCGGGGCCTCATCCACCGGGTTGGCGATGAGAACACGATGCCCGCGCCGCGCCAGCTCATGCGCCACCAGCGCCCACACGCCCGGCCCGGTGAGCGGGCTGGGGACGAGCGCAAAGGCAGGGGTGCCGCCCAGTGCAACCCAAGCCTTTCCGGCATCGGTGAGCCAGTAGGTTGCGCCGGGGAATTTTTTGTTGCTGCTGATGAGACCTGCGTCCACCAGCGCGTGAACCGCATCGCCGCTCACGGTCTGCGCTGGCCCATCCAGCGGATGAAGCGCGTAGCTTTTGCCGCCCTCAATGTCTCGCAGGTCGCGCAAAAAAATCCCGGCGGCCATCGCCCGCAAAATGTGGCGTTGTTCCTGGTTTAAATCAGCCGGGCGCAGCATTTAGAAGGTTGGGAAAGCCCCGCCCAGAATTATGCCGCCATGCCCGCAGCCAATGATTTGCGCCCCGGTTGCGGCCTCTTTTGCCACGGATGCTTTGCCAGCTTCGTAATTCCAGTGTACCGGCGCGGGTTTGAACGCCAGCGCCCCGCTGGTGGCGTTTAGCGAATCGCCAGCGATGAGCAGATTGAGCGCGGGCATGAAATACGAGGTGTGCCCCGGTGTGTGGCCGGGTGTTAGAAGCGCGCGGATACCGCCGAGGAAGGGCAACATCTGTTCATCGGCCACAATTTCATCTGCCGGAACAGCGGGCGTGGGAAAAATAAGCTTAAACGGCGCGGTGAACACCGCCGCCGCGCCACCCACCATGCGCGAAGTTGTGCCCTCGGCCATCGCCGCCGCCTCTATGCGCGAGGCAAAGAGGCGCGCGCCGGTTTTTGCTTTTAGCTCTGCCGCGCCGCCGGTGTGATCAATATCGGTGTGGGTAATAAAAATGCGCTTCAGGTCTGCGGGCTGGCCGCCCAGTTTGGCGATGGAGCGTAGAACCAGCGCTGGCCCGCTGCGCGCAAGGCCCGCATCAAACAAGGTAAACCCATCGGCGTGTTTGGCTAAAAACAAATTTACAAACGTGTTGTTCAGGCGGTAAACGCCGGGTAAAAATTCTTGCATTTCAATCCATGCGAATTACGAAACAGTGTAATTTGGGACAAGGAGCAGGCTTTCGCAAAAATTAGTAATTAACGCGGGTTTTGGATAAGAGTAAGCCTGTCATTCTGAGGAGCGCAGCGGCGCGAAGCAAAGCTGCGCGACCCTTCGGCAAGCTCAGGGCAGGCTGAATCTCTGCGAAATCCTGGCTAAGAAAGAATTAGCCAGAGATTCTTCGCTCCCTCCGGTCGCTCAGAATGACATTTTCACCTCGTTTTGCTTATCCAAAACTCGTGTTAATTAGTAATTCAATTTACAAAAGCGCCATTTTTTGCACATAGCGCACTTCAAGATCAATCGTCTGCTCAATCATCCAGCGGAACACTTTTTCAATCACATCCGGGTTGATCATATACCGCCACGCCGCTTGCTGGGCGCGTTCAATCACAATTGCCTCACGCTCACGGTCACGGAACTTCTCGCGGATGGCCGACGGGTCATCGGACAGGCGGATGATCTCTGGCACGCGCTCTACCTTTGACCGCGCCACAAACGCGCCCAAATAAATCCGCTCGTTGATGCGCACCAGCACATCGGCGTCGGCGTAGGCGGTCTCGCCGTAATTTTGCGGGTCGTCGCCAAGTTTGCAAAATTCTGGCAGCAAGGCGGTGTAAAACCGAAAAAGCTCATCGCGCGGGGGCGGGGTGATGACCGGCAAAAGCGGCATATCCACCCGCCGCTGCACCGGCGAGGCCGTGACCACATCGTTGCGCAGGGGCAACTGGTCGGGCAACTCGTAGCGGCCCAGCGTGGCGTGGTAGCGCTCCATGCCCTCCAGCGCCCATTCCATCAAAGAAATGTTGTTTTGGTTGCGGATGGGTATTGCGCCGGGGCGATACACCGCCTCGTTGATGACAAAACGCGAGCGGTCTTTGAGGCGCGAGACGATCTGCTCATTTAGCCGGTCCAGTTTGGCGCGCAGATATTGCAAGTTCATGTGCCCCGCAATTTACCATGCCCGAAAAATAAAAAGAGAGGCCGGCAACGGCCTCTCTTGTGTTCATCTGGTTTATGTGCGGGGGTTAAATCCCTTCGCCGGGGTCAATCACATCCTGAGACGGTTTGACAGGCTCGGCGGGCGGCGGCTCTGGCTTCACTTCCTCGGCCTTTTTAGGGGTTGCCATTTTCTCTACCTGCTGGTTGAGCAGGCGCAGGCTATCTACAAAACCCTGGCGCATCTCGGTCACAATCTGCGGGCCGTGCGCGGTCTGCCAGGCTTCTTTCATTGTGTCGCCAGCCTTCTTCACTTTCTCGTCCACTTTGTTGGCGTCCACCGTTTTGTTGAGGTGATCCGTGGCGCGGTTAAGATTTTCGGTGGCGCGGTTCACGTTGCGGTTCATTTGCTCCAGCCCGGCCTTCATCTCGCGCTGAATGCTCTTGACCTCTTCTGAATCCCACAAATTTTGAAACATCTTGCCAAAATTCTCGCCCAGCTTGCTCAACTCAGAGACAATCTCGTCTTGAGGTTTGTTGTTTGTATCTGCCATTTTGTATGCTCCTTGCGTTAGCTCCTCATAGAGTATACGTCTCGCGTTAGATTTGTACTCACGCGGGCAGCCGGTCTCCCACCAAAAAAAATGGCGCGTGATAAAACGGGTGGTCAAACAGCCGCGTTTGCGGGGTGAGCCGCGCGCCCAGCGCGCCCGCCAGCGCCCGCAGGTGCGAATCAGCCTCGCCCGCGCCCAGTCCAAACCCCAGCAGCTCATCATGAATCTCGCGGGCGGTGAGGTTGGCCAAAGCGCGGCAGGCTTTTTGCAAAGCGATGGCTTTTGCGGCGGGCGGCAGAGCGCCATCGCCAAAAGCGCCCAGCCTGGCGTAAAACTGTTTCATCAAAATGCAGGTGGAGAGGTCATTCACCACCCACTGGCTCATCAGCGCCGAGGGCGCGCCCGCATACAAAAAGGCGCGGGTAAAGCCAATCAACTCATCGCCGCGCATGATCTGGCTCAGCCCGGTGTCGCACCCGCTCAAGGTGACCAGCTCGGCATCCAGCTCAAGACTGTGCAGCACGTCTTGCGCGTCCAGAGCGCCATCCGAAAACTGCAAATACGATTGCATGGGGTGTTCCGGGCGAAAATTGGCGTGGCAAGCCAAATGCACATATTTTTTTCCACGCGCTTGTGTGATGAAATTTGCGCGGGCGGCGCGGCTGCCCACCAGCGCATGACCGCCCAGCAGGTTTGCCACCAGCGCGGCCTCGGTCTCTGCGTAGGCCAGCGGGCGGGCGGGGTCGGCAAAGTTCACCCCCAGCGCCACCGCGCCGGTTGAGCTTGTCGCGGGCTTGCGGGCGATCAGATCCAGCAGCACGGTTGCGCCGGGCGCATACAGCACGGGCTGGTCTGGCAGCAGCGCATGAAACGGCACATAGTGCAAAACGCCATGCGGCACAATGCAAACCAGGTCGGCGCGGGCAACTTCATCGCCCAGCGGCTCCAGCAAAAACTTTTTCAGCTGCGGCAAAATCACCGGCGGGTTGAGCCGCCCGGAGCCATCGGGGAGCAGGTGCGGCAGGCGGCGCACGGCCCCATCCCCCGCCGCGCGGAACGCCCCGCGCAACTGCGCCGGGCTGAGCGCCAGCTTGACCGCCCGCGCGTTTTGGCGGGTGAGCACAAACGCCCACACCTCGCGCAAATCCGAGTAGGTTGAAGTGACCACGCTCCCGCTGTCCATCGGCTCGGCCACAAAATACTCAATCAGGCAGGCGCCATTTGGCAGGCGGGCGCGGGCTTCTTCCAGGTGGATGGGATTCGCGGCCTGAAATGACCCGAACTCGGCATCGGCAATGCGGATGCGCTCGCGCACCGCGTCCAGGTCGCGTTCCAGCGCGGGCACGTTGGCCGCGCCCGCGCCATACGCCTGGGCCAGTTGGGCGCGCAGGGCGGTTTCTTCATCCAGCCAGGCTGGGGGCACATGGCGCGGGGGGCGGATGGGTTTTTGGCCCGCGCCGCGCTGCTGCAAAAGCTCCAGCAGGGTGCGCGATTTTGCCTGCTCTGCGGCGTAAAACGCTTCATCCAGTTGGCTGGCGGCGATGAGCCGGCTGATGAGATGGTCATACGCGCTGGCGCGGGTGGCGCTAAACCGGGCGCGGTCATCGGGCAGGGAGATGTTGGCGCGCAGGGTCTCCACGCTCTCGGTGGCGGCGCGGGTCTCGCGCAGCGCGGCGGCCGGGTCGCCCATCTTCTCGGCCAGCGCCGCGCGGGCCAGATGCAGGTCGGTGGTGATGTAAACATTGTGAGTGGCCTGCATTTGGCTCTGGGCGTGGTCAAAATAGGCTTGCGCGGCGGGCAGGTCGCCCTCCAGCATGGCTATTTTGCCCAGACCGCTCAGGGAGTCGGCTGCCAAAGCCGGATTGTGTTTTAGGAGCGGCTCGTAGGCTTGCTCGTAACACTGTCTGGCGTGGTCAACATTGTTTCGTTCTAAATGCAATTCCGCCAAATTGTGGCTGGCAATGGCAATCACGCGCTCGTTGCCAATCGTCTTGCCCACCTCTGTCATCTTTTCGTAAGCTTGTACAGCAGTGTCGAAATTTTGTAAATTACTCGCGGCAATTCCTGTGGCATTCCAAGCATAAGCGTATGGATGAGTTTTGGTCAAGCCGGATTTTTCGGCTAGCTGTATGGCTTGCCTGGCATAGCTTATTGCTGTAAGCTGGTCGTTAATCCGAATATTAATGTTGGCAAGATTGACCAGAACGGCAACCGTACGAGGCACGTTGCCATCGCGGATGAAGTCGCTTAACGCGCTTTGATAATAGGCAATTGTGCGGTCAGATTCTTGCAATTCATCATGCAACACGCCCAAAAGCATTTTTATTCTGGCGCGGATTTCGCCTGAAAACGCATCGCCATCTTCAAGTTTTTGTTTGAGAATGGCGATGTGAGGAGTTACTGGCTGACCCAAACCCCAAGCGGAAAAACCAAAACCGTAATCGCGCCAGGCGAGTTCTTCTGCGCTTAACGCGGCATTGTCCAACGAGAGGAGATAGTTTTTTAGGTCAGAAAACCCCTCTCGATTAAGAAACCCAACGATACTTTTGCTAATGCTTGAGAACACGCTTTGTCAAAACCTTAATTTCCTCAGCTGCAATTATCTGTTCCAGGCGGATCAACCACCAATTCAATCAATTCATATTGACACTCATCGGTTTTTCCTTTAATCCAACTATTCGGAACTTTCAAGACAATTTGTCCAATGTCATCCTCAATGTCTTTCAAATTGGGATCAGCGACATCCCCAGAAGAAGTCGGCCGAGTCAATTTGGGCCAAACATAGGTGAAAAATAAATCTATATCACGTTTGCCATTAACAACTGTTGGAGAAAGGGCTGCGCGCCATTCGTAATACCAAAGCATTGTTTTACTTGGTGGATAGGTATCGCCATCCTGACCCTCCACCACACTTAAAGCGGAGCGCATTTGAACGAGGGGTGTCATCATGTGAAAAGGCTTTACAACATAGTTTGCTGTTCCGCCAATGTTCATCTCTATATTGTCTGTCAGAGGAAATGTCTTTTTAAGAAATTCTATCGCCGAAGGATTTTCTTTAAAAGTATCAGCGAAATATTCCAAACCGAGATTTTCAACGCATCCATGCAATCTTCCAAAGATGATCAGATTAGAGGTGCGAATTACTTTTCCACCATTGTTTATAACCTGTAAAAGCGATGGGTAACTTGTCCGCGCTGAAATCTTCACGGAAAGGGAGTCAACTCCATCAAACACGAATTGTTGATAGTTGCCATTAGGTGAACTTTGAACACTATCAATTTCAAGAGCGGGATCTCTATTAAGACCACTTGCAAGCACATCGCCTACATCTAATCGCAAAACCGCGTCATGAGGTGCGCCGGCATTGAATCCAAAATCTATTCTCCAACAATATCTGAAATTGTATTTTGGATTGTTGCCGTTTGCAAAATTACACCGATGGGGAGGCACGGATGTAACAGGCCCTTGTCTATAAACAATCAAAGGTTCTGGAAATAGGGTTGGGTTAACTGATTGATCGAGATGCTCGGGACCGTTCATATATCCTCCTTATATGTCTAAAAACCTGTTTAAAATTAATTCTTCGCCAGCATCAGCTCCACTTGCACAGCATCTACACCTACATCTGGCAAATGGGTAAATGCAACTTCGCCTTCGTCATTGGTTGCGCCTTCGCGCACCCACTCGCCCGCGCGCACGCGCACGCGCACGCCAGGCGCGTAGAGCGGCCACTCGCCCACGCGCACGGTAAGCGCGCGCGGCGGGCCATCTTTCATCACCAGCTCAATGGTGGGCTGGTGCGACCCCTTGCTTTGCACAATCACCCGCCGCGCCCTCGCGTCTGGGTCGTGGCTGGCGCGGGTGGCCATGGCTAGTTTGTTCACGCGTGGGGGCACCAGCGCATCCAGCCACTCCACAATCACGTGTCCCGCCTCGTTGAGCCAGATCGTCACCTTCTCGGTCACGCTCACTTTGTTGGGCTGGCCGTCCAAAAATCCCAGCTTGAAGGCGGGGTAGGTGGATGGAAGCGCGCCCGATTCGCCAAACGCGATGCGGCGCAGATCGTCCATGTCCGAGGCTTCATCGCCTATGCCGGGCGGTCCCAGCGGAAAAGAGCTTTGTATGTCATTCATCATAATCTTTTAGAAGCGGGTTTTGGCGCAGTTTGCGAAGCCCGTCAAAACGAAGCTTGCGCACGTTGGTGGAACTTAGCTCCAGCCGCGCGGCAATTTCCGCGTCATCAATATCTTCGGTTAAATCCAGCGTGAGCACCTCACGCTGATTTTTGTTTGCGAGAGCATCTATCGCCATCAACACAGCGTGAGCGCACTCGTGCTTTTGGGCGATCTCGGCCACATCCTCGCCATTGCTTTCGCCTTCGTCCAGCGGCGAATCCTCGCCGTTCTCGTTGTCATCGGCCAAAAGGGCGGTTTGGGTTTGCACCAAAAAGCGGGTGGTGTTGTGCCGCTCAAACCGGCGCTGGTCTGTGATGGCCGCCTTAAGTTTGTAGAGCGCGAAATCCAAAAATGTCTCTGGCGAGCGGCACGCGCCCATTTTTTCCCAGATCATCGCCAGCGCGTTGTTCGTCACCTCAGCCGCCGCATCTGGTGGCAGCTTGTTGAAGGCCACTCGGTAGAGCATTTGGCCCAACTCGACGAAGGCTTGCTCGCGCCGCGCGGGGTTGTCTGCGTCGCGGCACGCGGCATAGACCTGGCTGTAATATTCGCGTATCAACGCCCGGTGCGGGTCGGCGATGGGGCCGTCTAGTTTTCTGCGTAATGCAATTACAAGCCGGTCGGCATTGGTCAATTGCCAGTTGTATTGCGCGCACAACTCATCCGCAAGGCGCAGCCACGCGCGTGTATCTGGCATGGCAGCTTCGCTGAGGCCGCCAGCAAGTAATTGTTCCCCCCTCACCGGCAAGTTGTTCATAGGTTTTGTCGGCTTCTTCTTGCTGCAAGAGATTGTTTTTTAATTTAAGTTAAGACTCAAATTTTGGCAAATGCGCGGGCTTCTCAAAACAAACATACCGAAAAATCGGCTTTTAGCCCCTAAATTTCATCCAAAGTTGTAGTCTTATGTGTTTGAAAAACACTCTCTAAATAAGAAAGCCTAATACAAAAGAGCGCAAACCCAAGAATTTGTTACAAACTCGCTGCTTTGTTTTCGTAAATGTTGTGTGACGCTGGCAAACCCTTGAAAACTGGTTGAACGTTACCGCAATTCCCTTGTTTGCGCAAGATCAAAAAAAGCAGGCGGAGGGTTGGGTGTGTTCCGCCTTTCGCAACGCCAGCGTAATTTTTGCGTTTTTGTTTGCTCTTGTCAGTAAACCCGCCCGCGCCGTTGCGGGCAAAAGAACTTTACAGGAGAAAGAAACATGAAAGGGAAATTTATATTGCTGGCCGCCGCTGGCCTGATTATGCTGGCCGCGTGCAGCTCGCCCACACCTGCGCCGCAGCCAACGGCAAAGCCCGCCCAGCCCACATCGCCCCCAGCGACCGAGGCGGCAAAGCCCGCCACCGCGACGCCCGCCCCAGTGGCTGCCGCACCCACAAACACGGCGGCCCCAACCGCCATCTCGCCAACCGCCCCGCCCAGCGCGCCAAAGGTGTTGCGCATTGGCTGGCCCGCCCCGCCCAGCGATTTTGAAACCGGCGGCCTTGCGCTTGACCCGCAAATGACGTATTTCAGCAACGAAATTTCAATCCTTTCGCTCATCTACGAAGGGCTGCTCAGGCGCGATGCAAACAACCAGATTGTGCCCGCCGCCGCCGAGAGCTGGAAGAGCGGCGCAAATACCGCCGAGTGGTTCTTTACCCTCAAAAAGGGCCTCAAATACAGTGATGGCGCGGTCTTGAATGCCAAACGCTTTGAGTATTCGATTGAGCGCATGTTGGATCCGGCGGTGCAATCACCAGCCACCGGCGCTTTTGGGGCAACCTTCTTTGGCGAGGACAAATGGCTGGAAGCCGCCGATGCCGCCGCCAACGAGAAAGACACGGCCAAGAAGAAGGCTGCAGATGATGCCGCCAAAGCTGCGGGCGATGCGGTGCGCGAGGCGATACAAGCGCAGGATGCCAGTGGCAAACCCTGCGCCGATTACAAGCAGGAAGATTGCCTCACCCTGCGCATCAAGCTGGCGGGCGAGACGCCCAACTTCCCTGCCCTGATGACGTATTACACCACCTACCCCGCCAAAGAAGAGAGCATCGCCAAAGGCAAAACGTGGTACCGCGATGAGACCGCGCTGGCAGGCAACGGGCCGTATGTCATCAAGGGTCTTGATTCGCAGGGCAAAAGTTTTTTTGATGCGAACCCGAACTACACCGGCGCCAAACCAAAAATAACGCGCATTGAAATTTATGGCTACAAGGACATGTTCAAGGGCATGAGCGCCTACCGCGCCAACCGCGTGGACATGCTCAGCTTCTTTGGCTCAAAAGATGAATACCACACCCTCAAAAATATGCCCGACCTGATGAAGGAACTGCAAAGCTACCCCGGCACATGCAGCTACTTCCTGGGGTATCGGCAGATGCAAAAACCGTTTGATGACCCCAAGGTGCGCCAGGCCTTTAGCTACGGCCTTGACCGCAACCAGCTGGTGAACGAGGGCTTTGGCGACTTTAGCAAAGTGTATTCGGGATGGATCCCGCCCGCGCTGCCCGGCGGCAACCCCAACGAAAACCGCTTTGCCTACGATGCCGAGAAAGCCCGCGCACTGATTGCCGAAAGCAGCTACAAGAGCGTGGCCGGTCTGCCCGCCATCGAAATGATGCACAGTAATTACGGCGACAACAACGCCCTGTTTGATGTGATCGTGAGGCTGTACAAAGAGACCTTCCCCGGCCTCAAAATTTCTCACAAGGGCTTGCCGTTTGAGGAAGTGGGCGCAAAACTTTCTGACCCCAAGAGCGGCGTGGGGATGTACCAGACAAACAATTGCTCGGATGTGGGCGATATTAGCGAGTGGGCGGCGTATTGGAGCAAAGGCTCAACTGCCAGCCAGCGCACCGGTTTTGTCAGCGCCAGGTTTGATGAGCTTGTGGCCCAGGCCGAGAAGGAAATCGACGCCGCCAAACGGGTTGACCTCTTCACACAGGCCAACGATGAGTTGATTGCCCAGCAGCCCGCCGCATTCACCGCCGTGTTCGCCACCGATGCGCTGGTGAAGCCATGGGTCAAGGGCATCAAGATCAACGCGCGTGATGTGTGGCCGGGTGAAATTGACAAAGTGAGCACCGATATTGACCTGGCCGCAGTGGAGCCGCTCAAGACCGCAGTTCCCATCATTGCGCCCATTGGCAGCTTTGCCGCCACAAATGTGTATACGCTCAACACCAGCTTTATTGGCAAAACCATTGACGAGCCAAAGATTGACGTGGTGCAACTGACCATTGAGCGCGTGGAGCTGAGCGCCACCCAGATGCGTGTGGTGATGAAAGCCCGCTTCTTGCACGATGCCAGCATGATCAAGAAGTCGGTGGAAATGCCCAACGTCTTTGTCATGGATGGCGCAACCAAGCTGGCCCCAGTCAAGTTTGAAGGCTTGTTTGCCGATGACTATTTGGCCAACACGGGCGATGAGCAGGAAGGCGCGGTGATCTTCCCGCGCCCCAAGGGCACATCGCTCAGTTTGATTTACCCCAACAGCAGCGGGGCAAATATCGTGTTGAAGTAAACGGTTAGGTTAAGAGGTCAGACCGCTGTGCCGAACACGCTCAGAAGCAGTCTGACCTCTTAATTTTTCTTCAATGCCTGCGCCATCCAACTTGCCAAATGGCGCATCTCGCGCTGGCGCAAAATCAGGCTCATGTGGGTGGCTTGAGGCGACCAAACCAGCTCGCGCTCTGGCTCGGCGCTGGCGTAAATCTCGCGGGCGCAGCTGGGCGGCACGGCAAAATCTTTCTCGCCATGCACCACCAGCAGGGGCGTTTGGCCGATGGCTTTTGCGCTGGTGGTGATGTCGAACTCGTCAATCATCTCGTATAAGCTGCGGCCATACCACGCGGGCGGCATACTTTGCCATTCGCGCCAATATGCCAGCAGCGAATGCTCCTTGAGCAAAACCAGATTGCGCGGCAAAAGCAGCCCCAGCGCTTCTTTGAGGATGATCTTGCGCGTGACCGGGGGCAGGCGCGTGGGCGCGCAGATGAGCGCCAGCGCACGGGCGCGGGCATCATGCGCGGCCAGCCACGCCGCCTGCGACCCGCCAAAGCTTATGCCCACCACGCCGATATTCCGCACGCCGGGCTGGGCGCAGGCCCAATTGAGCGCGGCTTGCGCGGCGGCCTGCGCGTTTGGCACGGTCATGGGCAAACCGCTGTTCTGGCCGTGCCCCGGCGGGTCGTAGGTGAACACGGCCAGCCCGTTATCCATCAACGCGCGGAACAACACCCACTTAAACGCCGTGCGCGTGTCGCCCGCGCCGCAAATGAGGATGACGCAATCGCCGGACCAGTTGGGCGGCACGAAAAAATCGGAGTGGCTGGGAGTTAGGGGTTGGGGGTTAGGGAATTGGGGCCGGGAGTTGGAGGCCAACCCCAAAAGGTCTTTCCAACCGGCGATGGAACCCGCGATGACCGAAATCACAATGGCTGGCGCGAGCGCCATCAGCCAGCCCAACGCCAACGCCCCAAACGGCTGGCCCCATGCCAGCGCGGTTCCCATCCCCAAAAGCGCCAGCCCAATGAGCGCAGACAGCCAAAATTTGCCGCCCGCCGCGCTCAGCCCGCGCACGCGAAAAAGGGCGGCCAGGAGTTGGATGAGGCCGAGAGCCATCAGCATGGCGTATTTAACTTGGCGCGAGACGGAGGACGGAGGACGGAAGACGGCAATTTAGCCCCGTCTTCCGTCTCCCGTCTTCGGTCATCGGTTGCCAAATTCCTGCTTGGCCGCCGCCAGCAGCTCTGGTTTTTGGATGAGCGCCAGAGCGGTGAGGGCCATCGCTTTGGCCGCGTTGAGCATGGCGAGCTGGCCTTCATCGGAGTTGGCCGCCTCGCGAAAGCCATCGGTGTGCGGCGCAGTGCCCCGCGATGCAATTTTTAGGAAGGGGTGGATGGCGGGCGTGACTTGCGAAACGTTGCCCATATCGGTGCTGCCCAGCCCGCCGCCGCTCAGGTTTATTTGGGATGGGATCCCCAACCGCGCCAAATTGTCTGCGAACAGACTTTCCATCGCGTTGTTCGAGATCATGTTGTCGTAACGCGAGCTTTCGATGATCTTGAACTCCAGCCGAGCGCCGGTGGCCAGCGCCGCGCCCTCTGCGCATCGCTTGAATTTTTCCAGAGCTTCATCCGCATATTTGCGGTCCGCCGCGCGGATGCGGAATTTGGCGGCGGCGTAATCTGGCACGATGTTGGGGGCCTGCCCGCCGTGCGTGATGATGCCGTGGATGCGCGTGTCGCTGCGCAAATGCTGGCGCAGGGCGTTGATGCCGTTGAAGGTTTGAATCACCGCATCCAGCGCGTTGATGCCTTCTTCTGGCGCGGCGGCGGCGTGGGCAGACTTGCCGTAAAAATGCACCTCGCAGGTGGTGGCGGCCAGGCTGGCCGTGCGGATGGCGGTCTCATCGCCGGGGTGAAACATCATGGCCGCGTCCACGCGCTCAAACACGCCGCGCTGGGTCATGAGCACCTTGCCGCCGCCGCCCTCCTCGGCGGGTGTGCCAATCACCTGGATTTTGCCGGGCAGGGCGTCAATCACCTCGCGCAGAGCCAAGCCCGCGCCAATGGCCGCCGTGCCGATGAGGTTGTGGCCGCAGGCGTGCCCCAGCCCAGGCAGGGCGTCGTATTCGGCCAAAATGCCAATGGTTGGCCCGGCGTTTTGGCCCGCGCGGGCCACAAACGCGGTCTCAATATCGGCGGCGGCATCTTCTACCGCAAACCCGCGTTTTTTGAGCGCCGCCTTGAGCAAGGCTGATGACTTGAACTCTTGGTATCCCAGCTCTGGGTTGGCGTGAATGTTCCGACTGATGCGGATTAGCTCGTCTGCATCGCGGTCAATGGCCGCGAGGACTTGGTTTTCGAGGGGGGTGAAGGTGGACATGGTTGGGAGTCAATCTTTTAGACAATTCGCAAAAACTTGAATCTGGACTTACACAAAAAATCCCTTGAACGCGGGGAATGCGCGGTGGGGGCGAGGCATGCCTCGCCCCTACGCCTAAACCTTCGGTTTATTTCATCATTTTCACGAAATCAACTTGACTTTGCGTAGGTTCAGTTGAATGAGACAAATGATAGCCCAACCCGATGGAAAACGTCAAACCGAGAAGAGCCTAAAGGTCATGCCCGATGGTAATCGGGGCGAGACCTTTAGGCTCTTCTCCCCTGCACCTACCTTACCCGCGCGGCTTGGGTGGCCAGTTGGGCGAACTCGCGCACATCGTTGTCATCACTCAGTTGGCCGGCCAGAGCGCTGGCCCGCTCGGAGAGATCGCCCAGGCTGGCGCGGCTGGCATACGGAGACTGGCGCAGCACCTCGGCGAACTGCGCCACCACCGCCGCCAACTGAAAGCGCGGCGCGGCCTCATCAAACCGGCGCGAAAGGTCCGACACGTTCACGTTGCCGTTGATCTCTTTGGTCTGGTTGGTGTCTGGGTCGTTCCAGCGCAGGTTAACGGTGGCGATGCGGCCCGCCGCGCCCGGCTTTAGCGTGACCTGGTAAATGGCGGTGGCGGTGTGCCCGGCGCTCAATCCGCCGCCTTTGACCGAATCATTGCGAAAATCCTGGTCGGCCACCGCGCGGTTTTCGTAGCCGATGAGCCGGTAAGTTTGCACCGCATCTGCGTTAAAGTCCACCTGAACTTTGGCGTCGCGGGCGATGTTTTGCAGGCCGCTCACTTTGGCCGCAAACTGTTTTTCCGCATCGGCCAGCGTGTTGATATACAAATAGTTGCCGCCTTCGCTCTGGTCGGCCAACTTTTCCATCAGCGTGTCGTTGTAATTGCCAAACCCCACGCCCACGCTGGTGAGCGCGATCCCGCGCCGCGCGAACTCCTGCACGCTCGTCAGAATCTCGTCTGGCTTGATGCCGCCTTCGTTCGCCACGCCATCAGACAGCAAAATGACGCGGTTGGCCGCCCCGGCGCGGAAGGCGCGGTTCGCCATCGCGTAACCCATCATTAACCCGCTTTGCAAATTGGTGCTGGCCTTTGGCACGATGGAATCAATCGCGCGGTTAATCACATCGCGCTGCTCGGCGGGCGTGGGTTGCAAAACCTCGCGCGAGGTGGTGGTGAACGCCACGATGCCGACCGTGTCGCCCTCGCGCAACTGGCCCACCAGCATCTTGAGCGATTGACGCGCCAGATCAATTCGGTTGTCCATGCTCATCGAACCGGACTCATCCACCACGAACACATACGCGCCCGGTTTGCGCTGGCTGTCTGGCACGCGGTAGCCCTGCACGCCAACGCGCACGAGGTAACTGCCATCAGTGTGAAACGGCGAGAGCGCGCCATCGGCATAAATGCCAAAGGCCACATCGCGCGGGGTTGGGTAGCCCTGTTTGAAGGCGTTGATAAACTCCTCGGCCCGCACGCTGGCATACGGCGGCAACTGGCCTTTGCGCAAATACTCCTTCGCCATGCTGTAACTGGCCGTGTCCACATCTAGCCCAAAGGTAGACAAGTGGTCGCGCCCGGCGTTCACCGGCGGGTTTATGCCCGCGTCCTTAAACTGGTTGTCTGGGGGGATGGGTGTTGGGCGCACGGGCATCACGCCGCCCGGAGCCGCGGGCGGGTAGGCGCGTGATTCCGCCGCTGGGGCAGCATACGGCGCGGCGGTGGGCGCAGCGGGCTTTGGCGCATCCGTTGGTCTGGGCATGGCAGGTGCGGCGGTTGGGGCGTAACTAGATTGGGTGTTGGTTGTGGCTGGTTCCTGCGCGATGGGTCGCGGGGTGGCCGCGCTCCCGCAGGCGGCCATCAGCGCGGGCACAACAAAAATAGCAGCGAGTTTGGCGAGATTTTTGTTTGTCATGATCTGGTTCCTCCGTTAAAAAGTCCTCTTTTGTGGTATAAAAATACGCGCAAACCCGCGGGGTGGCTTGATAATCGGCTGACAAAAGGCTGACAAGTACGCTTGCATAAAACACCTTTTGGGTTACACTTTATTTATTCTGGATAGGGCAGGAGATTTTTGTGACAAACGACTTACCGGTGTTGGTTTGGTTTTTGTTGGGGTTTGCGCTCATCGCGCTGGTGGCGCTCATCATTGGGTGGCTGACCGTGCGCGGCAAAATGAAGGCCGAGGTGGAGCGACTGCGCGGCGTTGAAACGCGCCTGCAAGCCGATTTGCAAGAGGCCCGTGACACGCACAGCCAGTTCAAGCTGCAATTAGAAGCGACCAGCGAAGAGCGCAACATGCTCGCCAACTCGCTTAGCGAGATGAAGCAGGCCAGAGCCGGCATGGAGGCCAATCTCTCCCAATTGGAAAATGCCAACGCCGAGTTGGAGGCCGAGCTGACCGCGCGGGGCAGCGAGTTGCAGCGCACCGCCCAGCGTTTGTCTAAATTGCAGGGCGAGTTTGCGGTGATGAGCAAAGCCCGCGCCGATCTTGAAGTGATGTTGACGGACAGCGAACTGGCAGGCAGCGCCCTGCGCGACGAAGTGCGGAGCGCCAACATGCAGATCGTGGCGTATCACAAGGCGCTGGACACGGCCAAAGAAAGCCATTTGGCCGAGGTGGACGCGCTGCGCGTGGCGTTTGACCTTGCCAAACAAGCGCATGTGGCCGAGACCACCGCTCTGGCAACCAATGTGTCTGCCACCAGCGCGAACATGGCGGCCAAAGATCAGCGCATCACCACCCTGGAAAACGAGCTGGTTAAATTTCGCCTGCCCTCCGGCTCTCAATCGGTTGTGGAGGCGCCCAAAGAGTTTGTGGTTGCGCCAGAAGCCCCTGCGGAGCCAATTGAGTTTGACCAGCCCAGCCTTCTTCCGCCAGATGTGTTAACCGAAGGGCAACCCGTCTCGGTTGTGGAAGAGGCGGTGGTGAGCAAAGACCTCGCGCCAGCCGATGCCCCATCAGACACCCCAGCCAACGAAACACCAGCCGCCACCCCCGAAGAAAAAAGAATTGCCTGGCTGGAGGCCAAACGATCCAGATTTCACTGGCCGGATGGCGTAAAAACCAAGATTGTTGAGCAGGCGATGGACTTGACCGAGGTGGTGGGGATAGATGCCGCGCAAAACAAAATGCTGCAAGCCGAGGGCATTGGCACTTTCTGGGAATTGGCCAACACCCGCGATGACATTCTAAACTTTGTGTTTAACCCCGCGGGCGGCGAAGATGCCAGCATTGAGGATATTCGCAGCCGGGCATGGGTGATGGCAGAAAAGACCGACTCGGTGGGGCAGGTGTGGGGCGGCCCGGCCAACCTGACAGAGTAGCCCGCGCGAATCACGCCGCGGCCAAAGCCAGCTTTCGCGCAATTTCAACCGCCGCCTGCGGGTTTGCCAGCCCGCGCGCGGCACACGCGGCGCGTTGCCGCTCGTCTTCATCGCTCAGCCACGCCTCAAGCTGCGCCATCACTTTGGGGATGGACGGACACCACGCCGCGGCCTTGTGCGCAGCCAAATACGCCCGGTTGCCGTCTTCCTGCCCCGGCACAGCGTGATACAAAATGATGGGCAACCCGGCGGCCAGCCCCTCGCACAATGTGCCCGTGCCCGCCTTGGAAATCAGCACATGGCTGGCGGCCATGAGTTGCGGGATGTTGTCGGTAAACCCCAGAATTTGCGTGGGCATGCGCGGCGTCTCGGCCAGCAGTTCATCTTGCAGGGCGGTGTTGCGCCCGCACACCACCGTGAGCGATGCGCGCAGATCCGAGCGCATGAGCGCCCGCGCCAAATCGCGCAGTTGGCCCATCCCTTCGCCGCCGCCCATCAACAAAAGTTGGGGAGCGCCGCCAGACCTCACCGCTTTGGTCGCATTGTTTTGGTCCACACCCGTGAGGTCTTTTATTTGTCTCTCAAAATCTGGCATGATGGGATACCCGCCCACAAAAATTCTGCTTTCTGGGATGCCGCTGCGAACCGCCTCGGCCTTCACCTCTGCGTTTGGCACAATCAGCAGGTCAATTTCTGGCGCAAAGTGAAATGCGTGAACGTGAAGCAGGTCTGTGACGATGTGCGCGTATTTGGCGCGGCTGCCCGCGCGGCGCAGCGCTTGCGGGATGAACGCGTTGAAATGCGGCTGGCACGACACGACCACATCTGCCGCGCAGGTTTGCGCCCACGCCCGCGCCCGGTCGCCATCCAGCGCCATGCCCAGCCCGCCCAACATCTTCATGCGGGTCGCGCCGTTGATGGCTTCGTAGCTCAGCCGGTGCAGCCAGGGCGCGGTGCGGGCCGCACTGGCATAGGTTTCTTCGCTGCGGTTAAATGGCGCGGGCAGCAGGCCAATGGCATTTTGGAGCGCAATGCGGTGCGTTCCGGGATGCTCCATCTCCAACGCCTGCGCCACCGCTTGCGCCGCCGTGCGGTGGCCGCCGCCAGTGTCTGAAAACAAAAACACAATCTCGCTCATGCGCAGGGGATTGTAATGGCGGTCACGGGCTGGCTGCTCATCGGCGATATGTGGCGGTTGCCGCCACCGGATTTATCCGCTGCCGAGTGCGTCTGCCCCTGGGGCATCCGCGTTACCTCAGCGTGATCGTTTTGCCATCGGTCACAAACTCGGCGGGGCCGGTTTCGCGCAGGCTGATGGCGCGGATTTTGGCATCCAGCCCGCGCGGGATGGCGCCCGCATCGGCCCACACCACCCAGCGCGGCGCGGCCTTGTTGAGCTGTTCCACCGCATCGCGCTGGCGCGGCGAGACGAACACAACCGAATCCCCATCCAATGTGCCAGCCAGTGTGAGTGACTCGCCCGCGAGGTCAATTTTTACCGAGCCATATTCCAGCCGCGCCCCAAGCTCGGCCCGCCCGCGCGGAATAATCACCAGCGCCAGCCCCGGCTCCAGTTGAATGCGCTCACCCTGGCGCGGGGCAAGGAAGCCACCCACCAGCGTTTGCGCGTCGCTTGTCCATGTGTCGGAGATTTCATCGGCGTGGCTGAGCGCGGGCGGTTGGATGAACTGGCCGACCGCGTATTTTTGCAAAACGGGCAGCGTCCCCGCGCGAACGCGCTCGCTGCGCGATGGCGCAAACACAAACTCGGCCTGTCTGTCCCAAACGGGCATGGCGCGGCTCGCGATGGAAAGCACATCGCCGCTGCCCGCAAAAATAAACTGGTTGCCCGCCGGGGTTTGGGCAAACGCGCCGCCCCCGCTAAATGTGACATGCAATTTGCCATCTGGTTTTTGGAAATACCAAACTGCAAAGCCGCCCGCGCCCGCCAAAACCGTCAGGGTGATGAGGCCAGCCGCGCCCCGCGCCCGAACTCCATCGGCCAGCGCGCGGCGTTGCTGGGGCGGCAATGCCATCAGCCAAGAAAGGCCAAACAACGCCAGGTAATAGACGATGGCCGCGCCGGGGCCAAAATCGTAAATGGGGATGGACGCAAACGGCAACGCGGCGGTGATCTGCACAATTTTGATGGTGTAGGCCAGCAAAAGGTATGACGGGGCGGCCAGAACGGTGATGAACGGCGGCGGGATGAAGATGCCCAAAACAGCCGCGATCACACCGGACACCATCAACACAGATTGCACGGGCAGTGCCAGGGCGTTTGTGACCAGCGAGATGAGCGAGAGCTGTTTGAAGCTGCCCAGAATAAGCGGCAAGGTGGTGAGCTGCGCCGCCAGCGTGACCAGCACGGTCTCGGTAAAAATTTCAACCACGCGCCGCACCCATTTTTCTGGCGTGCGCGCCTCTACAAATTTTTTAACCGGCGCTTGCAGGCGGTTGGCATACAAAACAAGCCCGGCGGTGGCGGCAAAACTCAGTTGAAAGCCGGAGTCGAACAGCACGCCGGGGTCGTGGGCCAGCATGATGAAGGCCGAGGCGCACAAGGTGTTGAGTGTGAAACCCTTGCGCCAGAGCAACTGGCCGATGAGCGCGATGACGGCCATGAACGCCGCGCGGACGACTGAGGCCGACGCGCCAACCAAAACCATGTAGGCCAAAATGAGCGGGATGGCGATGGCCGCCGCCAGCCGTTGGTTAAACAACCGCCCCAGTGCAAGGGCCATCACCCCGGCGATGATGGACACGTTGAACCCGCTGATGGCGATGATGTGGCTGGCGCCGGTGCGCCGGAAGGCCTGCACAACGTCATCGGGCAGGGCGTTGTCATCGCCAATGAGGATGCCGTTGAGCAGAGCCGATTCTGGGGCGGGCATCATGCGCCGCACAGATTGGCGCACCGCGTCTTTTACGCGCAGGGTGATGGCGTACGGAACGCTCTCGTAACGGCCCTGCGCCAGCCGCTCGGCGCTGTCTGGCGAGGGCATCCACGAGCGGATGTTTTGCCGCGCCAGATAATCGCGGTAGCTGAACTCGGCCATCACCGGCGGCGCATCCAGCTTGCCCACCGCGCGAATCACATCGCCATATTGCCAGGCGGTGGATGGCTGAACGCGGATGAGGACAAGCTGGCCCGCGCCCAGCGTGGCGGGCAGGTCGGGCGCGTCGGGGTCGTTCAACTCGGTGACGCTCACCCGCACCCGCAGGCGGATGGCATCCGGGCGGACATCGGGTTCTTCGGCCACCACGCCTTCCAGAATCACGGCGTAGCCATTCGCGTTTGGCAGCGCGTTTTTGCCCAGGTCTGGCCGGGCCAGGTTTTGCCGGGACGCTCCCGCGCCAAACAAAAAGAGCGCGGCGCACAGCCAAATGGCGGTCTCGTTTTTGGCGCGTGCGGCGGCCATCAGGCTGAGCAGGCCCAGCGCGGCGATGGCAAGCGCCATCCAACCGGGTATGAAAAATTGCGAAGCTACCCAGATTCCAGAAGCGAGCGAAATTGTAAACAGCACAAACGGCGCGGCGCGGGCTGTCATGGCCCCAAAAGTGTATCAGAAATGCGGCGGTTGGGTAGAGATTTTTGTCCTTTTTGGCGGCGCATTTCTAAACATTCTGTTTCATTTTTGAGTGGTAGTATTTCGGCCCTGAGACGGAAGCGTGTTAGCTGGGAAGGGGTGCGCGGGGTCTCGAATATATATTTGTCACGACATCGCTGTTAACACTATTTTCATTGAGGCTTTATGTATTCAAAGATCCTTCACGGCATCCGGGTTGCGTGCGCTTTTGCATTGATTTGGAGTTCTGTGGGCGGCGCTTCTATTCGCCCAGCCGTTGCGCAACCATCCAACCCGGCGGTGATTTGCGCCGATGTTGCCTGCGAAACACCCGCCCTTGACAAGGCTGATTTTGACGGAAATGGCGTGATTGATCAGGCTGACCTTTTGGCCGTTAAGAACAAATATGACCGGGCAGGCACAGGCGCAGACGCTGTGTTTGATGTGAACGGGGATGGGCTAATCAATGTCTACGATGTTCAGTTTGTGGCAGAGCGCGTTGGGCTAATCCTTCGCACAGCCACGCCCACGGCGACTGCGACGAACACACCGACCAGCACTGCAACGAACACGCCTGTGCCATCAACGAGCACACCAACGGCGACGAGCACCCCAACGGCGACTGAAACTCCGACGAGCACCCCGACGGCGACAGACACACCAACGAGCACGCCAACGGCGACAGACACGCCGACCAACACGCCGACGGCGACGGCTACGCCGACGAACACACCAACGGCGACGGCTACACCGACGCTCACGCCGACGGCGACGGATACACCAACGCTCACACCGACGGCGACAGACACGCCAACGGCGACGGCTACGCCGACGCTCACACCAACGGCGACAGACACGCCGACGAGCACGCCGACGGCGACAGACACGCCGACGCTCACACCAACGGCGACGGATACCCCAACGAGCACCCCAACAGCGACGGATACACCAACGCTCACGCCGACGGCGACGGATACCCCGACGAACACGCCGACGGCGACGGAAACGCCGACCAACACGCCGACGGCGACGGCTACGCCGACGCTCACACCAACGGCGACGGACACGCCAACGAGCACACCAACGGCGACGGACACGCCAACGAGCACACCAACAGCGACCGATACGCCGACGAACACACCGACGGCGACGGATACCCCGACGCTCACGCCAACAGCGACACACACGCCAACGGCGACGGATACGCCAACGAGCACCCCAACGGCGACTGAAACTCCGACGAGCACGCCGACGCCGACGAATACGCCAACAGCGACGGCTACGCCGACGCTCACGCCAACGGCGACTGAAACTCCGACGAGCACGCCGACGGCGACGGATACACCAACGGCGACAGCTACGCCGACGCTCACGCCAACGGCGACTGAAACTCCGACGAGCACGCCGACGGCGACGGACACGCCGACGCTCACGCCAACGGCGACGGACACGCCGACGAATACGCCAACGAGCACGCCGACGGCGACGGATACGCCAACGGCGACGGCGACAGACACGCCAACGGCGACGGCTACGCCGACGCTCACGCCAACGGCGACGGATACGCCAACGGCGACGAACACGCCGACGCTCACGCCAACGAGCACGCCGACTGCGACGGCTACGCCGACGAGCACACCGACGGCGACAGACACGCCGACGAGCACACCGACGGCGACGGACACGCCAACGAGCACGCCAACGGCGACGGCTACGCCGACGAGCACGCCGACGGCGACAGATACACCGACGAGCACGCCGACGGCGACAGATACACCGACGAGCACGCCAACGGCGACTGAAACTCCGACGAGCACGCCGACGGCGACGGAAACTCCGACGAGCACACCGACGGCGACGGACACGCCGACGAACACGCCGACGGCGACGGATACACCAACGGCGACAGCTACGCCGACGCTCACGCCAACGGCGACTGAAACTCCGACGAACACGCCGACGGCGACGGATACACCAACGGCGACAGCTACGCCGACGCTCACGCCAACGGCGACTGAAACTCCGACGAACACGCCGACGCTCACGCCGACGAATACTTCAACGCCTACGCCAACACTTTGCCCAACAGTGCAAGTGCAGGTTGGAAGTGATACGGCCTCAAATACGCCATACAACGACGGGTGGGCTTCGGGTGATGACGGTGGCACGGGCTTTGGCGCGTGGACGTTGGGCGCCTCCAGCGGTAACAACGGTTATTACGTTGCCTCCAGCGGGCCAACCGGGAATGAATCGAATATTGGCACAGCGTGGGCGATGTGGGCCAATAGCGGCAGCGACTCGTATGCCTTCCGTAATTTTGACACGGCCATGGTTCCGGGAGATGTGTTTACGCTGCAAATGGATAACTCATCTATTGACACAAATGCAAAGGTGGGGTTCTCGCTTCAGGATGCAGGCGGCAACAATGTGGCGGACTTTTACTTTACAGGTGGAAACTCAGCGTATACCTTGCAAGATTCCACAATTACGGCTACATCGGTGGGGTGGACGAACACGGGATTGAGCATATCCATCAAAATGCTGAGCAGCACGCAATATGAAATCACGATTACGCCGATAGGTGGTTCTGCGGTGACCTATACACGCACATTTGGGCCAAGCACAGGCGCGCCAGCTCGCATTTCCATCTATAACAACCATGCTGGGTCTGGAAGCGATCACAACGCGTATTTCAGCAACCTCAATCTGTATACCAACGTTCAGGCTTGCCCAACGGCAACCGCCACGCCAATTTCCACGGCTACGCCAACAAATACGCCGACAAACACTCCAACGCCCACGCCTGCTCCAACCACGTTTGCTTGCTTAACAAGCGGCACAAGCACATCCAGCACCAGCATTGTTGCGTTGGGCGACACGTATTGCCAAAACTTTGAATCGCTGGCAACAACGGGGTCATCAACCAGTTTGCCATCAGGTTGGGTAATCAGCGAGACTGGCACAAGCGGAAACATAACCTACACGGCAGGAACAGGAAGCATCAACACGGGTGAAACCTATAGCTTTGGGTCCACCACCACGCCTGCTGATCGCGCTTTGGGCGGATTACAGTCTGGACCGGTTGTTCCGATGTTTGGCGCTTTCTTTACAAACTCGACTGGAAGCGTCATAAATTCACTTGTAATTACCTACACAGGTGAACAGTGGCGGCTTGGGGCTACCTCGCGGACAGATATTCTCTCGCTCACGCTCTCTACAAATGCAACATCTTTGACTTCTGGAACATGGGTAACGCCAAGCGCTTTGGCCTTTGTAGGGCCAATTACAACAGGCACAATAGGGCCTCTTGATGGCAACGCCACTGCAAATAGGACAACGCTCGCTGCCACAATTTCTGGCTTATCCATTGCCCCAGGCGCAACATTCTGGGTTAGATGGATTGATTACAATCCCAGTGGTGCGGATGACGGCTTGGCTGTAGACGACTTCCGTTTGACGGCTTTGTCGTCATCTGGCTTGCTCTTGGCGCCGGTTGAAAATGCGCCGCCGCAGGTCAACATCCTTGACCAGATTTTGGGCATTCTGGGGCTAAATGCCGCGCCGCAAACGACTTCTACAGGCATCCCCAAAGAGCTGTATCGCCCACAAACGGATATCATCACGCCCACCATCTTCTCGGTGCAGCCGATCTCGCAAATTAGGCAGATGGGCGATGTGTTCACCGTCACCGTCAGCTTGTCGGATGTGGTCAACCTCGGCGCATTTGACTTCTACCTGAGCTACAACGGCGTGGTGGTCACGCCCACCGCCATCACCCTGCTCAATCCCATCAGCAGCACGGGCAGAACCCCGCTGATTGTGGCGAGCGAAATGAGCAGCACCGGCCAGTATGTGCATTTGGCGGTGGCGACGCTGGGCCTTACCACCACCACCGGGGTGAGTGGAAATGTGCCGCTGGCGCAGATCGTCTTTATGGCGTTGGCGGGCGGGCAGAGCAACCTGACGTTTGTGCCAGCGATGCCAGAAGCGTATGCGGTTGGGCCATGTCCCGAACTGGTCTCGGACGTGAGCGGCGCGGTTCTCGTTCAATCTGTAAGCTCAACGGCCATAGATTTGGCGGGCTTTGGCGCAGCGCCTGTTTCTGCGGCCAAGTGCAGCAACGCCAGCGGCGCAGAGTGCGTGAGTGTGTGGTGGCAGACCATGCGCGAGGCAGACACAGCCGGGTTTGCGCTCTTGCGGGCGCGTGGGCAAGGCGTGGCCGCGGGCGCGTTTAACTCGGCCAGCCTGATAACGTCATTTATTCAAAGCCAGGGGCCGGGCGGCGGGTCATACACCTGGCAAGACAGCGACACCGAGCCGGGCGTGACATACAGCTATTGGCTGCAAGAAATTCGGGTTGATGGGTCTATGCACGAATATGGCCCAATCACCCTGATGGTAGATGGCTCCGTGGGCGGCGGGCCGTAAAGTATTGGGTATTGGGTAAGGGCACGGACAAAAACTTGCGCTGCCCTTACCCAATACCCAACACCCAATAAAACCAGTCACTAGCAACTAACCACTAGCAACTAGCAACTATTTCGCCCACTGAAAAACGCCTTTGTATGTGAACGCCTGTGTGCAGGCGGAGTCGTTTTGAGGGATAAGCTCACGCAAAACGCTGAGCGTTTTATCATCCACAAACGTGACCGTGAGCCGCAGCTTGCCGGGCACGGGCTTGTTATCGCCCTCGTATTGCCACACGCTGGGCTGAATTTTCTTCATCGCAAACTCGGCTTGCTGATCCTTCCAGCCGAGCGAATCGCCAGCAACCGTGATTTGCGCCAACCCGTACACCGGCAAAATTGGGCCGTTGTTGCATGTGCCGGTCTGCTTGGATGCGCCCACTTCGGTGTTCCAAACCGTGATGCCCGCCGGGGTGAGGTCTTTGGCCGCAGACCCGGCGGCGGGGGCAGCAGTGGCCGATGGGGCCGCGGTGGGCGCGGCTTGCGCGGTTGGCGGTGTGGTTGGCAGCGCGGTTGGCTGCGCAACTGGCGCGGGCGCGGGTGATGGCGTTTGCGCCGCGCCGCAGCCTGAGAGCGCGACAAGAATTAGCGAGAAACTCAGGCTATTCAGTAAAATAGATTTGAAACTAAACATGCTGAATCAAGTCTATCTCAAGTTATTTGCAGTTTTAGCGGTGGCATTTGCCACATTCTCGCCGCTCTCAGGCGCGGCGCCTGCCTTTGCGCGGATGGCCGATGCATCTGCCATGGCCTTGCCTGCGGATGAGGCGGCGTTGACCGCCACGAGCGCCATCACCGCAACCACCAAACCAAAGCCCGCCGCGACACCCATCGCCACAAAAACCACGCCGGTGGGTGGGTTTTACGCCGCGCCCGTGCCGTTTGCGGTCACGGTCAGCATCCCGGTAGAAATAAACATTGACAGCGTATATGCCCGCAACGCCCCAAGCTGGAACGCCGGGCTGGTGCAACGCCTGCTCAAGCATCACACCTACGACGCGGTGGCGCGAGACGCGCTGGGCGAATGGTTGTTGATTGTGGATGGAACCAGCCGCGTGTGGATTCACAAAGACATGGCGAAGATCAGCGGCGACAAAGATTCTTTGCCAGTGGCCGAGAAAGCCTTTAGCCCGGGTTACATCAAAGGGGCGAGCATTTCTGGCGTGCCAGCCATGACCGCGCGGGCCAAACAGTTGTATGCCGCCGCGCTCAAGGCGGGGCGCGCGGCTAACATGGCAACCGTTGTGGGCGATTGCAACTCGGAATACATGGTTTTCTTTGGCCGCCTTGCCAACGGCGGCACAAGTCTGTCTGCCAGCGGTCAGGCTGGGTTATCTAGCGTGGCCGCGCGGTGGGGTAAGTCGTTTTATCGCGCCAGCCTGGCCACACATGGCAGTTTTGGCGCAGGCACTGTGCTGGATGCGGCCTGGGCCGATGCCAAAAAGTGCAGCCCGGGCGAGAATCCGGTCTCTTGCGAACTGCGCAACTCCAACGCCAGCGTGGTCTTTCTTTCGCTGGGCACTGGCGACACGTTCACCTGGCAAAACTTTGAGGCCAATTACCGCGCCGCCATTGACACCGCAATCGCCAACCACACTCTGCCCATTCTGGTGACCAAGGCCGATGATCTGGAGTTTTATCAGGGCGGCGCGCCAAAAGGGGCGATCAATGACGCCATCCGCCGGCTGGGCGCGGCCTACCAACTTCCGGTGATGGATTTTGCGCAGGCCACCCGCGCTCTGCCAGAATTTGGCTTGATGACCGAGGTGGTGGAAACACCGCAAGGGCTGAAGGATATGGGCGCGCAACGCTTTCACTTGAACGACGCCGGGCTGAACTTGCGCATCATCATGATGTTGATGACGCTGAGGAATGTTGGCTAGTGGACGATTTTTGTCGTCCATCGTCTATCGTCAGAATAAAAATGCAAAAACATTTCTTCGCGCTTCTTCTTGCGCTCGCGTCTGCATGTGCGCTCGCGCGTCCTGCGCAGGCGCAAACGACAAAGCCGCCCGTGCAAACCGCGCCCAAACCAGCGGCGCAAATGACGCTCGCAAAAGCCATCCAACTGGCGGTGCCAAAAATAACGGCGCGGCAAAAGCAAACATACCGGGATGCGGCGGCGAAGGGCAAAAATCTCAATTTGTTCACCGTGGTCGGCGATTGCAACTCGCAACCGGCGGTGTATGTTCAGCGCGTGGCGAACGGCCAGTTTAATCTTAATAAGCAGACCGCGCGAATTCAGCAAACCGCCAAATATTTTCAGCCCTCCTGGGCGCGGGTGAGCCTGGCCGCGCGGGGCGGGTTTAGCGCGGCGGCCATGATGGACCCCACCTGGGCCGATGGCGCAATGTGCGGCACCACGCGCGGCCCGTTTGAGTGCGAGTTGTGGCAATCGCGGGCCAGCATTGTGTTTGTAGAGCTTGGCACGGGCGATCAATACGAGTGGCAGGCGTTTGAGAAAAATTATCGCGCCATGTTGGACATGGGTTTGAAAGACGGCGTGTTGCCCGTGCTGGTCACAAAAGCCGACCGGCTGGAGGAGAACTCTGGCGCGCCCAGCGATTACATCAACGGCGTGGTGCGCAAGCTGGCGAAAGAATATCAGTTGCCTCTGCTGGATTTTGCGCTGGCCGCGCGGATGTTGCCGCTGAGCGGTTTGCTCTACGAATCGTGCTTTAACGACTCCAAGCAAGAGAGCGACCCGGTGAAGGCCAATGCGATGTTGAACGCGTGCCAGACCAAAAAAGAGGCGGCCGGCGATAAAACCGATTTGCGCTTCCATTTGACCGGCGCGGCACAAGATTTGCACTTGCAACTCACGCTTCAAACTTTGGATGGAATCTGGCGGTGAATAATTACGAATTACTAATTACGAGAGACCCAATTCGTAATTCGTAATTAGTAATTCGTAATTGGATTTAACTTTGAGGACAAAACTTTTATCTCTGGTTGTTGTTTTGTTGGCAATGAGTGTGTTTGCCGCGCCCGCGCGGGCCGCTGACCCCGTGCCGACCTTTCCAGAGAACGCCGCCTCATCACCACGCACAGCCCCAAACTGGATACCCGCCATCGCCCAAAAGTGGCGCGCCATGTATGCCCGCGCCGCTGTCAAGGGACGCGACCCGCGCATGTTCACCGTGGCCGGAGATAGCAACTCGGAATACTGGTGGATGATGCACCCGATTGCCAACGGCCAGTTTGACTTTAGCCAAACGCCCGATCTGCGGGCGGTGGCGCAAAGGTTTGCGCCTTCGTTTAACCGCGAGGATATGGCGGCCAAAGGCGGTTTTAGGGCGGCGGGCATGTTTTTGCCGGAGCTGACTGACAAAAAAATATGCGGGCCAAAAGAGGGCTTGTATGAGTGCGAGTTGCGCGTGTCTAAGGCCAGCGTGGTGTTTATTTTGGTCGGCACGGGCGATCATTTTCAATGGCGCGAGTATGAGGGCAACCTGCGCCGGATGGTGGACACAGCCATTGCGCTGGGCGTTGTGCCGGTGCTTTCTACCAAAGCCGATGACCTTGAGGAATGGCAGGGCGGCGCCCCGCACGATTACATCAACTCGGTCATCCGCCGCGTGGCGGCCGCGTATGGCCTGCCGCTGATTGACTTGTATGCTGGCACGCGCGGCTTGCCGGTGGTGCCAAACCCAGAACTGCCCAACCGCCCCTTCACCAAAAACGGTTTGCTGGATGAGTGGGGGTATTACTTTCACCTCAGCCCGCAAGCCAAACGCCTGCGCACGCTCAGCCTGCTTTGGGTGATGCAACGCTTTTGAAGGTTGAAAGGTTCGAAAGTTAGAAGGTTCTCAGGTTGCAGAAAGTTGGCAGATTAAATGAATAGACGCCGAGTAGTTTTATTTCTAATGCTTTTCGCAATTTGTACAATTTGTGCAATTGGTGGGTTGTCTGCGCCATCGCTGTTAAAACCAAGACCGCCCAATCCATATACACCTGAAAAGAGGGCCGTGTTATCTAAAATTGCCGCAAAGTATGGCGTTCCCGAAGATTGGCCTTCTGCCAGATTCGCAATTTACTGCATCGTGTTTCGCTCAGGGCGGCAAATTTCGGACGTGGAAGCTGACATTACTCAACTTGGAAAATGGGAAAAAGGGGGATCTGATTCGGGAGGGCAGTACTATTTGGAAGACATATCAGTTGAGGAAGAAATATTCAAAATTCTGTTCTCATCCAATTTTGGCCGTATAACTAGAATATATGTATTGGAAAGATCAGATCAGAGTGATGCTCAACCGATTGTTTGTTTTGATGATACCTATTTGTATTCAAGTTCATTGCATTCAAGTTCAGAATCACCCTAAAAATCGCGTTTGTGCTTTTGCCAAAGACAAAAATCTAAAACCTTCGCAGATTTGAATACGCGAAGCGTAAAAATTTTAATCGCATTCCTGCTTTTCTTAACATTCCACAAAAATTATACAAACTGCGCTTTGCGCTGTACAAAAACGGTTAAACTCTGGCCCATTAAACGTAAAGTATTCTAAAAAATCATGAAAAAAGACGATCTAAAGGGGCTTGTCGCCTTCCCAATTGTTGTGCTGGTTGGGGCGTTGGTGGCGTTGGCGGGCAGCCAGGGCGGCAGCGTGTTTGCCGGGTGGCCGGTTTTTGCCATTTGCGTTGGGCTGGCGTTTTTGGTTCAGTGGGTTGTGTTTGTCCC